>OKVX01000548.1_pt1 | contig 19027 bp, 9 predicted proteins | sample 1606941 | NCBI WGS metagenome assembly OKVX01 (sample SAMN03281016, study PRJEB24777) | human gut metagenome | isolation source: fecal sample PR161 from 1 month old female Malay infant, caesarean... | reverse complement strand
CCGTCAGATTATGATCAACCGACGCCGGGTTACCCGCCTTGTCGCTGACCGATGCGGTGACGGTCACGCTGCCGTCGGCTAAACCTGCCAAATCCGCCGCCGGGACGTTCAGCGTCCAGTGACCGTCTGAACCGACCGTTGCGGTGTAGTCCTTGCCGTTCAGGCTCACGGTCACCGTCTGACCCGCTTCCGCAGTGCTGGTACCGGAGACGATCAGGTCAGACTGTGCTTCTGCCGCATTAAGAATGTCGTCCGTTGCAAGGGTGTTGATGGTCACGGACGGCGCGGTGGCGTCCACGCTGTACTCACGCCCTGCGGACGCGCTGTTGCCATTGACGTTGGTGACGCTCACCTGCACGCTGGCGTCGCCGTCTTTCAGACCGGCAAAATCCGCCGCTGGCACGGTGGCGGTCCATTTACCGTCTGTCCCCACGGTGGCAGTGTAGCTCTTGCCGCCGAAGGTAATCGTGACGGTCTGGTTCGCTTCCACGTTCGAGGTGCTGCCGGAGAGCACCAGATCCGCACCCTTCTCGGCCGCATTAATCACGTCGTCGGTGGCAATGGCGTCAATGCTGATGGCGACGCTTGCCAGATCCACCGTGACATCGTGGCTGATGGAGACCGGGTTACCCGCGCTGCTTTGACCTTCAACGGTCACAGTGACCGTGCCTGCAGCCAGCGCCCCGACGTCCGCCGCCGGAACCGCTGCGCTCCAGGAGCCGTCGGCCAGCACCGTCGCCGGGTAGGTTTTGCCGTTTACGGTGACGGTTAACCCCGTACCCGGCGTCAGACCGTCGCTGGAGCCGGTGATAATCAGGTTCTGCCCGTGCTCGATGGTGTTGATCACATCATCGCCCGCCACGGTGTCCACACGCAGGCCCGGCAGATTGGCGTCGATGGCAATATCGCGCTCAGCGGAGCCGCTGTTGCCCACATTGTTGGTCACGCTGGCGCTCACCGTCAGTTCGCCGTTGCCCAGCGCCGTCAGATCGGATTCCGGCACGTTGACAGACCAGGTGAGATCGCTCTGCACCGTGGCCGTGTAAATGTTGCCGCCCAACGTCACGGTCACGGTATTGCCCGCTTCGGCATTCACCACGGTACCGCTGATGGTCTGCCCGGTTGCCAGCTCCGCCGCGTTAATGACGTCGTCACCCGCGACGGTATTGATGATCACGCCCGGCAGTACAGACTCCACGTTCACGGTGTGCGAGGTACTGGCACTGTTGCCGACGCTGTCCGTGGCTGACGCGGTGACGCTGTAAAGCGCTTCACCCAGTTGCCCCACCTCGCTCGCCGGAACGGTGGTGCTCCAGAGACCGTTATCATCCACCGTCGCGCTATACGCTTTGCCGTTGAGCATCACGGTAACAACCGCACCTGCCGTCAGGCCGGTGGCCGTACCGGTAATAGTCAGATCCTGCGTTTTCTCGGTGCTGTTGATCACATCATCACCGGACACGGTATCGATGGTCAGCACCGGGGCGGTCAGGTTCACCTCCACGTCATGGGTCGCGCTATTGCTGTTACCGGCTTTATCGGTCAACGCGGCGGTGATGGTGTAATCGCCCGCGGTCAGCGCACTGACGTCCGCCGCAGGTACCCCCACGCTCCAGTTGCCTGAGGCATCCACGGTGGCGGTATACGATTTGTTGTTAATGGTGACGGTAACCACATCGCCCGCTTCGGCGCCGGTCACGGAACCGGTCACCATCAGGGCCTGCGCATGCTCGGCACTGTTGATCACGTCGTCATCGGACACGGTGTTAATGGTCAACTGCGGAACCGTGGTATCCACCAGCACGTCGCGATCCGCAGAGGCCGGGTTGCCTGCTTTATCGGAGACGGCGGCACTGATGGTGTAGTTGCCGTCCACCATGCTGCCCAGGTCCGCAGACGGCACGGTGACGCTCCAGTTGCCGTTGGCCTGTACGGTGGTGGTGTAATCCACGCCGTTCAGGGTCACGGTGACGGTCTGGCCCGCTTCGGCGTTGGTCACACCGTTGATGTCCAGATCCTGCTGCGCTTCAAGCGCGTTGATGATGTTGTTATCGCTGACAATCTCAATAGAAACCGTCGGCGCGGTAGCGTCCACGCTGTATTCGCGGCCTGCCGACGCGCTGTTGCCATTGACGTTGGTGACGCTCACCTGCACGCTGGCGTCGCCATCTTTCAGGCTACCCAAATCAGCCGATGGCACGGTGGCGGTCCAGTTGCCGCTGGCATCTACGGTGGCGGTGTAAGACTTGCCGCCGAAGGTGATGTAAACCGTCTGGTTTTCTTCCACGTTAGTGGTGGAACCGGAGAGCACCAGATCCGCGCCTTTTTCTGCCGCATTGATTACGTCGTCGGTGGCGATGGCGTCAATGCTGATAGCCACTGTCGCCAGATCCACGGTCACGTCATGGCTGATAGTCACCGGGTTACCGGCGCTGCTCTGGCCATCAACGGTCACGGTGACCGTGCCCGCATTCAGCGCGCTGACGTCTGCGGCAGGGATCGCTGCCGTCCAGGTGCCGTCTGCCAGCACCGTGGCCGCGTAGGTTTTACCGTTGACGGTGACCGTCAACGCCGAGCCAGCGCTCAGACCCTCGCTGGTACCGGTGATAATCAGGTTCTGCCCGTGCTCGATGCTGTTAATCACATCGTCGCCCGCCACGGTGTCCACACGCAGGCCCGGCAGGTTGGCATCAATGGTGATGTCACGCTCGCCATAACCGGTGTTGCCGTGGCCGTTGGTGACGCTGGCCGTCACGGTCAGGTCCCCGTTGCCGATGGCGGTTAACACGTCAGACGGCACATTCACCGACCAGCTTAAATCGTCCTGAACGGTTGTCGTATAGTTGTTGCCGCCAATGGAAAGCGTGACAGTGTCACCGCTCGCGGCACCGCTCACTTTCCCGCTCAGCGTCTGGCCAGACGCCACTTCCGCAGCGTTAATGACGTCGTCGGTGGCAACCGCATTAATGGTGACAACTGGCAGCGCGCTGTCCACCAGCACGTTATGGCTTGCGCTCGCGCTGTTGCCTGCCGTATCGGTCACGCTCGCCGTCACGGTGTAGCTGGCTTCACCCAGCGCCGAGACGTTGGCTGCCGGAACAGTCACGCTCCAGTTGCCGCTGGCGTCGGTGGTGGCGGTATAACTGATACCGTTCAGGGTTACGGTGATGGTGGTGCCGTCCGGCTGATTGCTGGTGCCGGAGAGCAGCAGATCGTCGCCCTTTTCGATCGCGTTAATCACGTCATCGCCCGCAAGGGTGTTGATGGCGATAACCGGCGCGGTCAGGGAGACCGTAACATCATGCGTGGCGGTGGTGCTGTTGCCCGCTTTATCGGTGAGGGTTGCCGAGAGGGTCTGATCGCCGCTTACCAGCGCGCCGACGTCCGTGGCCGGAATGCCGGTGCTCCAGTTCCCGGAGGCGTCCAGCATGGCGGTGTAGTCTTTGCCGTTGAGGGTGACGGTAATCACGTCTCCCGCCTGGGCACCCGTGACCTTACCTGAGACGATCAGCGCCTGGCCGTGTTCGGCGATATTCAGGATGTCATCACCCGCCACAACGTCAAACACGATCTGCGGCACGGTGGTATCCACCAGCACGGCCGCATCGGTGCTCGCCGGGTTGCCGGCTTTATCAGAAACGGATGCCGTGACCGTGGCATTACCGTCGGCGATGCCCGCCAGATCGGCCGCCGGGACGTCGAGCGTCCAGCTGCCGTCTGCCTGCACCTGCGCGGTATAGGTGTTGCCATTGAAGGCCACGGTCACCGTCTGGCCCGCTTCGGCGGTGGAGGTACCGCTGAGAGTCAGATCCTGCGCCGCCTCTGCCGCATTCAGGATGTTGTCACCGCTGATGGTATTGAGGGTGACCGTCGGCGCGGTGGTATCCACGCTGTACTCGCGCCCCGCCGATGCGCTGTTGCCGTTAACGTTGGTCACGCTCACCTGCACGCTGGCATCGCCGTCCTTCAGGCTGCTCAGATCCGCTGCCGGAACGGTGGTGGTCCAGTCGCCGTTGGCGTCTACCGTCGCCGTATACGTTTTCCCGCCCAGGGTAACGATCACGGTCTGTCCCGCCTCAACGTTGGCCGAGGTGCCGCTGAGCACCAGGTCTTCGCCTTTTTCCGTCGCGTTCAGCACGTTGTCAGCGGTCACGCTGTTAATGCTGATGGCGACCGGGCTGAGATCCACATCAACGACGGTGCCAATCGTGACCGGGTTGCCGGAGGTGTCCTTCGCGCTGGCGCTGATGGTTAGTGAACCGTCAACCCATTGGGAGACGTCCGCCGCAGGCACGGCCGCCTGCCAGGTGCCGTCCGCCAGTACCGAGGCGGAATAATTCTTGCCGTTGATGGTGACGGTAACGGTGCTGCCTGCCGCCAGATCGGTGCTGGTGCCCGACACAATCAGGTTCTGACCATGCTCGATGATATTGATGACGTCATCGCCTGCAACCGTATCAATACGCAGGCCCGGCAGCTGGGCGTCGATGGTGAAGTCCAGCGAGGAAGAGCCGGTGTTGCCGTGCACGTTGGTGACGCTGGCCGATACGGTCAGTTCGCCGTTGCCAAGTGCGGTTAACTGGCTCTGGGTTAACGGCAGGCTCCAGGTGAGATCGTCCTGAACCGTGGTGGTGTAGGTCTGGCCGCCGAGCATAATGGTGACAGTGTCACCTGAAGCAGCATTGGTAACCTTACCGGTCAACGTCTGCCCCGCGGCCACTTCCGCCGCGTTAACGATGTTATCGCCCGCCAGCGCGTTGATGGTCACAACCGGCAGCGAGCTGTCCACCAGCACATCGTGCGTGGTTGAGGCGCTGTTGCCCACGCTGTCGGTGACGCTGGCAGTCACGGTGTAATGTGCCTCGCCCAGCGCGCTGACCGCAGAGGCAGGTACGGTGACGCTCCAGCTGCCACTGGCGTCGGTGGTCGCGGTGTAGGTGATGCCGTTAAGGCTAACGGCAATCGTCGTCCCTTCCGGCTGGTTGCTGGTCCCGGAAAGCAGCAGATCCTCGCCTTTCTCAGCCGCATTGATCACATCATCCGCCGCCAGGGTATTGATAGCGATTTCCGGCGTCACGGTGTTGACCACTACGTCTACTGCGCTACTGCCGGTATTACCGGAGCGATCGGTCACCGAGACGTTAACGGTCCAGGTCCCGTCTGTCAGACCCTGTACAACGGAGGCTGGCAGGCCGAGGCTCCAGTTCCCCGCCGCATCCACCACGGTGGTGTACTCCACGTTATTCAGGGTGATGGTCACCAGGTCACCCGCTGCCGCACCGGTGACCGACCCGCTCAGGATCTGCGCCTGTGAATGCGCGAGCTGGTTAACGGTATTGGTGTCGGTGACAAAATCGTTAATGGTTACCTGCGGGACGGTCGCATCCACCAGCCCAACGCGGTCTGCGCTGGTGCTGTTGCCTGCCACGTCACTCACGGTTGCCGTTACCGTGACGGTGCCGTCGGTCAGAGCGCCGAGATCCGCAGCCGGTACGTTCACCGTCCAGGTCCCGTCACTCTGGACGGTGGTCTGATAGTGCTTGCCGTTCAGCGTAACGGTAACCGTCTGTCCCGCCTCAGCATTGCTGCTGCCGCTTAAGATCAGATTCTGCTGCGCTTCGGCCGCATTAATGATGTTGTCGTCGGTCAGGTTATCGATCGTAATGGACGGCGGTAAGGTATCCACGGTCACCACGCGCGACGCGTCGGCGCTGTTGCCGCTGACGTTCGTCACGCTGACGCTGACCTGCGCCCGTCCGTCAATCAGCGTCTCCATGGCGTTGGCCGGCACAGTCAGGCTCCAGGAGCCGTCCTGCTGCACCTGCGCGGTAAAGGTCTGGTCGGCGAATTTCACCACCACGGTCTGCCCGGCCTCTACGCCCTGCGTCTGGCCCGACAGCACAAGATCGGCACCTTTTTCAGCCGCATTCAGCATGTCATCGCTGCTGACGGTATCAATGGTCACCGCCACGGCGTTCAGATCCAGCTCGATGGGGTGCTCAGCTGAAACGGTATTTCCCCAGGCATCTGTCGCGCTGGCGTGAACGGTGATATCCCCTGCCGTCCAGCCCTGCAGATCGGACGCCGGGACGCCGATTTGCCAGCTGCCGTTGGCGTTGACCACGGCGGCATACTCGACGCCGTTGATGGTGACGGTGACGTGCGTGCCCGCTGCCAGGTGGGTGCTGGAGCCGGTCACGGTCAGATCCTGCTGCTGCTCGATGGCGTTGATCACGTCATCGCCAGAAATGGTATTTACCCGCAGGCCAGGAAGCTCGGCGTTGATGTTGATATCACGCTCGCCGCTGCCGGTGTTGCCGTGGGCGTTGGTGACAGAAGCGGTAAAGGTTAACGCCCCGTCGCCAAAGGCCTTCAGATCGGCTGACGAAATGGTCACGCTCCAGGTCAGATCGCTGCCTACCGTAGCGGTGTAGCTCTTGCCGCCCACTGAAACAGAGACCGTGTCGCCCGCCGCCGCACCGGTGACGCGCCCGCTCAGGGTTTGATCCACCGCCACTTCAGCGTTGTTGACCAGGTTGTCACCGGCGAAGGTATTGATAATCACCTGCGGCAGCACGGTATCCACCAGCAGCGTCGCTTCGGCGGAGCCGCTGTTACCGGCGGCATCGGTGCCGCTCACGCTGACGGTGTACAGGGTGTTTGCTAGGTTCAGAACGTCAGACACCGGCACCTGAACTGACCAGATGCCGTTATTAACGGTGGCCTGATAGCTCACGTTATTCAGCGTGACGTTTACCACGCTGCCGTCTGGCAGGTTGCTGGTGCCACTCAGGCTCAGCGGCTGCATCGCCTCCTGCGCGTTCAGCACGTTATCCTGGCTGATGGCATTCAGGGTGAATTCCGGTGGGTTACCGCTCAGGGTAATGCCGTGGGTGGCGTTACCGGTATTGCCCGCCGCATCGGTCACCGAAACCGCAATGCTGTGGTTACCTTCCCCCAGAGCGCCGATGACTGACGCCGGTACGCCTACGCTCCAGCTGCCGTTCGCCTGCACCACGCCGGTAAAGCTCTGGCCGCCAACGGTCACGGTGACCACATCGCCTGCTGCGGCACCGGTCGCCTGGCCGGAAATAATCTGCGCCTGGCCCTGCTCGCTGGTGTTGAGAATATCGTCGCCCGCGACGGTATTGATGGTCACGACCGGGGCGACAGTATCCACGGTGAAATGCGCCTGGGTGGATGACCCGTTCCCGGCTTTATCGCTGACGTTCACCGTCAGGGTGTGTTCGCCATTCGCCAGCGACTGCACCTCGCTGGCTGGCAGCGTGACGGACCAGGTACCGTCGCTGCCCACTGTGGCGGTATGGTTTTTACCGTTCACTGTCACCGTGACAATCTGACCGGCTTCCGCCGTGGTTTTCCCGCTCAGCGTCAGCGGCTGATGGAGTTCAGCGGCATTGATAATATTGTCCTGCGCGACAGTATCAACCGCGATGGTCGGTGCCGCAGTATCCACGCCAATCGTCTGACTGCCGTTCACGGTATTGCCCGCCGCGTCCTTGCCGCTGACGTTCACCGTCCAGGTGCCGTCGCCCAGCGCCTGCGCATCCGCCGCAGGCACCTTCACGCTCCATGCGCCGTTTGCACCCACCTCAGCCGTATAGGATTTGCCGTTCAGCGTAACGGTCAGCTCTGTTCCCTGCGCCAGGTTCTTGCTGGCACCAGAAAGCGTAAAGCCTGCGGACTGCTCGCTGGCGTTGATGACGTTATCCCCCGCCGTGGTTGCCAGCGTCACGCTCGCCACGGCAGTATCAACGGTCACGGTGATGCTGCCTGCGGAGGTCGTTTTACTGCCGTCGATCTGCACGACTGACCAGGTATGTTCCCCGTCTGTCTGGGTCGGCAGTTTTACCGTCCAGGTGCCGTCTTTACTGACCATCGCGCTGGCAAGCGTATTGCCGCTGCTGTCTTTGATCTGAATGGTCGCGCCCGGTTGCCCGGTACCGCTAAAGGTTGGCGTGTTATCGTCGGTGATCGCATTTGCACTCAGCACGCCCTGCTTGTCTCCCGCAAGATCGGTGAGCATGAAGGTTGGCGTTGCGCTCTCAACTTCTTTCGTATTATCAATAACTTTTGTTTTTGTTTCGCCGTCACCACCGTGAGCCAGCAGTGCCCCAATAGCACCGCCGCCTAACGCCGCCCCCGCAATCCAGCCCCATGGCGCATCACTCAATATGCTCTCCTGGGTCAGGAAAGGTTCAATGCTGCTAATCGGTGTGGCTTGCGCGGTTAATTCAGTAACGGTTGCGCCTGACGCTTCCCCGGCATCGGCAAAAGAGATATGTGTTAATTCCTGATTATCGTTAAATACCAGTTCAGACTGGTTATGGGTTTCAGGATCTTCAACGAAATAGTTATTGCAGCGAATAACGCTGCCATCTTTCATATAAATGAGAAGGTCTTTCCCCTGGCGGACGTAACGCACCACGTCCTGTGCAGAACCCTGGATTTCAATCACGCTCGGAGAGGAAATGGAGACCGACAGATTTCCTTCGCCGGTTAATTTCGTTTTCTCCGCTGTCTTGCGAATGATGACATCTACAACTTTTACGTTACTCATATTTCTCTCCTTGCAGGTGCTCGGATTCCTGTGGATATGTCCACCAGATGGATGTAGCTATCCCTGGGAAATTTCACCCATTATTTTCAGATTTATTTCGCGCAGAAAGGCGCGGCTTTTTTCAACTCAAATCGGGTAATTTTGCGGCAGCGTTTTTTTCTACTCCAATAAGCGTCATGAGATTATCAACAGCAGAGGCGTAATTAATTGCCGCGCTCCAGCCATCATATTCAGCCATTATTTTGGCAGACGTGGCCTGCCAGACATCCTGTTCTACGCTGAGCAAATCATTAATGCTCCGCTTGCTCAGGGTGTATTCGTTTTTGTAGACCGCGCGGGCACGTAACGCGTTTTCAAGCTGTAAGCTTCCGGCGGCCATTCTTCCACGCGCGCCGGTCCAGTCTGCCTGCGCGACGGAGGCTTTTTGCAGCACATCAAACCGCGCCTGATCGACCTGAGAGGAGGCCATCGCCCTGGTGCCTTCAGCCTGACGAACGCGTGCCGAAACGGCGCCGCCCTGATACAGCGGTGCATCGATATTGAGCTGGATCTGGTCATCCCAGTAAGAGCGGTTATCCGACTCATAGCGCGTGCGGCCTCCTTTCAGGCTTAACGTTGGCCAGTGCTGAGATTTTGCGGTTTCCACCCCATACTGGGCTGAACGCTCCATATTCTGCGCGGCCATTACCGCCGGTATCAGCGAGTAATCGATCTGGTTGACGGCATTCTGCTCTACGGCAAGCTTCTCAGGGACCGGTGAATAGGCTTCAGCCTGCATGCCCGTCAACACCGCGAGCCTTGCGCGGGCGCTGTTGAGCGCGGCGTTGTACTGCTCCACCGTCGCCTGCATACCGGCGATCCGCGTGCGTGTCTGGAGCTCATCGGAGGTTGAGCTTACGCCTGCATCCGCGCGCAGTTTCGCCAGCTGCTCCACGTTTTTGAGGGCCTGCACATTCTCTTTAGCCGCCTGCAACAGATCGCTATAACGTCTGACCTCCACGTAGCTCAGCGCGGTTTTTTCCGCCACGGCGGTGAGCGTCTCCATAAGCTGATAACGATAGCTATCGCGTCGCGCTGAAGACTGGCTGATGCTGTTATTCGTCTTGCCAAAGTCATAAATGAGCTGCGTAAGGCTTAATCCCCATGCCGCTGAATTTCTCAGTGAACCGCTGGAATCGGTGGTTTGGCTATGGCCCGTACTGCCGTTCAGCGATATTTGCGGCATCCATCCGCTACGTGCTTCATCTATTTGCGCCTGACCAATCCCCAATTGTGCCGCCTGCTGGCTGACCGACGGATCGCGATCGATGGCAAAAAGAATACTTTCTTTTAATGTTGTCGTCGGCACCGTGGCAAAACCCAACGCGCCGCTATTGGCATAGGTCGTATTAATGCATGCCGAAATTAACACCAGCACTGCGGATAATCGGACCCACTTATAATTTCGCTCTCTCATCATTTATATCTCCCTGAGCCTGCGAATGGTTTAACCCTTTACCCAAAAAGAGGTATAGATAATCAGAAAAATATTATTAATCCCCCGTACTGAATTTCGGGTAATAGCCCCCCATACCCATTTCCATTGGAGATGAGAGCCGACCTTAGCCTAATATGAATTAAGAATTTACTTACTTCTTAACTGATTCGCAGCATAACAAAATGTGGTATAGGCAACTACACCCACAATGTTAATGTGGTGTTACAATTAAGAAAAATCATGGGGTTTCTGGACAAACTATTAAAAATGGCCTTTCAAATGAAACTAATAAAGTCATTGTTATTTAAGTGAAATTTAAAAATACCCGGATGTACATTTTTGCGTTAATTTCCACGCGCGTCAGACACAAAGATTTTCAAAGAAATGTCAACTTAAGTAGCGTCGCCCTGTTTATTGGCATAAAAAACCGCATAAATTATTTTTTGCGGAATTTTGTTGGTTTAAATAGTTTTTTAATAGACCAACAAACCAGTAAAGCGAAGCTAACTGGTTACATAATCCAAACAGCCAGATAAAACATCGTTATAACATATTGATTACCCTTAGAAACCGTTCACTTATATTTAATCAATAACAGCTCAATTATCACGCAACTGAACTAATGTGTGGTTGCCCTTTTCTCTGCGATAAAATGCTGTATTATGCAAACTATTGCGACATTTTGCAGGATTGCTGCCATGCACAAAACCGCGCGTCAAAAATATGTGCTCGACATCATCAGCGAGCAGGGACAGGCCAGCATCACTGAGCTGGCAGAAAAGCTGCAGGTCTCTGCGGATACCATTCGCCGCGATCTCACGGACCTCGAAAAACAAGGGCTGGCGCAGAAGAACCACGGAGGCGCTATCGCGCTCAATCTTTCGGCCATGAATCGCCAGGGCAGAAATACGCTCCTGCCGGCGACCAAACAGCGGCTGGGAAAACAGGTGGCACAGCAGGTTCCGCCGGGCTCTACGCTGTTTCTGGATGCGGGCAGTACGGTCATGGCGGTGGCCTCTTTTCTTCAGGGGCCGCTGACGGTGATCACCACCTCGCTGGATATCGCCCACGCTTTTAGCGACCGGGAAGATATCGAGCTGATCCTGCTCGGCGGGAAATGGGATCATAAGCAACGCCTGTTTGCTGGCGGTGCCACCCTCTCCCTGCTTTCACGGTATCGGGCGGATATCGCCATCCTTGGCGCCTGCGCCCTTCATTCATCACTCGGTCTGAGTGCCGGGACGGAAGCCGATGCAGAAGTCAAACGGGCGATGCTTGCCGCCAGCCAGACGCACTGGATCGTCGCAGACCATCTGAAAGTCAACCGCTGTGAGCCGTACCTGGTGTGCGGGTTAGACGAAATTCATCAACTGTATTTAGATCGTCCCTGGCCTGAGCTTGGGGACCAGAGCACCGTGCCCGTCACGGTTTGCGCTCATTAACGTGGAGAAGGTCATGAGTAAAATGAAGACAATCAACATTGCGCTGATCGGGTATGGTTTTGTCGGTAAAACCTTCCATGCCCCGCTCATCCAGACTGTGGACGGGCTTACGCTGGCGGTGGTTTCCTCCCGTGATGAGGAGAAGGTTAAGCGCGATCTGCCGGATGTGCAGGTGGTTGCTACCCCGGAAGAGGCCATTACGCACCCGGATATTGACCTGGTGGTGATCGCCTCCCCTAACGCCACCCATGCTCCGCTGGCCACGCTGGCCCTGAACGCAGGAAAACACGTGGTGGTGGATAAACCCTTCACGCTCGATATGCAGGAAGCGCGCGATCTTATTGCCCTGGCGGATGAAAAGCAGCTTCTGCTCTCCGTGTTCCACAACCGCCGCTGGGACAGTGATTTCCTGGGCATTAAGGACGTTATCACACAGGGCACCCTCGGGAAGGTGAAACTGTTTGAGTCGCACATTGACCGCTTCCGCCCGGAAGTGCGCGTGCGCTGGAGAGAACAAAACGTACCGGGAAGCGGGCTGTGGTTTGACCTGGGGCCGCATCTGATCGACCAGACGCTACAGCTCTTTGGTCTGCCTCACTCGGTGCAGGGGAATATCGCGACGCTGCGCGACGGCGCAGAAGTGAACGACTGGGCGCATGTGGTCTTAAACTACCCTGATCATAAGGTTATTTTGCACGCCAGCATGCTGGTCGCCGGGGGTACCGCGCGCTTTACCGTCCATGGGGATAAGGGCAGCGTAGTGAAGGCCCGTATCGATCAGCAGGAAGCCCAGCTGCTGACTGGCATCGTTCCGGGAAGTGAAACCTGGGGTGAGGACAGCGACAGTATGGTGTTCTTTGGGGCTGACGGCGCGCCGCAGACCATTACCACGCCGAAAGGCGATCAGCGCCAGTATTACATTAATGTGCGCGATGCTCTGCTCGGGAAGATTGCCAATCCGGTTCATCCTGTCGAGGCGTTAGCGGTGATGGCGGTACTGGAAGCGGCGGTGAAATCGTCAGAGACCGGGTCAACCCAGGGGCTGGCGTTAACGGCTGAAGAGCGTGCTCTGCTGCAATAAAAAACGGGTTTTGTAGGCCGGGTAAGCGCAGCGCCACCCGGCGAGAAAGGCGGCAAAAGTGTTGAGGGCTATTGCCGCTTTTTCGGCATCATGCGCAGCAGCGTATTATCTTTCCAGAAATAGTGATGCATCAGCGCCGCCGCTGCGTGCAGGCCAATGACAAAATAGCCAAGGTTCGCCAGCGTCTCGTGCCACTCTTTTAGCCCATCAGCCAGATCAAAGTTAGATTCCGCCGCGTGCGGCATGGCGATGCCAAAGGCAAACCAGTCGTTTCCACGGTTATACATCATCACCAGGCCAATCAGCGGCAAAGCAATAAACAGCAGATAAATCACCAGATGCCCCAGATGCGAAAGGCCTGTGATCATCGCTTTCGGTTTCGGCTCAATCGGCGGCGCGCGGAACTTCAGGCGCACCAGCAGACGTGTCACCATCAAAACCAGGATAGCGATCCCGCAGGAGACGTGGATCATATTGATCAGCGGTCGGTCGGTACGCGGAAAGAAGCCTCTGAACTCCATGGCGCAGTAGGCGACGATAACTAACAGAAACACCAGCCAGTGAATGCCGATTTGCAGGCCTGTATATTTAGTGCGCATGTGATTTTCCGATAAAAAACAGTTACCGCGCCAACATAACGACCTTTCCTTAAAAATTCATTAACTTTTCTGTATGGATTTTCAAATACTTCCCGGGGCATGAAGCATCTTCAATTGCTGCCCCGCCCCTCATGGTCTAAGCCTGGATAAGTTCAAACTGTCGCATCGACACGTTTACAGGAGAAAACCATGAGTAAAATTGGCATTAACGGATTTGGACGCATTGGACGCCTGGTACTTCGTCGCCTTCTTGAAACCCAGGACAGCAACACCGTCGTCGCCATCAACGACCTCACCTCTCCCAAAGTACTGGCCTATCTGCTCCGGCATGATTCTAACTACGGCGGCTTCCCGTGGAGCGTGGATTTCACCGAAGACGCGCTGATTGTGGACGGTAAAACCATCGCGGTGTACGCCGAGAAAGAGGCCAGACATATCCCGTGGAAAGCCGCTGGGGTGGATATCGTCGTGGAATGCACCGGTTTTTATACGTCGGAAGAAAAATCCAGAGCGCATCTGGATGCTGGCGCCAAAAAAGTCCTGATCTCCGCGCCAGCAGGTGAGATGAAAACCATTGTGTTTAACGTTAACGACGACACCATTGACGCCAGTGATACCATTATCTCTGTCGCCTCCTGCACCACCAACTGCCTCGCCCCGCTGGCAAAAGCCCTGCACGATGCTATTGAGATTAAAGTAGGCACCATGACCACCATTCACGCCTACACCGGTACCCAGGCGCTGGTGGATGGTCCACGCGGGAAAGATCTGCGTGCCTCACGCGCGGCGGCGGAGAACATCATTCCCCACACCACGGGTGCCGCCAAAGCGATTGGCCTGGTGATCCCGGCACTCAGCGGCAAACTGAAAGGTCATGCCCAGCGCGTACCGGTGAAAACCGGCTCGGTAACGGAACTGGTCGCCATTCTGGGCAAAAAGGTCACCGTTGAAGAGGTGAATGCCGCACTGAAAAAAGCGACACAGGGAAATAAATCCTTTGGCTATACCGATGAAGAGATTGTGTCGTCAGATGTGATTGGCTCACACTTTGGCTCGGTGTTTGACGCCACGCAGACCGAAGTGACCGAGGCGGGCGAACTGCAGCTGGTGAAAGCCGTCGCCTGGTATGACAACGAGTATGGCTTTGTGACGCAGCTGGTGCGCACGCTTGATAAATACGCCGCACTTTAATAACCATGACGGGTGGTCATACCATCCGTCGCTCTCCCTTACCGCACCGCTTCCTCTTTATCATCTGTTTTTCAGAGTAAAATTATTCACGGAATTTTTGAATCACCCCTTAATTATCATTAGAACTTCTAAAATGAAGTTTTAAATATGCTTGCTTTAATTTCATAAACACTCCCAATAATATAAATCACAAGACAGGCAAGCGGTCTGTTAAAACAAACACCACCAATAAAATTGTTAAGGAACAACAATGAAAAAAGTTATTTTGGCTTCATTAATTGCACTGGCCAGCGCATCAGCTTTCGCAGAACCTACCGCTGTATTAAAAGTACAAGGGACTCTGACCAATGCGGCCTGTTCGCCTTCTATCGGCAACGGCGGGGTTATTGACTACGGCTATATTCGCCTCGGAGAACTCTCTGCAACGGAAAATAACAAGCTGGGTGAAAAACAGGTGCCTGTCACCATTACCTGTACTGCGCCAACCAAAGTGGGCTTTACCATTCTTGATAACCGTGGCGACAGCAACGCACAGTTGCCGCTGGATATTGGTGGTAACTTAAACCAGTCAGTGAAATATTATACCTACGGCGTGGGCACCACGACCGAAGGCGTAAAAATTGGTGACTACGGCATGTGGATGACAGACGTCACGGCGGATGGCAACACGGTAGACGCCGTAACCAATAACCATGACTGGGAAGCGACTAAGTGGCGTAAATCCGGTATTCCTCGCAGCGATGAGTTCTCCACCACCTCCTTTGCAGCAACCGGAACGGAGGTACCAATCGCCATCACCACCGCTAACTTCAACTTTGTCACTAACCTGATGATTCGGGATACCACATCGCTGGCCATTACCGACGACACCCCTCTCGACGGTCAGGCGACAATGACGCTGGTATACCTCTAATCATGTAATTTGCTTATACCGGTTCAGCTTTCGCCTGAACCGGTACTTTCATCGATTATATTCATACAACAAATAAAAGGTTTTCTTTTATTTGTCGTTTTCGCACGTCTTTAGTTTTTCTACAAATTAAATTCATTTTTAATAAATATACCAAAAACATAATAATAAATATTATTCCCGCCAGGTGAATGGGAGCGCCATCGCAGCGTTCACTTATCATTCCCGCACGTCTTATATTCAAGAAAAGGAAAATCAAGGATGAAAAAAGTCATTCTGGCTACGGCCATCGCAATTAGCACCTCATCAGTTTTTGCATCCGGAACGGCTGTTATGCAGGTTAAAGGTACATTAACCAACTCAGCATGTACTGCTGAGCTGGGTAACGGCGGTGTTCTCGATTACGGCTTTATTCGCCTGGGCGAGTTATCCGAAACATCCAATAATAAAATCGGTCAGAAACAGATACCTGTATCCATTAACTGCACCGCGCCAACAAAAGTAGGTTTTACCATCACCGATAACCGCGGCGACAGCAACGCACAACTTCCTGTTGATATTGGGAAGAATAAGAATATTACAAATAAATATTATACTTATGGCGTCGGTTTCACGAACGACGGGAAAAAGATCGGTAACTACGGCATGTGGATGACCGGTACCACCGCAGACGGTAAAACTGTGGACTCTATTGCGAATAACCACGACTGGTCCGCAACAAGCTGGAAATATTCCGGTATTCCACGCAGCGATGCCTTCCAGACCATCGCCTTTGCTCAAACCGGCACCACCACCCCATTGGCTATCACCACGGCTAACTTTAACTTCGTGACCAACCTGGTGATTTGGGATACCTCTACCCTGGCCATTACCGACGATACCCCACTGGACGGCCAGAACACCATGACGCTGGTTTATCTGTAATTTTTCGCGCTTTGTTCAATACCGGGTCAGCGGCTAACGCTGGCCCGGTATTTTTTTGCGTCCACATTCACAACAGGGATCGGCTTACCAGCGCATCGGTCAAAATGACATCGTTGCGTAAGATATTCCACGCCGCCGCAATCTCATCGGGTATCGTCACGTGGGCAATAAAATCACGTCCTGCCGGACCGTAACCGTTAACGTCGTCGCGAAGGCGCGGCAGTTCACCCAGCACCAGCGACAAATAGCGTTCCACCGGCCAAAGCCCTTCACCGGAATCGCTGAACACCAGTCCATCGTCGCCGTTTTGCAGTACGGGCGTAAAGCCCGCGTGGCTCACCCATTCCGGCGATACGGGTTCGTCCCGGCATACGCGGGCGAACGTTGCCATGGTGCGGCGCTGCATGGTTGGATCCTGCACCACCAGCACCCTTTCAGGGGCAAACTGATGGTGCTTCATTAATTCGCGGCTAAAGCGGGCGTTCTCCCCGCAGTTCGTTGACTGATCTTCCACCCATACCCGGTCTGCCGGGATCTGCCAGAATTGACGGGCGATATCCGCCAGGATAGCCGCCTCTGCCCGGCCCGTGGTGGGAATGGTGTGATAGCGCGGATGTTTCGCAATCGCGGCATAGAGAAAAGTGGTGGAGTGTCCGATGCCTCCGCTAATGATCATGGGCACCCCCTGCTCCGCCGCCAGACGGCAGGCAGCTTCGATGGTTGGAATGACGGCATTCCCCGCCAGAATCACCATATCCACAGACTGACCCGGTTGCAGGTCATCCTGCGCCAGCCACTGCCCAACCGTATTTACGGCACTGAGCGTGCTGCCGGGCAAACAGGGAAAAATTGTCGGTATCATCGTAACCTCCTTACAGCATTTGGATTAGCGTACCGCACTTGTCGCGTCAAAACAGGCGTTGATTCCTAAAGTGCCAGAGATAAGGCCGCTCTTTTTCCTAAAACCTTCAGTTCAACATTTGATTAACATGCGTAAATCATATTCACTTGTATTATGTTTTACGGCAGACGTAGAATCGCCAGCCTGTTAATTCTCCCATTTTATCAAAGGTAAACGACGTTATGCGCCTGCCCGAACGCGACCCTTATGCTCCTCGCGAGTGGCAGCCACACGAGAAACCCGCCCTGCTGGGTTCACCCTCCACGCCGGAGCACAGCACGCCAAAGCGGATTGCCTATGGCGTTGTCGGTCTGCTGGTTTGCCTGACGGGCGCCCTGGGGAATGCGGTGGTCACCGCCAACCTGCAAAATTTGCAAGGCACCTTTGGCGCCTGGTCAACCGAGATCGCCTGGCTGCCGGCGGTCTATGTAATGACCAATATCTCCATTAACCTGCTGCTGGTGAAATTCCGCCAGCAGTACGGTCTGCGCGCCTTCACCGAAGGTTTTCTGGTGCTGTATGTGCTGGTCACTTTTTTCCACCTGTTTGTCAACGATCTTAGCTCGGCGCTGATGGTGCGCGCCGCGCACGGGATGGTGGCCGCCGCGCTCAGCTCGCTGGGGATTTATTACCAGATCCAGGCCTGGCCGGCGAAACACCGCCTGAAGGCCTTGACCATTGGCATCACCGGCTCGTCACTGGCCATTCCGCTGGCACGACTCTTTTCAACCGAGCTGTTGCAGCTTGATGAGTGGCGCGGGCTCTATTTCTTCGAGCTGGGGCTGGCCCTCATCTCGCTGGCGTGCGTGATTGCGCTTAAACTGCCGCCGGGCGATCGGCGTAAGGTCTTTGAGAAAAAAGACTTTATCACCTTCTTTTTACTGGCACCGGGTATGGCGCTGCTGTGCGCGGTGCTGTCGCTGGGCCGTCTGGACTGGTGGTTTGAAGCGCCGTGGATCGGCTGGTCGCTGGCGCTCTCACTGGTGCTGATTGTTTCCGCCATCGTGTTTGAACATAACCGCAGTAACCCGCTGCTGAACACCCGCTGGCTGTCGAGCGGCAGTATTGTGCGCCTTGGGTTGATTATGCTGCTGATCCGCATCGTGCTGGCCGAGCAAAACACCGGCGTCATCGGCTGGCTGCAGTACGTGGGGTTACAGAACGAGCAGATGACGCACCTGGCGTGGTCCATATTTGCCGGGATCGTCTGCGGGATCGTCACCAGCTGTCTGACCATTAAGCCGACCAAACTGGCGTGGCCGATTATCACCTCCCTGGTGCTGATGGTTGTCGCCTCGCTGCTGGACAGCCAGTCCAACAACCTGACGCGCCCGGATCAACTGATGCTCAGCCAGTTCCTGCTGGGCTTTGGCAGTGCCTTCTTCCTCGCCCCCGCGATGCTGGCCGCCATTGGCGGTGTGATCGCCGACCCGCGTAATCTGGTGAGCTTCTCGGTAATGTTCGGCATGAGCCAGAACCTCGGCGGCCTGCTGGGCTCGGCTATTCTCGGTACCTTCCAGACCTGGCGCGAAAAGTATCACTCCAGCCTGCTGGCGGACCAGCTCACTACGCTCAATCCGCTGGTTAACGAGCGGATTCAACTATATACCCAGATGTACAAAAGCCTGATTGGCGACAGCGCCCTGCTGGGCACGCAGGCGATCACCCAGTTGCAGACAGTGACCGCCCTTGAGGCAAACATTCTGGCTTACAACGACACCTATTTACTGACCGCGAGTATTGCCGCGGCCACGCTGGTCTGGATTTTATGGCGCTTGCTGCGCCTGCGCATCACTGCCCGTATGGCGCTTAAGAACGCCACCGGCAACAAATAATTGAAATATTTCTGGAGAGTTTATGAGTCAGCAGGATGCCGCCAAAGAGCAGGCCAACACCCGCAAAAATGTGCGCATTGTTTCCG
>OKVX01000544.1_pt1 | contig 19135 bp, 18 predicted proteins | sample 1606941 | NCBI WGS metagenome assembly OKVX01 (sample SAMN03281016, study PRJEB24777) | human gut metagenome | isolation source: fecal sample PR161 from 1 month old female Malay infant, caesarean... | reverse complement strand
GATTTAATAAAAATATCCTTATTACTTTTGCTTATATTATATTTATTTATATATCCATCTATAAATGAGCAACTAGTTTCACTTTCATTCGCTAATTGATTTATAATAAATGAATAATATGTACCATATTCTATATTGGTATCCTTATTCTCTATTATATAATCCAATAAACAATAATTTAATACATATTTTTTCCCAAATTGATAATCATGTATCTTTTCTAGTATATTCGGTAACTTTTCTAATTTAAAATTGAAATCCATTGGCTTTTCATACATAACATTTTGTATAAAATCCTTATCTCTTCTAGTTAATTTTCCTTCATAGAAATATGAAATATAATCAGGATAATTTTCATTTATATGACCTTGCTTTATTAAAAACTTCAATAAATCCTTATCTTTAATATCACCATCAAATACTTCTTCAAAATCATATTTTTCAAATAATGTTTTTAAGGGTAATGAGCTTACAATAGCTTTCTCATTTTTTAAGTCATTAATTTCTTTTTTCATTTTTTCTATAAAATGTTCTTTTGACAATTCATTTCTTAATTGAATATTTTTCTTTCTTTCAAAGTAATCCGAACTTGCTTCATTTTTTAAGTTAATATAGATGTATGAACTTCCATTGTAATATTTTATACTTGAATCCTGGATTATATTTTCAAACATTTCTTCATTTTTTATAAGTTGATTGAAATAGCAAGTTTCATTTTTATATCCTATATACCCATCTGCATTATTATTAGCTGCCTTTGCTTGTATTAATCCAATATATATACTCCTTAATTCTTCTAAACTTTGCGCGTACTCCTTTTTTTCTATCCTTATATGATTTTCTAATTCCTTTATTTTTTCATTAATTTGATTAATCCTAATACTAACAGCTTTACTTTTCTTATTTTTAAATACATCATATATCATTCCTTCATCATTTTGAAGATATGCAAAATCTACAGGATATATGTTTTTGTATACAACCATTGATAGTATTTTTACTGCATCTAAATTATTTTTATATTCTCCTGTTTCTCTATCTCTTTCTTGTAAATTTTCCTTATATATAACAAATTCATTGTATATATTTTTTAACACTCTCATATCATTAATAAGTATTGTAATATCACTTATAAATTCTTCTGTAAGCCCATCCCATTGATTAGATTCTTTAAGTTTATTCATTAATAAATCACATGCATTAGATGAATTGGCAACCTGTACTACTGGAATAATAAAATCAAAAAATTTAACTCTATTTTTATAAGCAGCTTTTATATACTCCTCCCCTTCCCCATTTGCTTTCTTATCTGAAAACATATCATCCTTCAATGCATATATAAAAACAACTCTTCTTCCTATCTGTTCGCTGTTATTTATTAACAGATTAAGTTCCCTGAGTTTTGAAAATATTTTTATATCATTAAATCTATCTAAATCTTCAAAAATCACAACATCATATTTTGTTACTTCAAAATAATACAAAATCTCATCTATATACTTATCAAATGCATTAACATCTGTCTTTCCTGCTTCAACTTTTGCCACTTCTCCTATACTGGTCTCAATTTTAGCTATTTTAATACTATTTATACACTTCTTTAATATTCCAATAAATATACATGTAGCCAATACTATAAAAATTGATATCATTAAATATGTACTTACTCTATTAAAACCTAAAATATTATCAATTCTTTGAATTTTGGCTGATGCAATAGAAACTATATCTGGCTTAATAATTAATATACCTAAAACTCCTGTTAAAGTTATGAACAGCAACTTAATTAAAATTGAAGATGTTTTTACATTCTTAATTTTCTTAAACCTAGAATTAGGAATACTTTCATGTTTTTCTTTATAAAACATCTGTTTTAATATTCCTTTTTCAACATATCCTTCATTCCCCATATCGCCTTCTTCAAATGATGCTAAAGAGATATTTAAATATTTATACTCCTTATGATTATCTATATATGTTTTTAATATTGTACTTTTACCCGAACCATATACTCCCGTCAGAGCTATGTTTTTAATATCTTTATTTTTTAATGCCCAGTCAATACTTTCACAATACTGCCTGTTTTTTTCTAAATCACTTTTAGGCATTAAATCCTCATAATAATAGGGATTGTCCACTTTTTTATTTGTAGACTTTATAATTCTTACAATCTTTATAATTGTTTCTATTTTTTTTAAAATTATCTGTTTAATTTTCAACTACTGACCTCCCCACCTAAACTAAATATCAATTTATCTATATATAATATTTACCTTTTCTCTTTTCATATATTTTCACTTTTCTTTTAATAAATTTATTTATCATTCGTATTCCACTATTATACTCATCTATATCTTTTCCCATGTTCTTTGTAAAAGACATAGTCACCTTTATTATTACTAATTCAAATATTGATGCTATAACTGCTCCAATACTTTTTATAATATAATCATGTGATCCATTATAAAAAATTAAAAATTTCATATTAAACAATATACCAGATGCACATACTCCTATAACAACAAATGCTGCTATTATACAAATAAAATACATTAATCTTGAAAATTTATCTACAACTCTAAATGTATTATTAATCATATTAGGATAGTTAAGCCAATAGTCAACTTGTATAACTTTTTCTAATATCTCTCTTTGGTTTTTATCTACTAAATAAAAAATATATGGTGGAATACATATTTCCTTAAATTTATATCTGTTAAAATAATCAATTATATCAAGTGATTTGTTTATCTGTTTTGCACGAAAATATGATACTAATATTTTAAAATATTCATCCTGTAGTTTTTCTCCCTTCTCTTGCTCTCTATTAAAAACAGATACTATAGAAAGTATAATACCAATACTAAATGTTACTAAAGGAATATACTCTTTCATCTCAATACCCCCAAACTATATATTTACTTCATATTTTATCATCTTATATCCCTAAAATGAAACAAAATTGACTATTTGCTTGAAAATCAAATACATTTAATTATGGATAACTATTAATTCTTTAATTATTAGCAACTTAAGCAGAGGTCCATTTTGTATGTTTATAACTCACTCCACACCGACCTGTTCTGACAAAGGATTTAAATAATTCTAATGTTACTTGTGGTTATTCTGATTTTCTCTTAAACATCTATAATTTTTTCTCCTTTTGTTCCACTTATAATTATTTCATTTAAATCTAACTCGCTATGCTCACACAAAGGAAACCTTTGAGCTTACGCTCAAAGCTCATTATATGATGAAGCTGCCGCTTCATTCCCACAAAGACTGCATTAAGTTCTAATTATTATTATCAAATTACTAATACTTAAGAATTTCATTCTCTTTAATAGATTCATTTGTATTAAATTTAAATATTTACTTCTCTATATAGTAATGTATCTGGTATACATAATTTTTAAAAGACAAGTTTTGTTGATATTGAAGCTACTACTAATACTTATATACCTACTATATATACTAATACTATTTCTCTTGTCACCTTATCCATCACCCACAAAAAAGACAGGTTATTACCTCTGTTTCCTAAGTCCACATATTGTCTTCCTGCAAGTGTTCAGAAGCCAAATGTAGACAAAAGAAACAGAAGGATTAAACTAGTCCCTTTGTAGGTCCCGATGGGGTGCAGTCTTATCACTAGTTAGATAGATACATATAAATATGTATGTAGAGGCATATGTTTCACTATATATTATTTATAAAAATTAATGTACTGTTTTTTCGTTCTGTAGTGAAATATACGGATTGTAAACTAAAAAAATATCACACTATTCTTTATTATTTCAATAGTGTGATATTTAAATTACCATTCTAACTCTAATCCAACCCCTACTTCTTTTATTGATAGAGTTTTATACATTTCAGCCCTAACAGAAAAAGAGGTGCAATGACAAGGATATAATTCTAGCAATTTATTATTATTTAAATACTTTATAGTTTTTTCTAGCTGCTCATTTATACTAAATAGATGAAATCCACCAATAACCCCCAATACTCTATTGTCATTACATACTTTTTTAGCATGTTCGATTATATTACATATGCCACTATGTGAGCATCCAGTAATAATATAAATTCCATTTTCACTTTTATATGCAATAGCTGTATCATCTAACACATAATCATTTACTAATTCATTATTTATTCTTTGATTACCAATTACTTTTCTTTCTTCAAAGTCATTTAACTGTGGAATTTCACCTAAAAAAGTTATGTTTTCACTTAGTTTCATAGGTTCTTTAGACAATATTAAATTGCATTTTCCTTTTAAATCCTCTTCTAAAATTGGAGAACAAATTCTAAGATTATCTAATAATTTTTCTTTAAAAGCATCTGGATGAGCAATTATGGAAATATCTTTTTGTGGATTTTCTTCAAAATAATATTTCAGCCCCCTCGTATGATCATCATGCCCATGTGAAATAACAATAGTATTTATATCTTCTATTTTTATACCAAATTCACTTATATTTCGTAAAAATAAATTAGAATATCCAACATCTAAGAGTAATTTAACATCTTCATCCTCAATATAATACGAAACAGCTGGTTCACCGCAATAATACTGATCTATATATGTATTATTATCTACTAAAACTTTTAACTTCATAGTGATCTCCTTTTTATATTAATTATAACCAAATTAATTATTACATTAATAATACACTATAATTGAATCTTTTAAACATACCTGTATAACTTTTTTAATTCTCCATATTAAAGTATTGCGAATAAAAAAATATCGAAAATTCACTTCTGAATAATGCGATATTTCTATATTATTTATTAAGTAGTAATGACTTCACATTTAAAGTATATCTTTCAATTCCTTAATAAGTGCTCATAATTAAATAAATTAATTCAATTTATTCATTAATTTTATTAAAAATTCACCATATCCATTCATTGAAACTATTACAGATGGCGGTGCTTCGATTATACCCTTTTCAGAGTTGTAAGATGCCATCGTTTGACCAGAATAATTAAGCGCACCTATATTCAACAAATGTTCTATAGCCATGTAATCATACTTCGTATTATCATTTGCAAAACGTTTATCAGATTCATCAATATCTAATAGCACTTTTAAAAATGGGTAAAATGATTTTGAAATTATATTAACAATGTAAAAATAATCATCCTTGCTTATTTCTCCATTTACTAAATAGTTAAATGCCATTCCTATTAATTTCAACTTATTATCATCATCACATGAATCAACTATATATAGGAGTTGCTTGGATATCTTATTACATTCTTCATCATCACTAAATTTTTCTCTCCATTTTGGGTTTTTATCTATATTCTCAATAAAACTCTTTATTTTCTCAACAAAAATTCTTTCATGAATATCTTTACCTATTTTCACCATATCAAAAGCAGGCCCGACAATAGGCAAATCTTTTATAATACCATCTTTTATAAAATAATCTAAAGTAAACTCACCATAGTCTTTTATTAAAGATTTTATTTCATCTTTCATAATCTAAATTTCCCCCTATATTACCTCCAATTTATTATTAGTTAATTATAGCATATTTTTTGATATCGTATTATTCAATCTTCAAAAAACACTTTTATTAAATAATTCGCCCTTTCTGCATATAGTACACTATTACCTATAAAACAAACTTTAGCAACTTTGGTCTCAAGCTCCCTTAGTAACACCCAAGAGGTCCTAATTTTTTACCAGCTTTCTACTTTAATTATAGGTAAATTTTCATATTTTTAAAACACTAAAAGGAGTTAAAATAGACTCTCTGCACATCATAAAAATATTTTTATTGTTACATCAATATTTACCCAAATAATATAAGCCACTTCAGCAGATGTCCATTTTTTGTGTTTATAACTCACTCCACACCGACCTGTTCTGTTCTTACAAAGGATTGAAATAATTCTAAAGTTATTGTATTAGTACTGTTACACTCTTCTACTTTTAATATCTTTTTAAACCATTTTACTTATAATTATTTCATTTAAATATAACTCGCTATGCTCACACAAAGGAAACCTTTGAGCTAATGCTCAAAGCTGAACATATGATGAAGCTACCGCTTCATTCCCCCCGGTGCTACAGTTATTTTTAACTTTTATATCAACATTACTTATCATTAATTATTTCAGCATCTTTAACAAATTCAGTTTTAATTAGTCAAGTATTATTAGGTGTCTTGTATAGCTATATCCAGTATACGTATTTTTTAAAGGACAGATTTTCTTCATATAAATATTATCATTGTTACTGCTATACCTACCATATATGCTCCTGATATTTCTTTGGGCACCTGTTCCATCACCCACAAAAGAACAGGTTATTACCTCTGTTTCCTAAGTCCACATATTGTCTTCCTGCAAGTGTTCGTAAGCCAAATGTAGACAAAAGAAACAAAAGGATTAAACTAGTCCTTTTGTAGGTCCCGATGTGGTGCATTCTTAATACTATAGGAATAGATACATATAAATATGTATGAAGAGGCATATGTTTCACTATATATTACTTATAAAAAATTAATGTCCTGTTTTACCGTTCTGTAGTGAAATCATAATTTTGTGAATCAATGAGTCAATGCTTATTTTACTACGTAATTGCTCTTCCAATGCATGCATTTCCAGATGCATTACTACGTATAACAAGCATTTAAAATCATAATGTGAGTGTTAATTCTATGCTCACTACGTGCAGGCGTTATGGTGGCGGGGGCTTGGACTTGCTACCAAGGCAGCAGTTCCATCTTGTACTAGCAGAAACGGTCCACATCCGAGTATAATGCCATTATTCCGTCAAGACATACCACTGCCCCTTTTAGGTATTCCTCTAGGGATGGCAGAGGTAAGTCATTGCTCCATAATGACTTTTTATACTCTAATATGTGGACTCGTGCCTGCGTGTACAAGACCGCCCCCAGCTTTTTAAACTTCTAATTCTTAAACACTAAATCCTAAAAAGAAATCTTTGCACCTTATATTACGGTGCAAGGCCTGCGGCAGCAAGGAATTATTTTATGTTTTTTATACTACACTATATTATTCTTTTTCTTTTATAAACTTCCATGAGCATTGTAATTTCACTCCTGAAAATGTAAAAGGAAAATGAATTGTACAAGCAGATGCTTGCACACCTTTGACATTTTCATGCGCTTCATTCTTTAGGTGATAGGAAGTTTAAGGATAATTATGCTTATAGCTTGTCCTTTTAGTTTTTTATTTTAATTCATATTGCAGCTGTCATTCAGAATTCTCTACATAATAAAAGGAGCTTCTGCTCCTTTATTTAAAATGGCAATCTTGATTCTACTAAATCTCCTATTGTCATCATATACTCTTCATTTAATTTTATTTCATCTATTGTTGCTTCATCCTCTTCTTTTTCCCAATCAATAAACATATATTCTTCAGGATATTTTTTTTGATTTCTCACACCAAACGCTTTCCAAGATTCCATATCAATTGGATTAATAAAATAGTTTCCAATTCTTCCGACTGTATCATTGTATCCTATTTTCATTCTATACTCACTATATTTACCACCATCAAAATGTATAAAATATTTTCCGTCATTTCTCTTATAAAGCATTTCATATGTATAAATATCCTTATAGTTCTTGTTTCTGAATCTCACCTCAAATAATAATTTTGAATTTTTCAAATCAAACTTCATTTTCAACAACCCTTTCTTTTATACCATTTTTTGTACCCCTCTTAATAAACTTCCCTATTTATAGTATTTCCATTATCTCAACTTTTTATACATCTTATTTTATTATTTCCACGCTTCAATTTTTCTATATGTTTCATAATTTATAAACTTACAATTCATTGGGTGACATTTCGCTTGTCTTTGAGCATTTCTAGCCAATACATTGAAATCAAATTCATCCATATAATAAGCACCTTCACCACATTCAAAAAATAAATAATGTGACATTTTTATCATTTTTTCATTTACTGTTCCAGGAACTAAATGAAGTATATATTGACCATCATTCTCTAAATCTTTGTAAAAATACTCATATGTTATAACACCCTTTTTTTCTTCATCAAAATACTGCATTTCATACATTAATTCTGTCTGCATTAAATCAAAACTCAATAAACTCATAAATTTCAGCTCCTTTTATTCCCTCTTTAATATTTCTCCCTTATTTATATTATTTCCATAAATCTAAATTTTTATACATAAAAGTGTATAAAAAAATTCCCTAATGGGAATAATAAATATATAACAATGAAGGGATTTGAGAATATGAATTTTAATGAATGGTTAAAAAATGAAGAAAGTATTATTTCAAGAGATTATTTTGAAGCACTACTTGATACTCTGCCACCATATGGAAAAAGAAAAGTAAAGTCTTATTATATTGAAAAATACAGATACTATATAAAAACTCACCCACAAGAAAAATATGAACAGATAGAATTAAATATAAATGAAAGAGCTTACCCCTTAATAAAATAAATTCTATATTTTTCACTTAATATGTTTAAAATAATTTAATCTGTCCAAAATTATAATACAGCCCAATTTTTCTTTTTAATCATATAAGATTCCATAAGATAGCTGCATGTTTTCAGCTATCTTATTTATGTTAATTCAGATAATAATTATGAACTACTACATAAACTATGATTTATTACCGATATTATAAAACAAGCCATATAGTGCTTTTGTGGGCAGAAAATAAAACTGCATAAAAAATAAATGTTGTAAAGGGTTGAACGCATGTGAGTGCCCTTTATAACATTTATTTTTTTACTGCTATAATCGTAATTCCCCAAAGTATAATTGTTTCTTATTTCTAATTATACGTAATGTTTAAAACATTGTATTAATCATTTATTCCAAAGTGAAGAATAAGCATCTTACCATTAAAAATAAATATTATATCACTCCCTGAAACTTCTCCAAAATATTCTGTAATACTACTATAACAATTGTTAATCCCTGAACCTAGAACTCCAAAGTGTTCATTATTTATATATTTATTAATCATATCTATGAATTTTATTTTGTACAAATTAGTACTTAATTTTACATTTCGAGTAAAATAATTTGTAAAAATTATTTCCAATGACTCTTGCCATTTATCAATTCTTTCAAAACAAAGTGATTTTGGTTTTTCATTAGAATTACATATTTTCATTATATAATTTTCTATAGTATTTAGCCTATCCGTATCACTATTAAATTCAATTTCATCAACTAAATAATCTGGTCCTTCATAATTCCCATTATTTATAGCCTCAAATGCATTCACATACCCTTTAATTTGTTCAAGAAATTCATTCATATTTGTATGCTCCTTTAAAACAATCTCACTACAATATAATTTACTCTTTTAAACGAATTATAATATAAATTGTAAATATTACATTATTCACTTTTCAAATATTATTAATTCCTTGCTTAGTTAAATCAGTAATCAAAGTATTACAATATATAAGTATTAATCTTCTTGCCTTTTTCTAATTAATTTAAGATGATATCTAACTTTTTATCCATTTGTTTATTTCTGTCTATAAACTTCTTAACTTCTTTTATCACTTTAAATATTCCTATTATTATCACAATTATTAGTCCAACATTAATAAAGTTAAAAAGTATTACCATGCCATCAATTTGCATAATTTTCTCTTTAAATAGTATAAATTTATAATGATATTCCTACAATCTACAATTACACACTAATTATATTAATATGTTGTAATAATCTATAACAAAAATTGAGATTATAAATATAGAAATCACCAAACTTAAACATGCTTGTAAAGTGTTGTATTTTCTATACTCTAGAAACATAACAAAAAACATACCGCCTAGCAAAAGTTGAGAAATATTCTTTACCCAATTTAATAGATTTGTTATTTCAACAATTGCAGTAATAATTACTGCAATACTTAAAATAATTCTAAATACAAATAGCATTTTTTCATACATTGTCCTATCTTCTAACTTAGGAAGTTCAGTATACTTCAATTTTAATTATACCTCCGCTGCAATTCTTATTTGCTTAATTATAACATATTTTTTAAATATTACTTTATTCAGTTTAAAATAACTTTTTTATATTGCTTGTATACTATTTGATTTTACTTATTTTATACATAGACTACATATAATAAATGTACTCTATAATTTAATTATTTTAATATGTTTTTTTCACTATATGTTGCCAATTCCATGGCAATTGATAACTTTTAAGATGTTCAAAATTAATGACCTTAAGATATCCATCCACTCCAGTTTCAATTATTATTCTGTCATCTCCAACATAATTGTAAAATCCAATGAATGGATGAACTATAAGTTCTGATTGAATTAGATATCCACCTTCACTTTTTCTTTTAATGTTTACTATATCAACGCTATCTGGAAAAACTGTTGGCTTTTCAGTTAAATATTTTTGATAGTAATTGTTCACTTCTTTTTGTATATACGGAACAAATAAACAAATAATTAAATCTTGATATATTTTATCCTTTGAATCTTCAGGCAGTTTAGATACTTCTTCTTTGGATAGTTCTTTTGTGTCTAAAGCAAAAGATTTATCTGTATAAAAGAGACCTGTTAAACACAATATAAAAATTAATATTAATGTTATTTTTCTCAATCTAGCCTCACACTCCAATATGTTTTTTAAGTTAATCTTTAAATCTTATAAATTTTAATACCGATTCTACTAGCGCCCCATAATAATTAACTACAAAGTATCTTTCTCTAACATCTTCTGTTCTTAACTTTACTAATTCTATCTTCCTATATACACTACTATAATTTACTTATTATAATCATATGTTTTACTATAACAACTTTGATTATTCTAACTATTTTTATAGTAATTTAAGTTATATTGCCATATAAAAGTAATAGATAAAATACTATAAATACGGTTTAGTTTCTTACACTATATTCTCTTCATAATGTGTATCATCTAATTTCAAACTCTCTAACCTTCCTAATTTAATTGCAATAATTTATTCTAAAAATTTCTTGCTGCCGGCAGGCCTTGCACCGTAACCTCAAGGGTTAAGATTCCTTTTTAGGATTTATTATTAAAACATTAGAAGTAAAATCTGGGGGCGTTCTTGTACCTGCTGGGGCCTGTATACTGAAATGCATAAAAAGTCTCTTACGAAACAACGCTATGCCTTTGACTTCCCTAGAGGAATACCACATATGGTCAATGGTATAGCTTGACGTAGTAAGAGGCATTATGCATGAAGGTGGACTGCTCCTGCTAGTACAAGATGGAACTGCTGTTATTACAGCAACTCCAAGCCCCCAACCTCTACCGCCTACACGTAGTGCGCTAAGATTAAACATTAAAATTATGATATTAAGGACTTGTTTTATGTAACAATGCTACTGTAAAAGTCCGCAGGACATTGAAAGTGCAATTGTGAAGTAAGGAAAGTCCTGTCTCATTGATTAACAAAATTATAATTTCACTACATACCTGCAGCAAAAAATATTATCTTCTTTTAAGTATTACATTAAATAAGGCATGTACATTTCGCTAAACAAAGTTTTCCGAAGTATGCATGCCTATAGGTTTATATAAATATTAAGTTTCATTTTGAACAACTTTTTCTTTTAATATTTCCATAAAGAATTATGGCTTGTATATTATCGGAACAACGGCTTGTTTAGCGTAAGTGTACTTGCCTTTAAGACCCTATAAATAATACAAAGTTCTATATTTCAAGTATATATGTAGCAAAAACATTAATATATAATTTTAAAGTCTTTAATATATATTTACTTTATTTAAATAAGGATTTACTGCAACTTTAAATGCACCTGAATAACGAATGAAGCTTTAGCTTCATCTTATGAAATTAGCTTTGTGCTTTAGCTCAAAGGTTTCCTTTCCAAATATTGTTTAACTTTTAGTTGTATAAATAATGGTAAGTTTATAAATGGCTACTCGTAATTTTCTATATTCTATATGTCAAATGGTTCACTCATTGAACTTCAAATAAATCTTGCAAGTAATCTTCTTCAAAATAATTATCAGTTAAATTAAAATTATATTCTAAACCGAAAGAATTATGTTGTATATTTTTATTACCTATTTGAATAATATTAAACAATTTTTTTTCATCATAAGTGATCTCTGTCTTCATTCCTAAAATCTCATTTATTAAATCTTTTAATTTCAATGTTTTTCCATCAGTATGTTTAGACATTAAATATAACAACATATATTCAGAAACAATATGTTTATCATCACAATGATATTGTATTCTTTTATCAACAAAAATATAAAAAATTTCTGGCGAATTTATATTAACTGCCATATTATTTTTTTCAAATAATTTATTGATATGCTTTGGATCTAATTCTAAATATTCTTTATGTTTTCCTAGTTGTTTTTATAAATTTTATCACATGAGTCAATTATATTAACATAATTTTCTCTATCATAAGAATAAAAATTCTCTTTCCATTTACATTCAATAACAATTAAACAATTTGATTCCTTATCATACATAGCAAAATCTATATCACTCTTCATATCGTCTCCAAATGAAGTCTTTACATCTTCTAAATTGTAATTGTATCCCATTGAATAAAGAATATTCGAGTAAGTTTTAGCTTTTTTATAAAAACTCTTTTCACTTGTTTCAGATATTGTTCCTTTTTTATTGTGATAAGTTATATCTTTAAATTTGTGACCATTTGTAATTGAAAATTGAAAATCATTAAGTATAAACGACGTCATCGAAAATATAACTCTATTACCATATCTTATAAGTGGAAACTCCTGTAACCCTCCCATCTTTTCACAATCGATTGATAGATAATCCACATATTTTTTTATATCCCTTTTATCTATATTTGTTGCTTTATAAATTCTGTTCACTAACTCATTGTAATTAAATTTCAATAATAAATTTTTCTCAAACTCCTGCATTATAGATTGTTTGTTTACACATTTTAACAAATTCACTCTGCTTAAGTAGTAAAAGTATCCAATTATTTTTTTATATTCATCAATATCATTTATAATTTCAGATTCGATATTCCCACCTAATTTATCAATATCAATTGAAACTCTATCTATAGATAAATCTAGTAACTTCTGATCAATGTTATCATTCAATTCATTGACTCTTTTTAACATAGCCCTATATTCTTCTTTTTTAAATATCATAGTTTCTAATAAATTATAATTTAGCATAATATAATAATTAATTTCCATAGAATCATCTATCTCATTCTGAAAATCCTCATCATACATTCCATAAAAATATATTTGTTCTTTTATCATACTATCCTGAATTGATCTTTCTGCTAATTTATAATTATTTTCATAAACTTCAATTAATTTAAAGCCCGAAACACCTCTTCTTTTTTTTAACTCCATTGAACTGAAATAATCTTTGTACATTTTTATTATTTGATTGTAATTATTACGGAAATTTTCCAAGGTATCTAAATTAAAAGTAAATTTTTTTATTTTTTTATACTTTCTTTTTTTCATTTCTTTTATAAACCAAGAAACTGCATACAAATTTTTCATTTTTTCTTGATGATAATTTGGAAGTATATACTCCATTAATTTGCTTTCATTTTCAATATTCGCTTCAATCAATTTTTGTTGTCCACTTAATAAATCATATTCAAAATAATATAATGGATAATATAATAAAAATCCAATTTCATCTTTATAATTTTCATAATATTCGTTTAGAGAACAATTTATTTTATTTATAACAAATTGTTCAATTTCATTCCTTAGAAGATATTCTTGATGTTTTTCCATAAATCTCATCCATTTCTTTTTTATTATTCTCAATCTATCTGTTGTATTTCACTTAAATAAATTCATAATTTCTAAAATAACAATTACTTCAACACGAATCATATAACTGTAAAAAAATCTATTATTTTACCATTTTAAGAATCTGTTATGCCAATGCATTTATCTCATTTAAGCATGTTATCTTATTCATTTCTCAATATGCATAATGCAAGAATATAGATATAACATGTCCCATTTTAATAATACCATCATATTCTAATTATTTAAATCATACATTTTGCTATATTTCGCAAGAGTCTAATTCAAAAGTAACTCCATTTTTTAGACACATCTTCTTCGAATTTTCTAAACCTATTTTTTTACTAATATTTTTAATTCTTTTAGTATCTTTTTCATTACATGAATTACCTACATACACTCTTTTAGCTTTTATACCACAATCATTACATCTAACTAACTCACCATTAAATTTATCTGGTTCAGATTTTGCAAAAATTATTCTATATTCTTTTTCGTAACTCCATGAACTATTTTTTGTAGCATTTATCAAATATATGTATGATATATACTTCATTGCATCATCAAAAGTTTTAGCATTCATTGCATGATGATCATTTCTCTCTTCTTGTCTATTAAGATTATAAAATGTTTTAACCATTTGTAATATTAAATTATGATTTTCCTGTCTTGTTTCAGTATATATTACAGGATAAATTTTTTTAGGATCACTCACCTCATATTCTACACAAAATCCTTTATGATTATTAGCATAATGCGCCCACATAGGCATATTTTGTATTATTCCACTAAAACTGCATATTCTTAATAAATTCTTTTGCTTTTCATACATAAGCTTAGTTATTTCTATCTCATCATTTTTACAACCTTCATTTTTCATCTTCATATCATCTATATACATAGCACCAAATTCAAATGGATCATTTAGATTTGTATATCTGGATACCCAAATTTGATTATTTTCTAATGCGTTAATTTTTTTTTCATTTTCATCAATATTATCTGATAAATATATATATTTATATAAAGTTTTAGGAACTAAAGTATTTTTATATAAATCTGCTTTTACTTGACCATGTTCTTCTAAAATTCTTATATATTTTTCTAACTCTTTTTCTTCCATAACTTTCCTCCAAAATACTATTCATTTTCATAAGCTTGATATATACCTCAATAATCTATATTCTGTTTTATCAAGCTTATTACGTTATCAATAGTTATTTCATCATGCTAAATATTTAATGCAATTGAACTGCCCATTATAGACATTAGTTGAATAACATCTTACCGTCATTAATTTGACTATATAATTCATTATAACTCATGTTTTTCATATATGTAATAATTAGCCATTTCAGTTGATCCATTAATTAACTTACTTTGACTCCAACATTTTTAACTTTGCCATTAACTTTAATGGCTTGTATATTATCGGAACAACGGCTTGTTTAGCGTTAAGTCTACCTGCCTTTTCATTAACCTCAAATAATACTGTCCTCTATATTCCAAGTATCTATGTAGCAAAAAACATTATCTTTTATTAAGTATACCTTAGTTAAACATATTCCTCTACATGCATAAGCATATGCATCTATATTCTCTAGTTTTAGGACTGCACCACATCGGGTACCCATATAAAGGACTAGTTTAATGCGTAGACTTTCTTTGTCAATATTTCTTTGGAGCTTGCCGTAAAAGAAATGTGGACTTAGAAATTATAGCTAATAACCTGTACTTTTATGGGTGATGGTTAAGGTGCCAAAATAATCTTCTTTTAACTCCATATTAAAACCTGTCCTTTAAAAATTACGTATACCATATATACTAATTATTACTACTATTCTAATTATGTATTATATATTTCTATTACTATTAAAGAATCCATATGTTATATTAACTTAATCAAAATAAAATGAAGCCCCAGCTTTATCATATGTTCAGCTTTGAGCGATGGCTCAAAGGTTTCCTTTGTTTGAGCATAGCGAGTTAAAAATAAATAAAATAATTATAAGTAAAATAGAAAAGATAGTCTGCAAAATAATGCAGACTAAAACAACATGACTACACAAACAATAGAATTATTTTAATCCGCTGTCAGAACAGAACATGAATATGTGAAGTGAGTTAAAAACACAAGAAATGGACCTCTGATTAAGTATGCTTCTATTACACATATACTTTACAAGCAGATAGTCCATTTCACTCCTTAAATAAACCTATTCTTTCATAATATTATTTATACTATCCTTAAAGTCATTCTCAACATAAGCAATTAATCCTTTATAACTCTTACTACAATTAAAAAAACCAACAACATATCCAATAGCTCCACCTGCAATAAAGATAGAAACTACAAATCCTATAAATAAAAATGAACTTAAAGTATTTAAAATCTCTTCCATAAATCCTCATATAAACTTTTTTATTATTTATATTACTTGCCATATTAGAACTTTTTAAACATACATGTACCACTTTTTTTATTTCTCCATATATACATAATGAAAATTAATTCAAGGAGGTAATGTAATATGGCAGTTAATAAAATCGCAGATAGTGCAAGTTTTGCAATCGAAGTAAGAAAGGGTACTGATGCTCTTGGTAATCCTACTTACAGCAAAAAATCTTTTTCTAATGTAAAAGATGGCATAGATCCTGAAAAGGTACTTGCTGTTGCAAATGCAGTTAAATCAGTTTTAGCTGATGAAACTAGAAATGTCTATATGACTGTAAGTGATCAGTTAGTACAAGGATAATTCAATTGATACCCCTTGTGGGTATTAATTGTGAACATTTGATAATCTATTGATTATCTTTAAAACCTACAATCTATAAAATTATTTTGAGGAGGAAATTTAATATGGAATATATTTTAACTTTAACTTTTATGACTGAAACTGGTAAGAAAAATTCTCTTACTATCTCTGGTGTTAAGGAAGATGTTACTTCTGAGCAAGCTAATGCTCTTATGGATAATATCATTTCTAATGATATCTTTGAAACAAAGAACGGTGCTTATATAAGCAAAGTTGAAGCCAAGCTTACTGAAAGAAAAATCACAACTTTTGATGCACAATAATCACATAAAAAATCCCATCAGGCATATTCTACTGATGGGATTTTTTTCTTTTTACTATATAATACTATTAACTCTTAAATTACCACGAATATAATATTAAATTAAATTTAATATTACTTTCTCTATCTCTAATCTAGTTAAATCAGAACCTTTTTCTTTTTTTGCTGATATTATTGCGTTCTTTACATTGCTTACATTGCTTGATGTTACTGTTGTTATTCCAAGTGTTTGATAATAACTTATACTTGTTGTTCCCTTATTTACATAACTCAAAGTATTTATAATAATATTTACATTCTTACTAATTTCCGATTCTTTTAATATTCCTTTTTCTTTCAAATACCAATTTACATCCTCTAAGTTTTCTTCTTTTACATTTGTTATCCCTAGCATTTTATAATCATTCAATGTTCCTTGTCCACCAATTATTTTTTTAATTGCAGCTTCCCTTTCATTAGATGCAGATTCTGCAACTTTTCCTATTTCAATTCTTGTTAAATTAAACCCTTTTTCTTTCTTTGCCTCTATTATCGCAGCTTTTACATTACTTGCATTACTTGATGTTACTGATGTTATTCCTAATGTTTGATAATACCCTATAGTCATTGTTCCACTATTTATATTATTCAATGCAGCTACAATAGCATTTACACTTGTTTTTATTTGAGATTCGTTAGTTATTGCTTTTTCTTTTAAATACCAGTTTACATCTTCTAAATTTTCTTCTTTTACATTGGTTATCCCTATCATTTGATAATCATTCAACGATCCTTGTCCATCAATTATTTTTTTAATTATTACTTCCCTTTCATTAGATGCAGATTCTGCAACTTTTCCTATTTCAATTCTTGTTAAATTAGACCCTTTTTCTTTCTTTGCCTCTATTATCGCAGTTTTTACATTACTTGCATTACTTGATGTTACTACTGTTATTCCTAATGTTTGATAATAGCCTATAGTGGTTGTACCACTATTAATATTATTTAATGCAGTTACTATAGCATTTACATTTGTTTTTATTTGAGATTCGTTAGTTATTCCTTTTTCTTTTAAATACCAGTTTACATCTTCTAAATTTTCTTCTTTTACATTGGTTATACCTATCATTTCAAAGTCACTTATTGTCCCTTTTCCATCAACTATTTTTCTAATTGATGCTTCTTTTTTATTAGGCAATTCTATTATTATATTTTGTATTTCTGTTCTTGTTAAATCAGATGCTTTTTCTTTTCTTGAAACCAATATTGCATTTTTTACATCAGTTGAATTACTTGATGTTACTGTTGTTATTCCTAATGTTTGATAATAACTTAAAGTCATTGTTCCATTATTTATATTACTTAATGCACTTACTACTGTATTTACATTACTTTTTATTTGAGACTCATCAGTTATTCCTTTTTCTTTTAAATACCAGTTTACATCTTCTAAGTTTTCTTCTTTTACATTAGTTATACCTAATATCTGATAATCTGATAATTTACCTTGTCCTGCAATTATATTTTTAACTGCTGTTTCTTTTTCATTTGCTGCATATTCTACAACTTGTTCTATTTCTGTTTGTGTTAAGTCAGATCCCTTTTTTTCCTTGGCTGCAATTATTGCATTTCTTACATTCGCTATATTACTTGATGTTACTTTTGTTATTCCTAATAATTCATAATCAGCTATAACAGCTGTTCCTGAATTTATATTTTTAATTGATTCATCAATACTACCTTGAACTATAACTGTTATAGTATCATCTCTATATTCTGGTCCCTGATAATTTGGATCTAAATTTACTGTATATGGTTTATATGCTCTTACCCTTATTGTATTAACTCCAGTATGTAAATTCTTCAATTTATATGCTGTATAGTATGCATTTCCTTGTTGAGAAAAATTATACGTTTCACATTCTATATCACTTTGATCTACAAAAACTCCATTTACATAAACATAAATTTTTGTATAAGCTGTAGCTATATATTCAGTATCAATAATAACATCTTTTCCTTTTAATATATAATTTTGATCTATGGTATTTGGCGTCTTTAAAGTTTCGGCATCTATTGCTTTATATATGCTAAACTTCCAATTATAATCAATATTACTTGCATAAGCATCTATCGGAATGCTTATTCCAATAACTAACAATATAGTAATTAATGACGCAACTATTTTTAAATTTGCTATTCCTTTTTTATTTTTATCCATTTATACTCTCCTTTTACTTTTTGTTCTATTTTTTATCGATATATTTAATAAATAC
>OKVX01000538.1_pt1 | contig 19236 bp, 22 predicted proteins | sample 1606941 | NCBI WGS metagenome assembly OKVX01 (sample SAMN03281016, study PRJEB24777) | human gut metagenome | isolation source: fecal sample PR161 from 1 month old female Malay infant, caesarean... | reverse complement strand
GATAATTCCGGTTAAAACAAAGAAAAAAAGCAATAAAAAACACAATACACAACAATAAAATGAAAGTCAGATAACAAAAAATGTTATTTCCATCAGATAAATCAGCAATAACTGATCAATTACACTCATTAACAACATCAATTCCATAACAATACGAAATAGGATATCTGTTTATTTTGTGATAACGTCAGATAAATAATAAAACCTGACCTTAATAACCATACCGAATATTCCATGAAAGAACGAAAACACCTGAGTGAACAGGAGGTTCATTCCTTAATAGCATCATTACCTGACTCAATTAACCATATTCGTAATCAATGTCTGATTGCCGTTTGTTTCAGTCACGGATTACGGGCCAGTGAACTGACCGGATTAATGCTCAGTGATGTTAATATAGATGAAAAAACCATTCATATTACCCGGCTGAAAAACGGATTAAGCACCAATCAGCCCTTACAGTCCCTTGAATATCAATTACTGATACAGTGGCTGGAACAACGGAATGCATCTGTACATTATGCCGAACCCTGGCTTTTTCTTTCCCGCAAAGGCGGGCGGTTATCCCGCCAGCAAATATTCAGGATTATCCGCGACAGCGGATTGTCCGCCGATCTGAATATTGCGGCACATCCTCATATGCTGCGCCATGCCTGCGGTTATGCATTAGCGGACAGAGGAACAGACACCCGGTTAATTCAGGATTATCTCGGTCACCGTAATATTCAGCACACCGTGTTATATACCGCCAGTAATGTGGCCCGGTTCCGCAGTATTAAATTGTGATTACTGCTCCGTGAAAACCAAAACAGCATTCGCCGTAAAATCCCCGGTTTTCAGGTCTGTCGCCGCAACAGCCGGGTCACGCACTGCTTCAAAACCCAGCTTCAGGGTATGAATACCGGGCTGATAACTCAGCGGAAATGTCTGTCCCGGCTGAACCGTCCTGCCATTATATAACACAGCAACACCCAGACCTGTGGTTGACGTGCTGATTACCTGTTCATTGCTGACGGAGATCGGGGTGAACTCCAGTTTCATATTGGCGTCATAAACAATATTACCGTCACATTTAATAGAGATGTCTTTTGTTACCGGGGTTGTTGTACCGGATTTAACGGCAATATCCATGCGTTCCAGTTTTCCCAGATGAACATCCAGATCCGTACCGCCGTTCAGGGTGCATTTCGGTGGTTCGACGGGTAACTTATAAGCATCCTCGCAGAACTTACCCCGGCCGTCAGGGCCATAGCCCATATAGCCGCGGTATTCATACCCCGTTTCCGTATCTTCTATTGTGAAACAGTAACCACCGGCTGAAGGCGCTTTTTTGGTTTGATCATTATTAAAGATTTTTTGCTCATCAAACGATTTGGCTTGCTCCAGCCAGACCCTGTCCCCCACCAGTATGACGGAACCTTTCGCCTTACTGCAGGTATCCATATTTTCCGGCCTTCCGCACCAGTAAACTTTGGTGATGTAATAACCGCTTTTCGGCACATAAGCCTTACTGTCACCGGTATTTCCCCCCAGAGACATCAACAAACTAATGGTCTGACCATCCCCGTAATAAGCACCTTTACCGGGTTCCAGTCGCAATACCCGCTATATTGAATGGTACCACTACTACCGGAAACACAGGTACCGCTGGTGCCGACCCAGCCAATCGCATTCGCCCCCTGAGACACTATCAGCAGAAAAAACAGTGCCACCCCGCGAACTATTAATTTATTCATCATTCACTCCTACCAATATTCCGCCACCAGCGTACCGGTGGCGCGGAACGGGGATTGCGTTAAATCCGTACCCGGAACTTTCACCAGCTGCGCTTCCAGCTTTGGCGGCTGCGCAGCATTATCTATTTTGAAGAATTTATTTAATTCAAGCGGTTGCCCGTCTTTCAGTATCCGTACCTGCAACCCACTGACATCACTTTCAATCGCTGACGGATCAGATACCGACGGACGGGATGTCATAAAAGTCATCCGCAGCGTATTGGCCGGTTTTATCCCGGGGCAATCCAGTGTGTAATCAAGCGGCAGGCTGTAGACTTCTGTTTCCAGTTTATTGATACCGACGTTTTTAAAATCGGCGGTAATTATCTGGTCATTATTTACATGGCAAATAGTCATCGCACGTAATATGCCGGTCATGGTGTATGGTCTGGTGTCCCCTTTCTGCTCAGCCTGAGAAGATAATGTCACCATCATTGCAAATAACATCAGTAACATATTTTTCTTTGTTTTCATCACTCCCCCCTGCTAATCAAAACTCAGTGTCAATATGGCATGTGATACAATTCCTAATCCGTTTTCCCAGGTTTTGTCATCCGGGTTCAACTGAACCAATTCCACTTCCAGTTTTGGCATGTTCCCGAGATCCACACTGAAGTCAGTATCCACATCCTGTATTTTTCCGTTGACCAGCAAACGAATACCCAAGTTTTCATTTGTCGATATCACTGAATCTTTGACCGAAACCGGTAATAATTTATGGCCGTCGTAATTCACCGGTGTTCCGCTTCGTGATTGAAAACGGAAAAAAGCATGGCCGGCGGTATCACCGCTACAGGCGATACGGGTGTCGAGCGTTCCGGTATAACTTCCGGTTATGTTATTCACACCGGCAACTGAGGAATAATAGATATTTCCGAAGTTGATATCCGGTGGCCGGGAATTCACAAATGAACACTTGCCGGTGGCCACCACCGTGCCCGAAATATTTATTTTCAGCCGGTTTTCATCACCGGTTTTACCCGATGCGGGAAATGTTGTCAGACTCACCGCTGCGGGTAACAGCGCAGCAAGTAATAAAGCATGCGCACATTTTATGAATGTCATAATACTGTCCTGTCTGTGATCCGCCGGGCAGGCTTACGGATAGGTGATTTCAAATGTGGCTGTCGCTGATAAATCACCGGTCACCAGCGTCTTATCACGGATAGCATCCGGCTCTGCCTGTACATAACCCTGAAAATTCAGCGTGGTTGTGCCGTCACTCAGGGCATATACCGGGCTGGTTTTATTCAGCGGCAGCGACTTCCCTTCCGGGGTTTCAATGCCGATGGCAAGCCCGGGAAGTGTGCCGTTATCCGGTACCAGCAGTCCCGGCAATGCGATACTTTCTGCACCCCGGAAAGTGATATAGGCGTCAGAGCCAATGGAGGTGTCACACCCCTCCAGCTCAATGGTGAACGGCTCCGGCGGTGTCCGGTCTGCGGTATAAAAATAGTTTTTGACTATTGTGCCGAACGGCAGAGAGATATTTTCACTCGCCTGCGATAAGGTGCATGGTTCAAACACCAACTGTCCTTTTACTTCAACATCCGCGCCGTGTACCGCTGAACACATCAGCAGACCGGAACACAGCACAGCCATACACGGAATGAATCTCTTCACTTTCTCTGCTCCTGGTCTGCGGTTTCGCATCAGCCCGGTTTGACTCCACTCACCCGGCAGGTATTGCCCTGACAGGCAAAAATCATCTTCGGACGACCGCCGTAATCATTGATGTAACCCAGTACCGGCGCACTCCCCAGTGATGCGGCATTGCCGCCGAGAACTTCACTGCTGTTTGGCGCAATCATTAATGCATTGAAACCGCTGATATCTTTTCCTTTATAAGCCGCCGATGCCGAGGAGATCGTCACGTAATACGGTGTCGGATTATTCACCGTGTATTTATCCCCCTGCCGTGTCAGGGTAATACTCTCCTGCCATGGCTTTGCATTCTGCGCCACCACTAAGCCCGCCGGACGATAAAACAGTTTGATACGGGTCTGTAAGGCAATCTGCAATGTGTTGGCTTTGTCCGTTTTCGGCGGGATCTCCCGCAGATTAAAGTAATAAAGACTCTCTTTATCCTGCGCCAGCATCTTCATTCCGGCTGTCGGCTGAATTTTTACCTGGCTTTTTTCACCGGCTTCCACCCGCTGGATTGGCGGCAGCGCCACCAGCGGATCTTTGATTTTGTTACCTTGTGCATCTTCAATCCATGCCTGAGCCAGATACGGTAACTCTTTATTCTGATTAGAAATTTCAACACTTTCTGCCCGTTCACTGCCGTTTAAAATGACACGGGTTCTGTCCAGTGCAATCGCCGCCTGTCCTGCCGGCGCAGCCAGGATACCGGCCAGTATCAGTACCGGAAGGCTTCGTGAAGTAAAACGGTTGTATTGATTCTTCATTGCTTACTCTCTCTGGTGTTTTCCGCGTCAGCATCTGTCAGCCAACGGGATATTTTTTCTGTTTTTACTGATTTTTCTGACTTTTCAGGTACCGGATTCGACGCAGAGACACACGGCAACAGCAGATTTCCGTCCGGGATCGTCGCCGGGAAACGGATTTCACACTGAACATCCCCGCCCCATGACACCTGCATTGTCTCTTCCGGATTGATACCGGAGAGCCAGACCATGCCATCTTCACTGACCATCCCGGTCTGTATATGATCGTGGTTCTGAACCACAGCCCCGAACGGCGGAACATCTCCGTCAGCCAGGCTGAGTACCGCCATCGCTTTCTGTCCTGAGACAATACCGAAGCGGCGGTATCCGACAGCACCTTCCGTCATCGTGCCCTGCACCACGGAACGGGTGGCTTCGGCGTTTTCCCCCAGCCGGTTCAGATCCACATTGACACTGCTGCGGTAATAGTTACTGACATCACTGACCACCGCTTTACCGAAATAGTTGGTTGTGGTTTCAGCGCCGCCGCCCCGGACAGGAACATCAGCTACTCCGCCGGTATCCACCAGCATCCGTGTTCCGCCCATCACACCACTGCGGTGCAGTGCCGCACCTTCGGCGGTGGCGGTAAACCCGCCGCGTACAGACAGCCCGGCCGCACTGTAGCGTTCACCGGAAAATCCGGCAGTTGCGGTTACTTCCGCTTTATCGCCGCGATAATTCATATAACCGTTACCGGTGACCCGGTGATCGCCGGTCACTCCTGTGCTGAGACGGTAATTTGTCCGCTCATTAATCCGGTCACTATAATCCGCCGAGTGACTGTTCTGCCCTTTACTGAATTGTCCGCTGTAACCAAAACTACCACTCTCCCCCCACGGCACAGACAGCCCGACATACATCCCGTCATCGCGTCCGTTTTCGTGGCGGTTGCGGTAAGCCGATAAATTCAGGCTGATATTTTTCACCTGCCCGATATCGAAATAATGAGAGGTGGAAACATTCCAGTTATCACTTGCCGGGCGATCCCAGTAGGTCTGGTGGTTAAAATTCAGGTACACATTGGTATTCAGCGAACTGAGCGATTGACTGAATGTCATGGTGTACATCTCTTTGCCGTTACCCGTTACCGCTGAATTGTGATAACGGGCATTCAGATATTGCGACATGGTCATAAAATCCCGCTCTGAAAACCGGTATCCGGCAAAGGTGACCTGGCTGTTGGTGGCATCGAACCGTTTGGAATAACTCAGCCGGTAAGAGCCGCCTTTTTTGGTTTCACCGTCCGGCAGTGACGCGCGGGATTGGGTGATATCGGCGGATAATGCCCCCAGCATCAGCAGGTCACGGCCGATACCCGCCGAGACAGCATTATATTTACCGGCAAATAACCCGCCGCCGTAAACAGACCAGCCGTTACTGATACCCCATGAAAACTCACTGCTGATAAACTCCGGTCCTTTGACACGGTGGTCATATTCCGAGGGTTTACCGAGCGCCACTTTGTAACGCACCAGTCCCGGACGGGTCAGATACGGTACACTCGCCGCATCCACCTGAAAGGTCTGTACTGAACCATCCTGCTCCGCCACTTCCACATCCAGTTTGCCGGACAGCGCATTGCTTAAATCCCGGATCTGAAACGGTCCGGCGGCAACCGTGGTTTCATAAATCACCCGTCCCTGCTGTTTCACGGTGACCCTGGCGTTGGTTTTCGCCACTCCGGAGACTTCCGGGGCATAGCCGCGCAGATTCGGCGGCAGCATCATGTCATCCGTATCCAGTGCAACACCGGTATAGCGAAAGCTGTCAAACATGCCGGAGGTGAGATAATTTTCCCCCAGTGTTAATTTTGCCCGCAGCGGTGCAATCGCGCGGTAAGCGTAAAACCGGTTCCAGTCCCAGCGTTGATCCGATTCATGATTAGTACGCGAATAGCGCCCCTGCCAGTCCGCACGCAGACGCCAGGCACCGGCATTCAGCCCGGTGGTGCCGTTACCGCTGATGTCCTGCCGGTCACTGTGTCCGGCCTCGCGCTGTTTTGTCAGTTGTGTATTGAGGTTGTAATCAAGGATAAAACCGGCAATTCCCTCATCCCAGCGTGACGGCGGATCCCAGTTATCGGCGGTATATTCCAGATAGGCCTGCGGCAGACTGACACGCAGTGCCCCGGCAGCAAAATCCGCCCGCAGAGTCATCCCCGGCAGTGATGCCGGATCCGCGCACTCTCCGTTATGCCACCAGGTCAAATCCCCTTTTGCAGATGAGGTCAGTCCCAGCTCTTCGCTCATATCAGGCGTAATACAGGCCATGCTGCCCTGCGGGTCATTATCCGGGGCCAGAAAACGGATTTGCCGCTCTGCCAGCATGCTGTTATTGATCTTAAGTGCCAGGGAATAGGTTCCCGGCATCACATAACCCGCCTGAGAGAACTGTGATAAATCGATATCTCCGCGCTCATTCAGATCCAATACCTCGGTATTGAATTCTGTAATGTCCTCTGCCTGTACCGCCGCAGAAAACAGAGAGAGCAGGATCAGAAATGTCAGCGGTTTTAACCGCACCGCCGGACGTGATACTCCGCAGCCCGGCGCAAATACATTGGCATTCATCACAAATAATCCAGGCTGAAGTTAACAGTCGACCGGTATGCCCCTGTTTTCAGTGATTTGCGATCAGCAATCAGCCGTAACCGGTAGTTCAGTGTGATATTTTTTGTCTGTGGTATATCCGGGAGTGCCACTGCTTTTCCCGGTATGATCACCGAACCCTCTTCCCGGCTGAGCTGAATCCCGACACCTTCTGCCTCCCCGCTGACTGCAAACAATCCGTTGCTGTCCGAAGGTCCGGTAAAGGTTATCCGCAGATTTTTGTCATCCGCTGACAACAGACAGTTTTCCAGCCGGACAGCAAAGGCAAAGGCCGGACTGTATCCGCGCTGATATAATGCGGTGGCGGCAACCTGCGGTATTTCAATCCGTTGATATTTATCCTGCATATTGATAGTGCAGGAGGAGTCCAGAACAAATCCCTGTAACCAGACCTGCCCGGTCTGCCGTTCACCCTCTGCCGCATAAGCAGTCAGGCAGACTGCCAGCAGTCCGGTACTGAGTATGTTTGACTTCACGCTTGCTCTCCGCCGGATCCCCGTACCGGATATCCGGTACGGGTAAAGTACACTGACCCCGATTACTGATAGTCCATCAGGAAGTCGGCTGTTGCAGTGAAAGCACCCGGCGCAACGGTGACAGCCGTTGTGGCACCCTGCATATACGCTTTAAAGTTCAGCGTGTTATCACCTTCGTTTAAGGTAAATGCGGATGATGCTGCCCCCGGAGCGATCACATTACCGCCCGCATCCGTCACTACCACACCCATTGCACCGGTCGCCGGGCCGCTGACGCCGAAGGCTTTATCCAGGCCGTCTGCCGCTGCGCCGCCTGCAACACCTTTAAAGGTGACAGTTGTGGTGGTTTTATCGGTGATATCGCAGTTGTGTAACTGGATGGTGAAATCAACCGGAGTGGATTTACCGCCCTTCGCCAGTTGCACTTTAGCCACGCTGCCCAGCTCAACAGTCTGTTTCAGGCTGTTTGCATCGATGGAGCATACCGCATCAATCACTTCACCATTGAAGTTGATTTTGCCGCCGCCCTGATTTGCTGCCTGTGCAGTCATTGCCATTGCGGAAGAAACTGCCAGTGCGAGAACCACTTTTTTCATACTCATATCAAAATTCCTGATCTGCTCGTTTTTAGATAAAAATGCCGACATAAGGCATATATAAGCAACGTTTTGCTTTTGTGCGTTTTTGATGCAGTTCCGGAACTGCCTGCACCGTTTCACCGCCAGCGGATTTATGATCCGCCCGGTTATCCGGTTTATTTCGTCATCAGCGCCCGTTCCGGACGGCTACTTTTCATCCCCGTGACGCAACGAAATAAACCAAAATGTTGCGTTTTATGTATCACGCTGAAATGTATAAATTTACCGGATGGCAAAAATTGATTTGGCAGAGACCAAAAAGAAAGGAAGGTGAAACAGGCCGGAAAAAAGACGGGATATTGCAATTTTATATCAGAACCGGCCAGCACGAATCGTTAAGAAAATTCCGCACAGGATAAAAACGGGCATTTTTTACTTAAAAAACAAACTATTTTTGATTAAAAAACATACTGACAGAGGTTTTGACGGAACTATGAACTTATTTTGATGTATTTTAAATTTAAATATTGCCCATTAAACAGACAACAAATAATATAGCGACACTTTGGTTTATTATGTTACATTATTCTAGTCCCATAGCCCGCGAAAGCGCCCCGAATTTGCTGCGGTGTACAGCACAGTATGCTGAATGTTGCGGTGTCCGAGATAATCCTGAATCAGCCTGGTGTCTGCCCCTTTATCTGCCAGTGCATAACCGCAGGCATGACGCAGCATATGCGGATGAACCGCCACCGGCAGCCCGGCCATTTCCCCCAGCTCTTTTAAGATCCGGTAAATACGGGAGCGGGAAAGATGTCCGCCTTTATGAGATAAAAACAGCCAGTGATTTTCAGCAGCGCGGGGATAACGGGTGCGGCAGTTAAGCCAGCGGGTGAGTAAGGCTTTTTCTGTGCCGCTCAGAGGGTGGGTGGTGGAAAGGCCGTTTTTCAGCCGCTTTATATAAAGGTTATCGGCAGCAACATCCATGTCCGATAAACTCAGTTGTCCCAGTTCACTGACGCGGAAGCCGTGGACAAAACACATCCACAGCAGGCAGGTATTCCGCTCCGGATCACGGCCGTTTTCCGCCGCTGTCATCATTTTTTCCACCTCAGACTGCATCAGGTGTTTACGTCTGTTTTCCTTCATCCGGTTTCCTTTTGTACCGGGAGGGTGCGGATAATCCATACTCCGGAACAGATTCCGCCGTATAAATATCCGCTTTTCCCCGGAAGCACTCCCGGTATGAACGCGCTTCCGGACAGTCAGCGAAAAACCAGCTGACCGGTGTCTGTAAAACTTCTGCCGCCCTGACCAGCAGGCTGACATTAATCTGACTGCATCCGCGCTCATAGCGCGAGAACTGCTGCTGGCTGATCCCGAGATGATCGGCCAGGCGGCTGCCGGACCAGCCCAGCTCTTTCCGCTTGCGGAAGATCCGGTAGCCGACAGATTTATTAACGGTTAAATCAGTATCTTCTGTAATCATATTTCAGTCTCACTCCGGGCTCACAGTGCTGCAGGTTTCCGCAGCACTGTGAGAGAAAATAAGAAATTACGGCATAACAAGAATGATGGAGCCGGAACCTTCGAAAGCGCCCGGCGCAACCCGCCCGTTCACTTTCAGCACCGATTTCACATCCACCTGAGTCGCACCACCGGCCGGGACATGAATGGGTGCCCCCTGCTCTCCCGGATTGCCGTTGAGATAAAGATCCGCGTACAGGCTGTTATCCGGCCGCAGCGGGACACGGCCGCTGTCTGAGCCTGAGGCGATCACAAGGATATTCATATCCAGATTACAGGTGACAGTGATGCTTTTATTACGCGCCGCATCCGGCAGACTGACTTCATCAATATCCCCGTAATCCAGGATCACAGAGCCGCTGGTGACCTCACAGGCGCCCACCGGCGGCGGGGCGATACCACAGAGTGAACCGGGCAGCAGACGTCCGTTTTTCGACCAGCCGCCTGATTCAGATTCATAAAACAGCCCCACACATTCCTGATTGGAATTCAGCGCCGGGCCGACATGCTTCGCTGTGCCGTTATACGGCAGCGAGATATTGTTCAGAACCGCATCCCGCACTTCCGCCAGTGTTCTCAGCTTTTCCACACGGACAATCGATTTGGTGGAAGAGCCCGGTGAGCCGTCAACATCGTGTTTGTGGTTGATATTGATCCAGCAGACAGACCAGCCGTAGCAGGGATTGGGAGCCGAAGGGTCTTCCGGATCCCAGCGCTCGATAATATAGGTGTAAACGGCATTCGATGGTGTCCCCGAGGATTCGGTGATATATGAGAAAATCGATGCCCCCGCCGAAGCGGACCAGAGCAGCGCGACCGCCGCCATTATTTTCATAAATCTGTTCATAGCGAGCCTCAGTTACCCGTCAGTCATAATTGAGATGAAATGTCGCAATGGCACTGAACGGCCCGCGTTTAATGGTTTTATTTGCCAGCGCATCCGGCTCTCCCTGCACATAGGCGCGGAAGTTCAGCAGCGTCAGTCCGTCATTCAGCGTGATCTGCGGTGACACCTCATTGACCGCCAGCGCCGTGCCGTCCGCATTTTCCAGCCCGACTGCAATGCCTTCCGCCTGACTGCCCGGACTTATCGCCAGCGCACCGCTGATAAACGGATTCTCATCCCCGGCAAACATCACTGTCACCCGCCTGCCGATAGAGGTGTCACACTCCGAGAGCCGGATCCGGAAATCCTTTGAGGGTGTCCGCTGATAGGCGTACAGGTTTTTATCAGGAATATTGCCGAACGGCAGTTCCACGGTTTCATCCCCCGGATGTATCGTGCAGGGTTCATCCACCAGCGTGCCGTGAAAATACAGGTTGTCAGGAACCGCCCCGGCATCCGCCCCCGGCAGTGATAACAGAAATACACCGCAGGTACTGATAAAAAAGCGCCTTATTGTTTCATTCATTGCATTGCTCCTACTGATATTCCGCCAGCAGTGTAGCGGTCACATCAAATGCACCTTCCGGCAGTGTGCTGCCCGGCCGTTTTACCGGCACCGCCTGAATCACCGGCGGGTTATCCGGTGATACCGCAATGCGTTTGTTGAGCGTGAAGGGCTTTCCGTTTTGTGTCAGGTGAATCGCCAGGTCGGGAATATTGGTCTGTAAGGCCGCATCATCAAACCCGCTGACCGGACCGGTAACCGACAATCCCAGATCCCAGCCTTTAATATTGTCCTCACACACCAGGGTGTAATTGACCGCCCGGGTATAATTGACGCCATCCACTTTATGCACGCCGACGTTGTCACCGAAAAACACATCGATCACGCCGTTATCACTGATTGTGCAGGCAGGCGGCACCAGCAGCGTGCCAAACAGCTTCATGTTCGGGGCGGCTGCGCTGCCCGCTGCGGCACACAGCAGCAGCATCAGTAACCGCCGGTAATGTATTGCCATGGTCTGGCTCCTTACTGATAATCCAGTTCCAGTGTTGCCACCGCCGAGAAATCCCCGCCGGTCAGCACCGCCGTCATATCGCGGACAGGCACCGCTTCCAGCGCCGGGAAGACCGGATAAGTAAATTTCACTTTTTCACCGGGATTGAGTTGCCGTCCCTGATAAAGCATGCGCACCCCCAGCCCGGCAATTTCAGTCTGTAATAACCCGGCATCAAACCCGGCGGTATTGCCGGTGATAGCCAGCGTCATGGCATTGGTCGGCATCTTTGTGCACTCCGCCGTGTAATTAACCGGCTGTTTGTAGCGCTGACCGTCAATCCGGGTGCTCATCACCTCCCCGAAATCCACCAGAATGGTATTGCCGTTGTTGATGACACACGGCGGCGGCGCAATCACATTGCCGCGGATAGTGACATAGGTGATCCCGGGCACGCCCCGGATACCGGCCACCCGCTCCGGCAGTGCCGCAGCACTTCCCGCTGAGATACAGAGCACAACCGCCAGTATCCGCCGGAGGAAACGCTGTTTTCTGATCCGCTCATCCATGGTTTATCCCCTGTCTGTTCAGTTACCAGCTGCCGTTTTTGTCACACGGCACTCTGCGCCGCTGCAACTGAACTGCAGCTGCGGGCGGCCGCCGTAGTCGTTGATATAACTCAGCACCGGTGCACTGCCGAGAGCGGCTGCACTCAGGCCGAGTGTGCCCTGACTTTTCGGTGCCACCATCAGCGGGGAGAACCCGTTCAGGCTTTTGCCGCCCAGCCCGCTGAGGGCGTCCACAATCGTCACGTAATACGCGGTCGGGTTATTGACGACATAATGATCACCACGACGCGTCAGGGTGATTTTTTCCTGCCAAGGATTCGTCAGATCCGTTTGTGAGGCATAGATAGCTTCCGGGCGGTAAAACAGTTTGATGCGGGTCTGCAGGGCGATTTGCAGGACATTCTGCCGGTTGCTGCGCGGCGGAATTTCCCGCAGATTGAAATAGAAGACACTTTCCCTGTCCTGCGGCAGTGCGGCGATCGCCGGTAATGCCTGAATTTTTACCTGACTTTTATCACCCGGTTCAATACGCTGCACCGGCGGCAAAACCACCAGCGGTGACGAAATTTTTTCTCCGTTCTGATCCTCAATCCATCCCTGCGCCAGGTACGGCAGCTCTTTATTCAGATTGCTGACATTCAGGCTGACAGATTTCTCTGCCCCGTTGAAAATGACACGGGTTCTGTCCAGCGCGATAGCCGCGTGCGACTGTGCTGAGGCCAGCAATACAGCGGCAACGGCCAGAACAGAGAGACGGGTTTGTTTAACTGACATCATAATGAATCACTCATTTCGTTACGTGTGGAAGGTGCCGGGTCTGCCCGGCCTGTGATATTCAGCCATTTCCCCTGCTGCGGGCGGTCAGCCGGCGGCGGGGAAGACGGCAGCGCAACCGGCTGCGGTTTTTCCGGGACGGATTGCGGCTCTGCGCCGCAGGTCAGCAACAGAGTGTACAACGCGTGTCCCGGCGCAAGCTCCGGCACCGTCATCCGGCACGCAGCCTCACTGCCGCGCCGCAGCGTCAGAATATCCCCGCTGTTAATGCCACTGAGATACACCTGCCCGCCGTCATTGACGATCCCCAGTTCGCGGTTATCCGCCGAAGTCACCACCGCGCCGAACGGCGGCTCGCTGCCATCTGCCCGACGGATAGCGGCCATGGCTTTTTGTCCTGACAGCACATCAAACTGACGGTAGCCGATGGCGCCTTCTGTCAGCGTCAGTTGCTGAACAGAACGACGTGCTTCCGCATTTTCCGGCAGTTTGTTGATATCGATGGCGGCACTGTTGCGGAAGTAATTATTCATATCCGGCAGAACGGCTTTCCCGAAGCGGTTGGTATAGCTGAGTGCCCCGGTACTTCTGACCGGCACATCCGCCACACCGCCGGTATCCACCAGCAGACGGGCGCTGCCCGGCATATTGATGCGGTGGAATGCCCCGCCCTGCGGTGTCATTGTCACCCCGCCCTGAAGCGAGAGCGACGCGGAGGTATATTCCCCGTCAATATGTCCGGCACTGGCGGTGACCAGCGCGCTGTCAGCATAGTGCATGTAATAGCCGTCAACGGAGGCTTTGCCGTTGCTGCTCAGACCAGTACCGAGGCGGTAACTGTTGTTATCATCCGGACGGTCGTAATAACTGACGTTATGAGAATTACCATGACGGTTGATCATGCTGTTGTAGCTGACCGTGGCGCGATCCCCCAGCGGCATGCTGATATTGAGATATACCCCGTCATCATTCTTATCCTGATATTTATTGCGGTAAGCGGATAAGCTGATATTGATGTTCTTATAACTGCCGATATCCATATACTTCGCCAGCGACAGGTTATAGTTGTCGTTATCCGGCCGGTTCCAGTAAGTCTGGTGGCTGTAGTTCAGATAGGTGCTCAGCCCGATATCCGGGAACTGCTTGCTGAACATGATGGTGTACAGCTCTTTATTGTTATCCGCGCGGTTATCGCTGTAGCGGCGATCCAGATACTGATTCATGCTCATAAAGTCGCGCTCGGAGAAACGGTATCCGGCGAACGTGACCTGGCTGTCCAGCTCCTCAAACCGTTTGGAATAACTCAGGCGGTATGAGCCGCCGCGATACTGTTTGTCTTCCTGCGGCAGACGGGCAAAAGACTGGGTGGCATCAAAAGAGATGGCCCCGAAGGCCATCAAATCACGACCAACACCAAGAGAAACGGCGTTATAGTCCCCGGCAACGAGGGAGCCGCCGTATAATGACCAGCCGTTACTGATCCCCCATGAGAATTCCCCCATACCAAAGACAGGGCCTTTCCCGTGACGGCCGATTTCGGACGGCTGCCCGGCGGCGAGTTTGTACTGCACCCGGCCCGGACGGGTCAGGTAAGGAATGCTGGCGGTATCCATCTGAAATGACTGTACAGAGCCATCCTGCTCCTCCACCCGGACATCCAGTTTGCCGCTGACCGCATCATTAATATCCTGAATACGGAACGGCCCCGGCGCGACCAGAGTTTCATAAATCACCCGTCCCTGCTGACTGACGGTAATTTTGGCATTGGTTTTCGCCACCCCCGTCACTTCCGGTGCATAGCCGCGCAGATTCGGCGGCAGCATATTGTCATCGGTGGCCAGATTGACCCCGATATAGCGGAAGTTATCGAAAATATCCGAGCGCGAGAAGGTTTCCCCCATCGTCAGTTTTGCCTGCAATGAGGCAACCGCCCGGTAGAGATAGGTCTGGCTCCATGTCCAGTTATGTTCGGAGCGATCCCCGGAACCGGTGGTATGGCGGAGATTCGCCTGCCAGTCGGCGCGGACACGCCAGACCCCGAGGTTTGCCCCAGCGGTCCCGTTCCCGGTGACCTGCTGTGTCTGTTTGCCGTGCGCCGGGTCATTAATACCGGCATTCACGTTGTAATCAAACAGCACACCGGAAATCCCTTCATCCCAGCGGGAAGGCGGATCCCAGTTAGCGGCGGTGTATTCCAGATAAGCCTGCGGCAATGTCAGGATAAGCTCGCTGTCCGCCAGTTTCGGTGACACCGACATACCCGGCAGTGACGCGGTATCCAGGCATTTGCCGTTATTCCACCAGCGCAGGCGCTCTGCCCATTCCGGTTTCAGTCCGGCCTGCGCCATCAGCTCCGGGGATAAACAGGCGGCACTGCCTTTCGGATCATCCGGCGGCACAATATAAGAGACCGGATAACTGTCAGGTAACTCACTGTTATTTACCCGGATAAAAAAGTCGTAGGTGCCGGGCATGATATAGCCGGCACGGGAAAAATCGGACAGATCAATATTCTGTTTATCGTTTACATCAAGAATATCAGTATTAAATTCAACATCCTGATTATCCGGATAAGCTGCCTGCGGGATACCGGTCAGAATTAATGAAATCAGCACTGTCAGTCTCCGGCGGGAGACGGTACTCAGCGGAATTACCATAATGGATCCAGTCAGCTCGGTTTAATAATATTCCAGCTTGAAACCCACTGTTGCCCGGTAATAACCGGACTGAAGTTCATCACTGTTTTTCACGAGACGCGCCTGATATCGCAGCGCCATATTATTGAGATCAATATCTGCGGGCGGTAAGGGTTTGCCGGGAACCGCCTCATTCCCGTTGCGGTCTGAAATCGATAAGGAAGCCCCTTTGCCGGAGCCGGTCAGCTGAAAACGTCCGTCCTGTTCAGCCCCCTCAAACGTGACCCGGAAACGGAGATTATCCGCCGCACCGCCTTTCACCGGCTGCACGGTGCATTCCGCCAACCTGATCCAGAAGTAGTCTGCGGGTCCCTGCCCTTCATCACGCAACTGCGGAACAGAAACATCGGTCAGCGCCACGGCCTGCTCACGGCTGGCGGTGGAAATAGTGCAGACCGGCTCGAGGATCGTGCCCTGCATCTGTACCGCACCGAAACGCAGACTGGTTTTTGCATCCTGTTTCGTTTCACCTGCCGCTGTATAAGAGGAAAAACACACTATTGTTATCAGCACTCCCTGAGGGATGATTCTGCTCACCATTTCCTGCCTCCGCTGAACGCACGCAACTGAAAAGCGGCACGGTTCATCCCTGAGCCGTACCGGCATTAATTACTGATAAGTCAGTGCGAATGTTGCGATAGCGGTGAAGTCACCCGGAACAGCGGCTTCAGCAGCAGAACCCTGTAAATACGCTGCGAAGTTCAGGTCGTTATTACCGTCACGCAGAGCCTGCGCCGCGCTTGGTGTGCCTAATTTGATCTGTTTGCCGCCCGCATCAGTAATAACAACCGCCGCGTTTTTGGCAATCCCCTCAATACCCAGGGAACCGGCCAGAATATCAGCCGCCTCAGAACCGGTGAAAGTGGTCTGTACCGTTTTGTAGGTTTCTGTGGTGCAATTCTCTAATGCGATTTTAAAATCACGGGAATTACTGCGGCCGCCGTCTTTCAGTGCGGCAGTGGAGATCTGGCCTAACGGAACAGTCTGGTTTTCGGTATCAGGCGTAATAGAGCAAGGCGCGTCAATAATTGAACCGGTGAATTTAACAGTACCGTGTCCCTGATCAGCAGCAGATGCCGCACCTGCAACCACAGACATACCAAAGCCCAGCACTAATGCTAATTTATTCAAAGTCATGTTATTTCCTATATTACGTTCTGCTTTTTTGATATTAAAAATAACGCGGTCACACGCGGAAATATGAAACCGCGCGGCGTTATCGTTATTTGATGAATATGTCTGTTCCGTTATCCGGATATATGAAAAAACGGGACAAAATACATCAAAATGTCCCGTTAAGAATGAATGGCTGTTATCGAATAAAAATTAAGAAAGCTGTTCTTTTTTATCACGCAAAACAGGTTAATATCGCGTTTCTACCCCTCTCTGTTTTTAAGCACTGTCAAAAATAATAACAGCGGTGAAGCAGGCAGCCTCTGCCCGGCAGAAGAAAATATTAACCTTTTAAAAATTAATGAGTTATGTGTTGCTAATTTGGCTAACACATCAATATTTGACTAAGGGAAAACCTTTAGTGATAATTACAAACAATTTGATGTATTTTGTCTTTTTTAAAATTAAGAATATTTACCTCTGTACAATGGCCTTAAATTGATCTGTCTCAGATTAAAAAAAGCCAATTGCTGATTGGTTTTTATGAATATATTGTCAATACGTAAACACTTTGTAGTACTTTCTTTCCTGTCCGTTGTCTTTATTCATTTTTATTACTTGCTATAGTGATATCTCTGGTTTTTATGAACTTATCGGACAATAAACAGGAATAAATCATGGACAAACGTAAGTTTCTGACCCGTTATGAAGTTGACGCCATCCTGAAAGAAGCCAGGAAAAGCCGGTATGCCGAACGGAATTACTGCATGATTTTAATGTGCTATCTGCACGGTTTCCGCGTCAGTGAATTATGTCATCTGTCACTTTCTGATATTGATCTGGACAGCCGCCTTATTTATGTCCGGCGTCTGAAAGGCGGGCTTTCCACCACACAACCGCTTATTGATATTGAATATAATGCGCTGGTGTCGTGGCTGAACATAAGAAATACCTGGCGTAACCGGGATTTGGAATGGGTATTTTTATCGCAGAAAAGCGGGGCTATTTCCCGTCAGCAGGTTCATACCTTATTAAAACAGTACGGCAGGGCTGCCAATATATCCGTGGCACCACATCCGCATATGCTGCGCCATGCCTGCGGCTATTCCCTTGCGGATCTCGGCCGTGATACCCGTCTGATTCAGGATTATCTGGGACACCGGAATATTTCCCACACCGTTATTTATACCGCCAGTAATTCCAAACGTTTTCAGCAAATCTGGGATCCTCTCCGCGGATAATCCGGCCACCTGTCTCTGAACTTTCTCTGTTCCCGTAAACAGGCATTATTCTCCGCCGTTATTGTGTTATTCCTGTGATTACCCGGGCACCGCTCAGATTTTCGGGCGGCTTATTATTTTTCCGGGCACAGAGTATGTAACATAGCGGTGAATGTAAACGGACAGATAAAGAGGAATATGTGAAGAAAAAAATCATTCTTGACTGCGATCCCGGCCATGATGATGCCATCGCACTATTACTTGCTTACGGTAACCCGCAGATTGATCTGCTGGCGGTCACCACAGTGGTCGGTAACCAGACACTGGAGAAAGTGACACGCAATGCGCTGGCAGTTGCCCGTATTGCCGGTATTACCGGTATTCCTTTTGCGGCGGGCTGCCCGCGCCCGCTGATCCGCGAGATTGAAACCGCGCCGGATATTCACGGCGATTCCGGCCTCGACGGACCGGTATTGCCGGAGCCGGTGCTGACATTAGATTCGCGCCATGCAGTGCAGCTGATCATTGATACCATTATGGCGCATCCGCCGAAAACCATTACCCTGGTACCGACAGCCGGACTGACCAATATCGCGCTGGCCGCCCGGCTGGAGCCGCGTATTATTGACCGGGTCAAAGAGGTGGTGCTGATGGGCGGCGGTTATCACACCGGCAACTGGAGTGCGGTTGCGGAATTCAATATCAAAATTGATCCCGAAGCGGCACATATTGTGTTTAATGCGGGCTGGCCGCTCACCATGGTGGGGCTGGATCTGACACACCAGGCGCTGGCAACCCCGGAGGTTGTCAGCAAAATTGCGGCAGTCGGCACAGCACCGGCACAGTTTGTGCTCGAACTGCTGGAATTTTTCGGCACCATGTACAAAAGCGCCCAGGGATTTGATTACCCGCCGGTACATGACCCCTGCGCGGTCGCGTATGTGATCGATCCGTCCGTGATGACCACCCGCAAAGTACCGCTGGACGTGGAGCTGACCGGCACACTGACTCTCGGTATGACCGTTGCGGATTTCCGTTCGCCGGCTCCGGCGGATTGTCCGACACAGGTGGCGGTAAAACTGGATCACTCCCGCTTCTGGGATCTGGTCACTGATGCCCTGCACCGGATCGGAGATGTCAGGGTCGCATAACCCTTCTGATGTGCCGGTTCGCCGGCACAATACATAAAGTAATCTGATCGGTAACCAGCCTGACATTACAGCGCAAATCATCAAAAATATTATTCATATTTACTTACATTATGTATCAATTAATCATAAGCAAAAAATTAATAAATGAAACCCTAAAATCACATCAATAGTTAAATGTTTTATTCTGAAATGAACTATTATTACAACGTTCGAACAAATTCTTATTGGTGATTTGTCTGTGTCGATTCAAATTACAAGCAATAAGCCAAAAAAGGAGGCAACCGCCTCCTTTTTTACTGCCTGAAAAAAGTGGAATAATAACTCACACGATTAAAAAGTTTTCAAAAGTGATTATTTCACTAATTTTCAGATATAAAAAAAGGAGGCTTTCGCCTCCTTTTTCATTATACG
>OKVX01000537.1_pt1 | contig 19248 bp, 19 predicted proteins | sample 1606941 | NCBI WGS metagenome assembly OKVX01 (sample SAMN03281016, study PRJEB24777) | human gut metagenome | isolation source: fecal sample PR161 from 1 month old female Malay infant, caesarean... | reverse complement strand
GCGTTGTGATTTTTCTCTATATATAACAATGGCTTGCGCAATATGGTTTAGATAATTATTTTGAATTATATATCTTACATCAAACAGGAGTGGTTTGATTTTGACCGTTTACAGGTTCTGAACGCAAAAAATAAGATTCTGTAGAAGCCTTTATTATTAAGGAAAATTTAATCATGGCGGAAACCATTTCATTTCAATATGTTACCAGGTATAAGGTTTAGAAGGTTTTTTGAATTATTATCAATGCTGCTTATCGATTCCAGCAATTAAGGGTGCTAGTGACGCTTTTTTTTGGCTTAGGCATAGAAAATGGCTTAATTCGAATGTAGAGGCCAGCATTTCAAAGAGAAATTATTCAGAATTACTTATGTATGATAATGCTCTTCCGGGGTCTGATCACCCTATGAAAGCTGTTGGAACGGTATGGCGACAGACGAGGAAATAGCGCGTCTGGGTGAATGGGAGAAATACAGTATTTTATTAAGTCGGGTTGATGTCAGAAATGCGCCAGATATCGAATGGCCAGCCCATCCTGTCAAACGCGATTAATAGAAGTACATGTTTTACCGCCAGCGAATATTCCCCGGTTTAGTGCCGGGGTGATTCTTTGTACTGGTTACTTCAGAATTTAATACAGCCAGCGTCCTGCTTCGGCAGAAGCAATCAACATATTAATGGTGAGCGGAGCGGGATCATGGTGGTCGGTTTTGAGGTATTTTGGGAGGATTGCATTAGGAAGAAAACGAATCCCTTCGTTAGGGAAATAGTGACGGAAATCAAAAGTACTCATATCAACCGAAAGCTGATCTGCATACTCTTCAAGAAAGTCACTGGCTTCTTCGGGTAATATACTTTTGCTACCAGTGCTCAAAGATGCCTCGTCAGGCATTACCCAGAAATACTTATTCACCAGCGCTCTGACATCATCAGCCTTGCTCATTACCGATCTCCCGTAGAAACTATCAGTTTATAACGGTGTATAACATTTCTGGTTACCATTGCCAGATCGTATGCGGTTAACGTCGCTCCCAGCCACGGCACCCAGCGGCCAATATATGCGCCAATGCTGGTTGTATATGCCCATTCTCCACGCAGCATTTTTGCCCAGGTTATAGTTTTATGCGCTGTCTTGAATCTCTGGCGGATGAGGCTTCGGCTCGCGAGAGATAGTGGGCTGGTACCTCTGGTTGCCACTTTGGCGTTCAGTTTGCCTCTAATTGGTATAACCGGCAAGCTTACAAGCATCAATGCGATAGCCAAAATATCGGTAATGTCGCTGAACTGCTTTTGAAACTCATCAAGAATTTACCACAGTAGCAGCTCATCCTTGTCAACACTCATCCCATCAAAAAAGAACTTCCCGTCCAGTTGCTCTGTAGTGTCCATTATTGGCTCCAATCGCTTTGATTTTGTCCAGGAGAAGATTTTATCGCCAAACCGGGTCATTGTCTCATCGAAATTCAGTCAAGAAGCAACGATTTTGGGTGCAAATTTGGGGGAAAAAATACGGTTTGGGGGCAATTTGGGGGCAGTAAAAAGTCTCTTTATCTCCGGTAGTGTCTTTTCGCTACGTCGGGTAAATGCATGATAACCATATAAAACTTAATGTTTACATAAAGTTGCTTTAAAAGATACAATACCCCCCTATAGTATCAGGAGGCCGTATGCCGCACTCACCCGAAGATAAAAAACGTATCCTCACTCGCGTTCGTCGCATTCGGGGCCAGGTTGATGCCCTTGAACGTGCGCTGGAGTCGGGCGACCCCTGTCTGGCCATCCTGCAGCAAATTGCCGCCGTGCGCGGCGCTGCCAATGGCCTGATGGGCGAAATGGTTGAAATTCACCTCAAAGATGAGCTGGTAACGGGGGAAACCACGCCGGATCAGCGAGCCGTGCGCATGGCAGAAGTCGGCCATTTACTGCGCGCTTATCTAAAATAAACCCACACACCACACAATAAGGGAAGACACTATGAAATCTCGCGCAGCCGTCGCATTTGGCCCTGGCCAGCCGCTCAAAATCGTTGAAATCGACGTTGCACCGCCGAAGAAGGGCGAAGTGCTGATCAAAATTACCCATACCGGGGTGTGCCATACCGATGCCTTTACGCTGTCGGGCGACGATCCGGAAGGCGTTTTCCCGGCGGTGCTCGGCCATGAAGGGGGCGGTGTGGTGGTGGAAGTGGGCGAAGGCGTGACCAGCCTGAAGCCGGGCGACCACGTAATCCCGCTGTACACCGCAGAATGCGGCGAGTGTAAGTTCTGTAAATCCGGTAAGACCAACCTCTGCCAGGCGGTTCGCGCCACTCAGGGCAAGGGGCTGATGCCGGACGGTACCACCCGTTTCTCCTATAACGGCGAGCCGGTTTACCACTACATGGGCACCAGCACCTTCAGTGAATACACCGTTTGCGCGGAGATCTCACTGGCGAAGGTGAACCCGCAGGCGCCGCTGGATAAAGTCTGTCTGCTGGGCTGCGGCGTCACCACCGGGATTGGGGCAGTACACAACACGGCGAAAGTGAAAGAGGGCGACACCGTGGCGGTGTTCGGTCTTGGCGGGATTGGTCTGGCGGTGATTCAGGGCGCGGTCCAGGCGAAGGCCGGGCGGATCATCGCGGTGGATACCAACCCGGAGAAATTCAAACTGGCGGGTGAAATGGGCGCGACCGATTTCGTGAACCCGAAAGATCACGAAAAACCGATTCAGGAGGTCATTGTTGAGATGACCGACGGCGGCGTGGACTTTAGCTTCGAATGTATCGGCAACGTGAACGTGATGCGTTCCGCGCTTGAATGCTGCCACAAGGGCTGGGGCGAGAGCATTATCATCGGCGTGGCCGGTGCGGGCCAGGAGATCAAAACTCGTCCGTTCCAGCTGGTAACCGGGCGCGTATGGCGTGGCTCAGCGTTCGGCGGCGTGAAAGGGCGCACGCAGCTGCCGGGGATGGTTGAAGATGCGATGGCCGGGAAAATCCAGCTCGATCCGTTCATCACCCACCGTTTACCGCTGGAGCAGATCAACGAGGCGTTCGATCTGATGCATGAAGGTAAATCCATTCGTACCGTTATTCATTTCGGCGACAAGTAACTCTTCTGCCAGCGGTTTTTCGCCGCTGGCGTTTCTTTAATAATCTTCTCTAAAGTGTGACCAGTGCGGCGTTTTTAGCCGTAATCTAAATCTCAGCCGTGCCGATGACTATTTAACAGGCGTGTTTTTACGCATCTTACCTACAAGAGAGTCGACGGTCATGGACAACACTACTTCGATGCCAGCGCAGCGCAAGCTGGGCTTCTTGCATCACATCAGGCTGGTTCCGCTGTTTTCCTCCATTCTCGGTGGCATTATTCTGCTATTTGCCTTGAGCGCAGGTCTGGCGGGGTATTTCCTTTTACAGGCCGACACCGATCAGCAGGATGTCACGTCTGAAATTCAGGTGCGTATGGGGCTGTCGAATAGCTCAAACCATCTGCGAACCGCGCGTATCAATATGATCCACGCCGGGGCGGCGAGCCGTATCGCGGAAATGGATGCGATGAAGCAAAACATCGCTGAGGCGGAAAAACGGATCAAGCAGTCTCAGGAAGGGTTTAATGCCTACATCAATCGCCCGGTTCGTACGCCTGAGGATGAAGCGCTGGATGCCGATCTGAAAACACGCTATGACGCCTATATCGCAGGCCTGCAGCCGATGCTTAAGTTTGCTAAAAACGGCATGTTTGAAGCCATCATTAACCATGAAAACGAAAGCGCCCGCCCGCTGGATGATGCCTACAACGCCGTGCTGCTGAAGGCGATAAAGATCCGCACCGAGCGCGCGAACGCCCTGACGGTTAAGGCACACAGCCGCACCCAGCTGGGTCTGATGTTTATGGTGGGCGCGTTTGCCCTGGCGCTGGTGCTGACGGCCATGACCTTTGTCGTGCTGCGTCGCACGGTTATCACCCCGTTGCAGCGCGCCGCGAAACGCATTGAAAATATCGCCAAAGGCGACCTCACCATGCCGGACGATGTGGCCGGACGCAGCGAAATTGGCCGCCTGACACGCGACCTGCAAACCATGCAGCACTCGCTGGAGAACACCGTCAGTACCGTGCGTCAGGGGGCGGAAGAGATCTATCGTGGCACCAGCGAAATCTCCGCAGGCAACACCGACCTCTCTTCCCGTACCGAGCAACAGGCGGCAGCCATTGAGCAGACGGCAGCCAGCATGGAGCAGCTCACCGCAACGGTGAAACAGAACGCCGATAACGCGCACCATGCCAGCAAGCTGGCGGAAGATGCCTCCGGTAAAGCCAGCCGTGGCGGCCAGATGGTCTCCGGGGTGGTTAAAACCATGGGCAATATCTCTACCAGTTCGAAGAAGATTTCCGAAATTACCGCCGTGATTAACAGTATCGCCTTCCAGACCAATATTCTGGCGCTCAACGCGGCGGTAGAAGCAGCGCGTGCGGGTGAGCAGGGGCGCGGGTTTGCTGTGGTGGCAAGCGAAGTTCGTACTCTGGCAAGCCGCAGTGCGAATGCCGCCAAAGAGATCGAAAGCCTGATCAACGAATCCGTTTCGCTGATTGACCAGGGCTCGGGCGAAGTCGTCGCCGCCGGTAATACCATGAATGAAATCGTCGAAGCGGTTAAACGCGTCACGGACATTATGCTGGAGATCGCCGCCGCGTCTGATGAACAGAGCCGTGGTATTGAGCAGGTGAGCCAGGCGATTTCTGAGATGGATAAAGTGACCCAGCAGAACGCCTCGCTGGTGGAAGAGGCTTCCGCCGCGGCGGCATCGCTGGAAGAACAGGGCGCGCGTCTGACCGAGGCGGTGGGTGCATTTCGACTGAGCGGCGCGAAGCAAGGCCGGGCGGCAACGTCTGCGCCAGTGGCGAAGAATGCGCCGCTGCGTCCGGCGGCAGCGGTTTCCGGGGATAACTGGGAGACGTTCTGAGTGGCGTGTTGTGTCGGGTGGCGGCTTCGCCTTACCCGACCTACAAATAAAAAGGGACCTTTCGGTCCCTTTTTTCATCGCTTACTTTTTATCGGGTAACGCATACGCGATAACGTAATCACCGCGATCCGGTGACTGGCGGGCGCCGCCAGCGTTAATGACGATGTACTGTTTACCGGTTTTCGGTGAAACGTAGGTCATCGGCCCGGACTGGCTGCCGACCGGCAGACGGTCTTTCCAGATCTCTTTTCCGGTGGCGGTATCGAACGCGCGCAGGTAGAAATCCTGAGTGCCGGCAAAGAACAGCAGGCCAGACTGGGTGGAGAGCGACGCGCCAAGGGTTGGCATCCCGATAGGGATCGGCATATGCATGCGAATACCCAGCGGGCCGGTATCTTCCACGGTGCCCACCGGAACCTGCCACACCAGCTTGCCGGATTTCAGGTCAACCGCGGACATCGTGCCAAACGGCGGTTTCTGGCATGGAATACCCAGCGGTGACAGGAAACGCTCGCGCATGGCGCCGAATGGCGTGCCGTCCATGGGCACAATACCCATCTCAATCCCGCTGGCGTCTTTCGCCACGCTGGCGCGCGGTACCATGTAGTTGGCCAGTCCCAGGCGCATATCGTTGACGAACATCAGCCCGTTGTTCGGATCGACTGAGACGCTGCCCCAGTTCATCCCGCCCAGTGAGCCAGGGAACTGCAGGGAACGATCGAGACCCGGCGGGGTAAAGACCCCCTGATGGCGCATCTCTTTAAACTGGATGCGGCACAGCAGCAGGTCGACAGGCGTCGCGCCCCACATGTCGGATTCGGTCAGGGTCTGGTTGCCAATCATCGGCATACCGACGGAATACGGCTGCGTCGGGGAGTAGCGTTCGCCCTGCACGTTACCCGCCGGGACCGGACGTTCTTCCACTTTCGCCACCGGTTTGCCGGTTTCGCGGTTGAGCATAAAGATCATGCCCTGTTTACTGGTCTGCACCAGAACCGGCGTGGTTCCGCCTTTACCGTCTGGCAGATCGTACAGCAGCGGTTGAGAAGGCAGATCGAAGTCCCACAGGTCGTGATGGGTGGTCTGGAAATGCCAGCGGACCTGGCCGGTGGTGGCGTCAACGGCAACGATGGAGGAGCTGTATTTATCATCCAGCGCGGTGCGTTCTCCGGCCCAGAAATCTGGCGTGGCGTTACCGGTTGGCAGGTAAATCAGGTTCAGTTTTGCGTCATAGGACATTGCAGACCAGACGTTTGGCGTACCGCGCGTGTAGGTCTGGCCTTCCGGCGGCAGGCCGGTCAGGTTCGGATTACCCGGATCCCACGCCCAGGCCAGTTTACCGGTATGAACATCATAGGCGCGTACCACGCCCGGCGGTTCGCCGGTGGAGAAGTTATCCGCCACGCGTCCGCCGACCACCACCACGTTTCCTGCCACCAGCGGCGTGGAGGTTTGCTGATAGTAGCCCGGTTTTATCTCACCCATACCCTCGCTCAGATCCACGGTACCTTTGTCACCAAAGTCTTCGCAGGCTTTACCGTTATCGGCGTTGATGGCAATCAGGCGGGCATCGGTGGTGGGCAGGAACAGACGGCGCGGACAGGCGGCGGGCTGCGCATCTGCCTGTGACGTTGTCACGTTTTGTGAATCTTCAAAATAGCCCAGCCCACGGCAGCGCTGCCAGTTCGGGGCCGTGGCTTTGGCGTCGTAACGCCACTTCTCTTTCCCGGAATCCACATCCAGCGCCAGCACTTTGCTGTACGGCGTACAGACGTAGAGCGTGTCGCCAATCTGCAGCGGCGTGTTCTGGTCTTCCGCACCGGAGCCGTTGCTCTGAGGGATATCCCCGGTATGGGCAACCCACGCGACTTTCAGCTCGTTAACGTTCTGCTTGTTAATCTGGTCAAGGGCCGCAAAACGATCCCCGTGGGTGGTGTTACCCCAGTGTTCCCAGTTCTTCTGCTGTTCGCCAGCCGCGACCGGTTTCACCGGCACCGGCTCATTCGCTGCCACCAGCGTTTGAGGTTTGAACATCCAGCCCAGGCTGACCAGCATTGCCACGGCGAGCAGCGCCGCCACGCCAAAGGCCGGGCCTTTTTTCACCGGCGTCGCACGGTTTGCCGCACGCAGGAACGGCCAGACGAGGGCACACAGGAATGCCAGAACCGCAAAAGTGAAGAGGCGTGAGAAGAGCGGCCAGAAATCCCAGCCGGCATCGCTTACCGCCCAGAACAGCGACGCGATAAACGCGATGCCATACAACACAATCCCGCTGCTGCGGTTGATGAAAATCAGGATCGCGGCAATCACCATTACCACGCCCATGATCAGGAAGTATCCACTTCCGCCTACGGTGACGAGTTTAAAACCCAACCCGCCAACGGCCAGACCGACGATCGCCATCAGTCCGGCAAGGAGCCACTGCAGGATACGGGGTATCCCACGTGGCGCGCTGCCAAATGCCATCTCTTTCTCCTTAAGATCCCCCGCTGCTCAGCACGACAACGTGCCGGAAGTGTACCAGGTGGGTAATAAATGCAGTGGGAATAATGATTAATACGCTTGAATTCGGGGTTGATAAAACATTTACGAACCATTTGGTGAATTCGTCGCTATGATAAAACTGTTAAATTGTTTTGCGCAATTGTTAATAAATGATTTCGCATTAAATGATTAGAACGCAGGAATGACCCTCGCCCCGGGGGGAGAGGGTCAGGGCAAGGGGAAAGGAATCAGGCAGGCATCGATTTACGTATCGCGCTCAGCAGCGTCTGTGCACCTGAGGAGAGCGGCGTATCAACGCGGGTTAGAATGCCAATCGGTTCGCCGGCGCCGGGCGAGGTCACCGGCAGTGCGGTGAGCGTGCCCTGGCGTAAATCATCTTTGACCGCGCCGGAGGGGACGAACCAGACGTAGTCATAATCCACGGTAAGCTGGCGTGACAGGGAAGCGGACAGGGTTTCAATACAGCCTGTCGGCAGCGTACAGCCCTGCATCTGCAGTAACGTTTCGGCATTTTGCCGTGGAACCGTACCTTTTGGTGACACGACCACCGGCCACTCCATCACCCGGCTTAGGGTTACCGTATCCTGCAACAGAGGATGGTTGGGGCGTACCACCAGCTTCAGGGATTCCAGGAACAGCAGTTCATAATTCAGACCCACCATCAGTTCGGGATCTGACATCCGTCCGATACCCAGATCCAGCTCGCCGGATTTCAGCCCCGCAAGCAGCATGGTATTATTCATGGTGGCGACCTGCAGGGTCGTATGTTTTTGCTGTTTGTGAAACTGACCGATCACCGGCGGCAGAATGCCCAGCGCCGCCGTGGGCAGGGCACCCACACGGACAATCTCGTGCGTCTGCTCTTCTTTACGGTTTAGCGCCTGTCCGGCGGTATTGAGCGCATCAAGCACTTTGACTGCATGGGTCAGAAACTGCTCGCCGACCAGGGTCAGTTGTGCGCCCAGACGGCCGCGATCGAACAGACGGGCACCGGTCAGTTGTTCCAGCTCGTTAAGCGTTTTCGAGAGAGCAGGCTGGCTCAGGTTAAGGGTTTCAGCCGCACGCCCCAGCGTTCCCTGTTGAGCGACGGCCACAAATGTATGCAAATGGCGCAAGCGTATGCGCTGACTGAACAGACCATTTTTTTCCATAGGCGATGTTAAAAACAGAGCGATGCGGGTGACAAGCTAAGTTGTTTAATTTTGATAACTTGATAGCAAAATATTTTTAACATTTGATCTGTTTGAGTTACAACATGTTTTTGGCGGGGGGCTGAACATCCTTGTTCGTTTATTGCACATTCGGGCAGGGAAACGTTAAATCACGCCATCACCGCCGTCGGAACACCATACCTGGCCGGTCGTAAAGGAACACTCATCTGACGCCAGCGTGACGTATAAAGGTGCAATCTCCACCGGCTGGCCCGGACGGCCCAGCGGTGTGTCACCCCCAAACTGCTTCACTTTCTCCATCGGCTGGCCGCCGCTGGATTGCAGCACCGTCCAGTAAGGCCCGGGAGCCACGGCATTAACGCGAATGCCCTTCGGCCCAAGCTGTTTGGCAAGGGATTTGGTAAACACCGCCAGACAGGCTTTGGTCTGGGCATAGTCCAGCAGGACAGGGCTGGGTTTTACCGCCTGCACTGAGGAGGTGTTAATAATTGCCGCAGGGGCTTTCAGATGGCGAAGCGCCGCTTTGGTGATCCAGAACGGGGCATAAACGTTGGTTTTAAACGTGGCATCGAAATCTTCGGTAGTGAGTTCTTCCAGCGATTCCCGATACTGCTGGCGACCGGCGTTGTTCACCAGAATGTCCAGCCCGCCAAGTTTAGCCACCGCTTCTTCCACCAGGTTCTGGCAGAAGGTTTCATCCCGGACATCCCCCGGCAGCGCGACGGCGTTGCGTCCTTCGGCCTTGATCAGGTCGATGACCTCTGCGGCGTCTTTCTCTTCTTCAGGCAGATAATTAATGGCGACATCGGCGCCTTCACGGGCGTAGGCAATGGCCACCGCGCGGCCGATACCGGAGTCACCGCCGGTAATCAGCGCTTTTTTGCCCGCCAGACGGCCGTGGCCTTTATAGCTCGTTTCCCCGTGATCGGGAACAGGTTGCATCTCAGAAGCCAGTCCTGGTGGCGTCTGCGGCTGTTCCGGGAAAGGGGGTTGCGGATAAGCGTTCGTACGTTGTTGAGTATCACTCATAGCTGACTCCTTAAGCCAATAGGTGAGTTAGGATGAAAATACAGCGTTAACGCTTCGCTGAGTTATTTCTGCAGATGATCTACACGTACAACGGAAGGCGATGACTTTTTATCAAGCGAACCGTTAATGCTGATCATCTGGTCTGGTTTGACTGTTCTGCCGTCAAAAACTGCTTTTGGGATAATAACGTCGATTTTTCCGGATTTATCCTGAAATACATACTTATCGCCGCTACCGTCAATAAGGTTGCCGCGCAGTGAAATGGTCGCGCCATCATGCATTTGTTTCGCCTGGTCGATGGTCATAATACGGGCATCATCCGTGCCGCGATAACCGCTATCCAGCGCATGCGGAGGAGGCGGCGCTTCACCCTTTTGTAACCCGCCGTTATTATCAGCCCATGCGGTTGGCACCATAAATATTAAAAAAGCGGAAATAAGTGATAATTTCATCTGATATCCTTCATTTAAGGTGTCTTGACTTATTAAGTATTGTTGCTATTCCTTTATGTGGCAAATGTGATAAGTCTTAAAAACATTCGCCATACAAAACAGAACGTTTGGTAAATAAGCGAAACGGTGATGGCTGCCATGAATGATAAAAATGAAAAGTTACCCGGGATAAATGAGAGTTATCGCTTGCTGAGGTTTGAATATGCATTTCGCCAGGTCGGATTTATTGTGTTACTGAGTATTATCATCGCGGCGATTGCCGGTCTGTTTTCAAGTGGGATAGTGAGTGACACGGAGAAAACCAATTCTGCAAAAAACCTGACCCTCAACTATGAGCGCTTTGCGCGTCGGCAAACGGAGTCGCGACTTCAGCTGACCTTTCCGGTCAACAGCGAGGGCAAATACACTGTGAGCATGACCAGCGAGAGCAGCGACGCCTACGAGCCGGGCAGCGTCTGGCCGCAGCCAGACAGCATGTACAGCCGCGGGAACACGCTCTATTTTGTCTATAATCATCTTGAAAAATCGCCACATTTTGCGGTCTGGCTGTTCATTACCCCGACCAGAGGCGGTAAATGGCACAACGTCATTCGTGTAAACAACCTGCCGGATATTCCTTTCTGGCAATTTATTTACCCTTAGGAGGCTGCCATGGATATGGTTTTTAGGGCGTTGGCGATTTACCTGTTTCTGGTGGTGGTCTTCAAAGTGGCCGGACGACGTGCGTTGCTGCAGATGACCAGCTTTGACCTTATTCTCCTGTTAATTATCAGCGAAGCAACCCAGCAGGCCCTGCTGGGGGAGGATTTTTCGGTCACGGGCGCAATGATAACCATCACCACGCTGGTGGTTGTGGATATTATTTTTGGACTGATGAAAAAGTATTTTTCGCCGGTGGAGAATATCCTGGATGGCACGCCGGTAATTCTGGTTGAGAACGGCGTGCCCTTAGCAGATAAACTCAAAAAGGTCGATGTTTCATGTGATGATATTCTGGTTTCAGCCCGGCAGAATAATGGTATTACAAAGTTAAGTGAAATTAAATATGCCATTCTGGAACGCAATGGCCATATTTCCATTATTCCTGAGAAAAAATGAGAGGCCTGATGATGAGCAATCTATACCACGACAACACCATTACCGTGGCTGAACTGACCAAAAAACTGGCGAGCAGGTTAATCGATGCAGGGCTTCGCTTAACAACCGCAGAATCCTGCACCGGCGGGAAGCTTTCGGTGGCGCTCTGCGCGGAAGAGAACACTGCCGATTTTTATGACGTGGGGCTGGTCGTCTTCAGCGATAGCGCGAAGGAGAGGATCCTGGGCGTAAGCCCGGAAACCCTCGCGCGGTTTACCGCCGTCAGTGAACAGACCGTCACCGAGATGGCGGCCAGCATCCGCGACATTGCCCAGGCCGATGTCAGTATCGCCATCAGCGGCTATGCCGGGCCGGAAGGGGGAGATGACGGCACGGCGGCGGGGACCGTGTGCTTCGCCTGGAATATCGGCGGAAAGACGGAAACGAGCAGGGTGCTCTTTTCCGGCGACTGTCAGGACGTGGTGGAAAAAGCGGTGCATTACTCGCTGGCTGAATTAGTGACGAAATTATCGGGCTGAAATAACGCGGAGGTTTTATGGCTGTGATGGTCATTACTGGCGGGACGGCGGGCGTGGGGAAAGCCACGGCGCTGCACTTTGCAAAAGCGGGCTACGATGTGGGCATTATTGCGCGCGAGGAGACAAGCCTGCACTCGACCCAGGAAGAGCTACGCCGTTTTGGCGTCAATGCGTTGGCCGTGCAGGCGGATGTGGCCGACAGTCAGGCGGTGGTGGATGCCGCCAACGAAATTGAGTATCGCCTTGGGGCGATTGATGTGTGGGTCAATAATGCCATGGGGGCGGTGCTGGCGCCGTTTAGGACCATGACGCCGGATGAATTTCGCCGCGTCACAGAAGTCACCTACCTTGGCTACGTGAACGGTACCCGTGCCGCGCTGGAACTGATGGTGCCGCGCGATCGGGGCGTGATTATTCAGGTTGGCTCCGCGCTGGCCTACCGCTCCATTCCTCTGCAGTCCGCCTACTGCGGCGCCAAAGCCGCGATCCGGGGCTTTACCGATGCGGTGCGTACCGAGCTGATGCATGATAACAGCCGGGTGCAGCTCGCCATGGTCCAGATGCCGGGGCTGAATACGCCGCAGTTTGAATGGGCACGGAATAAGTTTGCCTGGGCGATGCGCCCGGTTCCGCCGGTATTTGAGCCGGAAGTGGCCGCGAGTGCCATTTTCAGGGTGGCGCAAAAACCGGTGCGCGAGCTGTGGGTGGGCAGCAGTACCATCCAGTCGATTGTCGGCCAGTTCCTCTTCCCCGGCTTTCTTGACCGTCTGATGGTGAAAAAGGCCTGGGAAGGGCAGATGACCGACACCCTGAACGCAGAAGACCGGCGGGATTACCTCGACCAGCCGGTCAACGACCTGCACAAAATCCACGGCCATTTCTCTGCTGAGGCGAAAACGCGCGCCAGCGCCGTCTCCTCTGGCGCGCCCGGGAAAGTGCTGCTGGGCTCCCTGGCCGTCGCAGGGATTGTGCTCACACGCCTGATGCGCGGCCGCAAAAAGTAGTCAGCGCAGCGCGCTACGGTTTGTCCAGAACCAGCGATAGCCGTAGCCGCCTATATCCAGCTCAACGGTTTTGCCGCAGACGAGCGCATCCTCGTAGCGTTTGTCTGCCAGACAGGCGGTCCAGGTGGCGTGGCGGATCCCTCTGGCGGTGAAGGTCACCGGTTTATCGCTGAAATTAACAAAAGTAAGAATGCTGCGATCTTCAGCCTCGTAGTAAATCCCCAGCACTGCATCATTATCGATGGCGATAAGATGAAACGGCGCCACGGCAATCTCCGGGAATTCAGACCGCGTGTTGGCGATATCGATAATCCGGTGCAGCAGCGAGTTGCGGTGCAACAGCGAATCCGCCACGTTAATTTTCTGATAACGATAGGGCCCGTGGTCAATGATGGGCGCAATAAAGCTCTGCGGGTCTGCGTCAGAGAAGCCACCGCCCTGAGAGGGCGCCCACTGCATGGGTGTACGCACGGCGTAACGCTCTTCTAAATCCAGATCATCACCCATGCCGATTTCATCCCCGTAGCGCATAACGGGCACCCCGGGCAGGGAGAACAGCACGGCGTGGCAGAGCGCCAGCCGCTTCTGGTCGCCATTCAGCATGGGCGCCAGGCGACGGCGGATCCCACGCTGGTACACGTTCATCTCTTCATCCGGGGCGAACGTGTCGAGGACGAACTGTTTATCCTTTTTACCGATCCCCTCCAGATCCAGCTCGTCGTGGTTACGCAGCCAGTTGGCAAAGCAGCAGGAGTCCGGCGGGACGATCATTTTCTTCACCGCATTGCGCAGCGGGCGGGCGCTTTTCCTGGCCAGGCTCACGTAGAAATATTTATTAAGCCAGAAGTTAAGCACCAGATGCAGGCGGTCGTTATTGCCGAAATAGTCCTTGTAGGCTTCCACTTCTACGTCAACTTCACCGAGCAGGATCGCCTGCGGGTTATGTTGGGTAATCAGGCGGCGCAAGTGCTCCAGGATCCACAGCCCCTTTTTCTCGTCACCGCCTCCGGCCTGGGTGGTGAGATGCGACGCGGCGTCCAGACGGAATCCCGATACGCCGAGCTTAAGCCAGAAGAGGATAATGTTCTCTATCTCTTTAATTACCGCAGGTGAGGTGAGGTTGAGATCAGGCTCGTGGCGATAAAACATATGCCGGTAGTATTGACCCGCCTCGTCATCCCATGTCCAGATGCTCTTTTCCACGCCGGGGAACATCGGAGGCGTATCGTCATCGTCATTATCTGACCACAGATAATAGTCGCGAAAGGGGGATTTCGGGTTGCGCCGGGCCTCCTGAAACCAGGGGTGCGCGTCCGACGTATGCTGGATCAACAGCTCGATAATGACCTGCATCCCCAGCTCACGAGCCTGCTCAATAAAGGCGATAATATCCGCCAGTTTGCCGAACCGGGGGTCGACCTGCAGGTGGTCGCTGACGTCATACCCTTCGTCCAGGAAAGGGGTAAGGTAAAACGGAGTGATCCAGATTACTGTCGCCCCCATGCGGCGTATATAACGCAATTTGGCCGTTATTCCGGCGATGTCTCCGCAGCCATCGCCGTTTAAATCGTAAAACAGTGCCGTATCAATTTGATAAATAATGGCCCGTGTATGCCATCCTGCCATCCTGCCATCCTGCACCTCAGTGGTAACCTTCTGTATCAGAAACTTTTCCCCGGAAGACGTAGTAACTCCAGGCGGTGTACACCAGGATCACCGGAATAATCAGTAACGTCCCCACCAGCATAAAGAGCTGGCTGGCGGGCGGGGCCGCGGCATCCCACAGGCTAATGCGCGGCGGAATAATGTTCGGCCACAGGCTGATGCCCAGTCCGCTAAAACCGAGAAAGATAAGCCCAAGCGTCAACAGGAACGGACGCGCGTGGCTGGCCGGGTTGCGGGTCAAGCGCCAGATCCACAGGCTAAATACGCCTACCAGCAGAGGCACCGGCAGGAACCAGAAGAAGTTAGGCAGGGTAAACCAGCGCTCGGCCACGTACTGCCAGCCGAGTGGCGTCCAGATGCTCACCACCGCGATGACGACAATCAGCGCCAGCAGCACGTGGCGGGTCAACTCGCGCATGCGGTTTTGCAGTGCACCTTCGCTTTTCATGATAAGCCACGTGGTGCCCAGCAGCGTGTAGGCCACCACCAGCCCGATACCGCAGAACAGGTTGAAGGGGGTCAGCCAGTCGAGGGCAGACCCCACGTAGCGTCGGCCTTCTACTTCAAAACCGTTGATCACCGCGCCGACCACCACGCCCTGGCTGAAGGTGGCGAGTAGCGAGCCTCCCGCAAAGGCATAGTCCCAGAACTGGCGGTGAGAGGGCGTCGCTTTGAAGCGAAACTCAAAGGCGACACCGCGAAAGATAAGACCGATCAGCATGGCGGTAAGCGGAATGGTGAGCGCATCGATGATCACCGCATAGGCCAGCGGAAAGGCGCCAAACAGCCCTGCGCCGCCCAGCACCAGCCAGGTTTCGTTGCCGTCCCAGACGGGGGCCACGCTGTTCACCATCACGTCGCGCTCTTTAGCATCGCCCACGAAGTTAAACAGCAGACCGATCCCCAAATCAAAGCCATCCATGATGATGTACATCAGGGTGGCGAAGACGATGATGGCAAACCAGATAACCGAGATATCGACGCCCATCAGATTCTCTCCTCTTCCGGAACAGACTCAGCGGCAGACAGCGGACGGGCGGGAGTGCCCGAGGTGTTTGAGGTTAGCGAGTCCACCGGCTGTGGTCCTTTCTTAATCAGACGCACAAGGTAGACATAGCCCACGCCAAACACCGAGCAATAAACGACGATGAAGGCCAGCAGGCTGATGCTCATCTGCAGCGTGCTATGCAGAGAGACCGCGTCGATGGTGCGCAGATAGCCGTAGACCACCCACGGCTGGCGACCCACTTCGGTGGTCACCCAGCCAGCGAGCAGCGCCAGCAGACCGGCTGGCCCCATACAGAGGGCAAACCAGTGGAACGGGCGCGAGTGATACAGCCGGTGGCGATAGCGTAGCCACAGGCTCAGGACACCGAGGGCAATCATCAACAGCCCCATGCCAACCATAATGCGGAACGACCAGAAGACGATGGTGGAGTTCGGGCGATCTTCTTTCGGGAAATCTTTCAGCGCGGGGACCTGTTTATCCAGACTGTGGGTCAGGATCAGGCTGCCGAGGGCCGGGATCTCAAGCCCGTATTTGGTGCGCTCCTCTTCCATATCCGGCAGACCAAACAGCAGCAGCGGGGTGGCTTCCCCTGGCGGATTTTCCCAGTGCCCCTCGATGGCGGCGATTTTGGCAGGCTGATGTTCAAGCGTGTTCAGGCCATGCATATCCCCGACTACGGCCTGAATGGGGGCGACCAGCAGGGCCATCCACATAGCCATCGAGAACATTTTGCGAATGGCGGGCGTGTCGTTGCCGCGCAGCAGGTGCCAGGCTCCCGACGCGCCCACAAACAGTGCGCTGCACAGGAATGCGGCAATGGACATGTGAATCAGCCGGTACGGGAAAGAGGGGTTGAAGATGACGGCCAGCCAGTCTTCAGGGATCACCTGACCGTTCTCAATGGTGAAGCCCTGCGGAGTGTGCATCCAGCTGTTAGAGGCGAGGATCCAGAAGGTGGACATTAGCGTACCCAGCGCCACCATGCAGGTTGCGAAGAAGTGCAGTCCCGGTCCAACCTTGTTCCAGCCGAACAGCATTACGCCGAGAAAACCGGCCTCCAGGAAGAAAGCGGTTAATACCTCATAGGTCAGCAATGGCCCGGTGATGCTGCCTGCAAACTGAGAGAACCCGCTCCAGTTGGTGCCGAACTGATAGGCCATGACCAGCCCGGACACAACGCCCATACCAAAGTTGACGGCAAATATTTTGAGCCAGAAATGGTACAGGGAGCGCCAGACGTTGTTTTTGGTACGCAGCCACATCCCTTCGAGCACCACCAGATAGCTGGCAAGCCCGATGGTGATCGCCGGGAAGAGAATATGAAACGAGACGGTAAAAGCGAACTGAATTCTCGCCAGATGAAACGCGTCGAGTTCGAACATGGTCCGTACCTCTGGAACGATGGGGCACGAGAATTACCAGGCAGCGGGAGCTGCCTGGCAAAACCGGTTACGGTTTTTTCTTACCGGCGCCTAGCTCGGCACCTGTTAACGGGTCGGCGTTCGGATCGGATTTTGTGCGAGCAGACATCGCCTTGACGAGCGTAGCCTGATCGGTCGAGAGCGTCACGCTTGCACTCCCGTCTCCACCGTCAACCGCAGGTTGGGGGGCCTCAACGTAGTCGAAATGCTTATCGCTGTTCCAGCTTCCGCGGACCTCGCCACCTTCAGACATATTGTAGTACTTGTTGGTGAATTCCTCGATTGGCGGCAATTTCCCCGGCGGGAAATTATTGCGAATAGACTGAAGCGCCTTCTCGAAGGAGAGCTGGTGCGCCGCCTCTCGCGTCATCAGAAACGCCAGTGCATCTTTCACCCCGGGATCGTCTGTCACGTTGATCAGACGCTCATAGATGATTTTTGCCCGCGCCTCTGCGGCCACGTTCGAGCGCAGATCCGCCGTGGGTTCACCAATGGTATCAACATAGGCCGCCGTCCAGGGCACACCCGCGGAGTTAGTGAGCGGGGTACCGCCGCCGTAGAGCAGGGAGGTGATATGGCTGTCGTTGCCGTTTTCGGTCATGGACCGGTACAGCTCGGCTTCGTTCTCTACCCCTTCCGCCAGCGCGCCTTTGGCCCCTTTATTCAGCATGCCGACCAGCGTCCCGATGATTTCGAGGTGGCTCAACTCTTCGGTCGCGATATCCATCAGCATATCTTTACGGCCAGGATCGTCATCACTCAGGCCCTGGGTGAAGTAGCGACAGGCGGCCGCCAGTTCACCCTGCGGCCCGCCAAATTGTTCCAGCAGAAGATTGGCGAGGCCGGGATTCGGTTCAGCAACGCGAACCGTGTATTGCAGCTGTTTGACGTGTCGAAACATACACTCTCCTGTGGTTTATTTTTTCGCTTCGACACCTGATGCATCAGAACGCAGCAGGAACTGTTCCGTCGTTTGCGGAATATGACGAATTAGCCAGTCGGCCATCTCGCGCTCTTCGGCGAGAATGGTTTCAATGGCGGGTACAGAGGCGGTGTCGCCCGCTTTTTTGGCCGCGGCCAGCAGGGAGGTGTAGCAGGCAATTTCGAACTGTTCGAAAACATAGCCGCTGATGGAGCCTTTAACAATCTCATCGGACGGGAACATGCCGCCGATGGACTGGCCGAGCGCAGCCATTTTGCTCATCGAGTCTTTTAAAACCGAACGAGAAATATCATTACGATCGAGGATTTCCTCCAGCAATGTGATTTGCCGTTTTGTCTCATTAATGTGCTGCTCAATACGGGCGCGAACATCAGGATAATTTTCAATACGGCTGGCCATCGATTCCAGCATTGATTCGGCTTGCTTTTCCATTGCATGGGCATCGCGTAGCCAGTCATGGTAGTGTTCTACGTGATTCATATTTCGTTCCTCATTATAGGTTCGCTTATTTGGTCTCACTTTCAGCAGCCTGATCGGCACGTGCGGCACTGTAGCCAGATAAATGGCCGACAATATTGGCGTAAATACTGATGATAATGACCCATAGTACGCTATTCTTCCACCATATTACGGAAGGAATAGCAAGGATGAACCATATTATAGCTGCCGTTAAATGGCACCGTTTAATTGTCCTGGGACTGATGCTCATTATATTTAACCTGTGTTATAGCGTCATTTTTGCGCTTTTTGGTTAATATTTCCTACGGCCAGGTCGGTGAGTTTAAGATCGGTTTCTTTTTCTTCTTCCAGTGTTTCGGCAAGAAGTTTAACGGCTTTTTTATAGCCAAGTTGTTCTGCTAATGTGGCAAGGGTACCGTAACTGGCAATTTCGTAATGTTCCACTTTTTGCGCGGCGGCAATTAATGCAGCATCACGGACTTCATTCTTTTCTGTGCTTTCGATGACCTCATTGGCCTCTTCAATTAAGCCTTCCATTGCCACACATTTCATTCGCTTAAGCTTAATACCGTCTTCCTGTTCGATAATTTGATCGATACGCTCAATCTGACCCTGCGTCTCCTCAAGGTGGGCGGTGAAGGCCGCGCTGAGCTTTTCACTGGAGGCGGCACGGGCGAGTTTGCTCAGGGCTCGGGTAAGCTGTTTTTCCGCGCTGTAGGTATCGGACAGTAGATGAATAAAAACATCCTCGATACTTTTCATATTCATATATTTTGCTCCGGTTAAAACGTTAAGGGAACTGCGAGCCTTTCGGCCCGCAGCATGCTCTCTGGTATTACTGAGACAGCTTAATAAAATCAGGAGTTATCAGATTTACGGCCTCCGCCGTGACTATTCTGACCCCCTTTCTTACCTGCTTCAGATGCGCGTTGCGGATCGTTTTTGAAATTACCGCCGCTGTGCTGGCCGCCTTTACGTCCAGCTTCTGATGCTTTTTCACGGTCTTCAGCGAAATTACCGGAACCACCACG
>OKVX01000526.1_pt1 | contig 19532 bp, 22 predicted proteins | sample 1606941 | NCBI WGS metagenome assembly OKVX01 (sample SAMN03281016, study PRJEB24777) | human gut metagenome | isolation source: fecal sample PR161 from 1 month old female Malay infant, caesarean... | reverse complement strand
CCCCGCCTCAAGTCCGGTCTGCCCCTGCGTAACGGTCTGGCCCGTCTGGTGGCGGTGATGTATATGCTGAAGTCCTTCACCGTCCGTGACTGGTGGGCGTTCGCCGAGAAGTTTGGCATTCCCATCGTCGTCGGCAAGTACGGGACCAATGCCTCCGATGAGCAGATTAAGATCCTCATTGACGCCATCAGTTCCATCGCTTCCGATGCCGGGTGTGCTATCCCCCAGAGTATGCAGCTTGAGATGCAGGAGACGGCCAGCCGTAACGGCGGTGGTGCTCTCTTTAAAGAAATGGCGGAGTGGTGCGACGCCCAGACCAGTAAGGCCGTACTGGGGCAAACTATGACCACCGATGACGGCAGTTCGCGGTCTCAGGCCGACGTACATGACCGGGTGCGTATGGATATTGCCCGCTGGGATGCCCGTCAGCTGGAAAACACCCTCAATGAGTTTCTGGTCCGTCCGTTTATTCAGTTCAACTACGGCCCGCAGGAAAAGTATCCGCGTGTGAAGCTGGCTATCAGCGAGCCGGAGGACCTCAAAGCCTTTGTCGATGCGCTTATTCCCCTGGTTGATCGTGGTTTGCGGGTGCAGGAATCAGAGGTCCGGGACAAGTTTGGTCTGGGTGAGCCGGAGACCGGCGCGGTAGTACTCTCGCCGTCCAACAGCTTCTCTGCCTTCAGCCCGGCACCGGCGCTCAACCGTGAGCAACTGGCGCTTAACCGCTCGCAGGACGATGCGATTGATGCGATGGTCAGCGAGGCGCTGAAGGACTGGGAGCAGACCGGCGATACATTTACCAGTCCGGTGCTGCAGCTGGCGAAAGACGCGGGGAGCTTTGAGGAGTTTCTGGCACGTCTGCCGGACCTGCAGAAGACGCTGGAACCTGCCGCGTTCGTCGAGCAGCTGGCGATGCTGAGCTTTAAGGCACGTGCACTGGGAGATGCGAACGATGGCTAAAGCTCCCGATATTATCCCCAAAGAGGCACTCGCCTGGCTGAAGTCGAAAAAGCTGACGCCGGGCTTCGATTATCGCGATGTCTGGAAGCAGGAGCACAGCATCGGTTTTACCGTGGCGAAGATGACGCAGCTCGACCTGCTCTCAGACGTCAAAGCGCTGGTCGAAGACGCGATGGCCAGCGGTCAGTCTTTCGCTGAATTCCGGGAGGTGCTGAAGCCTCTGCTGGTGAAGCGTGGATGGTGGGGTCAGCAGATGATGGATGACCCGCTGACAGGTGAGACAAAGACGGTGCAGCTCGGCAGCGATCGTCGTCTGCGCACCATCTACGATACCAACATGCGTACTGCCCGTAGTGCTGGTCAGTGGGAACGTATTCAGCGTACTAAACGCGCAATGCCCTATCTGCTCTATACGCTGGGTCCGTCACGCGAGCACCGCGCCGAGCACCTGAAATGGGCTGACCTCTGCCTGCCCGTTGACGACCCGTTCTGGCAGACACACATCGGCCCCAACGGCTGGGGCTGTAAATGCGGGGTTCGCCAGGTCAGCAAATACGAGTACGATCAGTTGCAGAAAAATGGTGTCCCGCGCAACGTGCAGCAGCTCGACGACAGCGGACAGCCAACCGGCCATGTTATCCGCCAGACCGTCCCGATCCGCACCGAAGCCCCGCCGGTCAAACGGGTGAAGTGGGTGAACAAGCGCACCGGCGAAGAGGAGATGGTGCCGGAAGGGATTGATCCGGGCTGGGACTACAATCCGGGCACGCGCCGACAGGCTGAACTTGAGCGCCAGCTGGCCGCGAAGCAAAGCGCCTTCGACAGTGATAACTAAACGCGGCGGTAATCCGCCTCAAACGCGCTCAGAGACTTTACCGGCATTTGTGGTACGATGATTCTCTGAAAATTTCTTAAACGCGCCACGGCGTTTTTGAACGGGGTTTGAACGGTGTTCCCGCTGCGCTTGCCCGGCACTCTTCCTTTATATACAGGGAAAGCGGTTAATCCACTTTCTTCTCCCGCATCGCCGACACTGTCCGTCAGTTACCTTTAACGACGGACAGCACCATGCCAAAGCCTGCAACACAACTCGAATTTCTGGCCCTGTGCTTCGAGCTTCCCGACCTGTCGGATGCCAGCACGCCGCTGCCGGAATGGTTGCCGATGATCCCTGCGGGCACATTCACTGGCCGGGATGGCCGTACGTGGGTAAACGACAATCCGCAGGCCATTATTGCCACGTCCTTTCGTTACCCGACGTTGCCGTTTGATGCCGAACACTCCACCGAGCTGCTTGGGCCTAAAGGTGAAGAAGCTCCGGCTTATGCCTGGATTGATGCCATGCGCGTCAACGCCGACGGCAGCATTGACGGTCATATCGAATGGACGCCTGACGGCGAAGCGCTCGTTCGCGGTAAGAAGTACCGCTATTACAGTCCGGCTTTCCGTCATTTCCCTACCGGTCAGGTCTCGCATCTTTCCAGCGCTGGACTGACCAACAAACCCAACCTGTATTTACCCGCTCTTAACTCGGAGAACACCATGCCTTTACCTGTGCAGATTGCCACGGCACTGGGGCTGGCTGAGACCGCGTCGGTTGACGATGCCGTATCAGCGATCCAGACCATCAAGAACAGCGAACAGACCGCGCTGAACCGTGCTCAGAACCCGGACCTGTCAAAGTTCATCCCGCAGGAGACCTATCAACTGGCGCTGAACCGCGCTCAGACAGCGGAAGATCGTCTGAAGACACTGGATGAGAAGACGGCCACCGCGCTGGTTGACGATGCCGTAACCGCCGGGAAAGTCGCGCCCGCTAACCGCGATATGTATCTGGCCCTTTGCCGCAGTGAAGAAGGCCGTCAGCAGTTTGCCGAGTTCGTGAAAACTGCGCAGCCGCTGGTCAATCAGGACCCGTCCAAAGGTAAAGAGAACAAGGGGCAGCAGACCACGCTGACCGAAACCGAACTGGCGATGTGTCGCAGCATGGGTCTTACCCAGGAAGAGTTTCTCGCCGCTAAACCGAAACAGGAGCAATAAGAATGCCGCAACCGTCAGCAGAAATCCTGCACGCGCTCACCACCTCCCTGAGCGCAGCTTTCACCCGAGGTCTCGCAGGTGTGACTCCGCAGTACCTGCGCATTGCTACCGAAGTGCCGAGCGGCTCCGCGTCCAATACGTATGGCTGGCTTTCGGACTTACCGACCATCAAAGAGTGGGTCAGTGAGCGCCAGTTCGCGCAGTTGTCTCAGTACGGCTACACCATCGCCAACAAGACCTGGGAAAACTCGATCCGCGTCAAGCGGGAAAATATCGAAGACGACCAGATTGGCCAGTACAGCGTCATTGCGCAGGCGTTCGGTCAGCAGGTCGCCGAATTTCCTGACACGCTGAGCTTCCCGCTACTGGTTGCCGGTTTCTCCACGCTGTGTTTTGACGGCCAGAACTTCTTTGATACCGACCATCCAATGGCGGGTGGGACCTACAGCAACATTGTGGGTGATATCGCGACTGACAAAGGTGAGCCGTGGTTCCTGATTGATGAAAGTCAGGTGCTGAAACCCATCCTTTACCAGAAGCGCCGCGCCTTTAACTTCCAGGCACTGGATGACCTCAGCAGCGAACACACCTTCAAGAACAATGAGTTCCTGTATGGCGTGGATGGCCGTTGCAACGTCGGTTTTGGCTTCTGGCAGACCGCCTGCGGGTCCCGCGCACCGCTGACTGTCGCCAACTATGAAGCGGCGGTGAAGGTGCTACAGGGTATGAAGCGTGATTCCGGTTCGCCGCTGGGGATCCGTCCGACCACGCTGGTCGTGGGTCCGAACAACCGCGCAGCCGCGAAGAAGATCATCGACGCAATGCTGGTCGATGGCGGTAACTCCAACATCTATTACAAGGATGTGGAAATCGTCGACAGCCCGTTTATCACCACCCCGGCGTAATCGCCAGTCTGCGTTTTAAAACCGTTACAGCGGGCGTTAAACCCGCTGTAACCCACCTTTAAAGAGGATGGAACAGTGAGTGGAACGAAAGAAAAAACAACGGGTAAGCAAGGCACTAAAGGTCGCGCTGGCAAGGTTCCAGCGCCGGAAGTGGCACAGGCTGATGCATCTGACCTGCCGGGAGCTGAACGGTCAGTCACACTGCCAGGGCATTACGTTGCGGTGGGTGCGTCCCCCGTCAGTGTGAAGCCTGGCGATGCTGGTGCGCCTCCGTCATCTGATGACGTCATTACCCTGACCGGGGACAACGTCAGCATTTCTGCGCCTGCGATTCACATTTCAGCGGAGCACCTTAATTCCGTACAGCGTGAATTACAGACAAACCTGACCCCCGAAGGTCTGGCCGCCGGTGGCGGAAGTGAGAACCTTATCACCGCGTCCCCTGCAACCGATGATGTGGTGGTGCTGGAGGTTCACGCCAGACATGAGCGCGGGTTCTGGCGCTGTGGCCGCTTCTGGCCACGCGAGCCGGTGCATGTGTTTGTCAGCGACGATCCCGATGGTGATAACGAGGCAAACGCGCTGGAGGGTGATGTGGTCGTGGAAAGCTTCATCAGCCATGAAACCGCAGAGCGCCTGAAAGCTGAGCCGCATCTGGTGGTGACGGTCCTGCAGACGGTAGCGGAGAACGACTGATGGGAATTTACGTTACCCGTGATGACCTGCTGGCTGCGGACGGGTCGCTGGTCTGGACTATGGCCATCGACAAGGCAACGAACCAACTCGACGAGACGAAGATAGCCACGGCCATCGAAGATGCCGACGCGGAGATCAACTCGTTTCTGTCGAAGCGCTATCAGTTGCCGCTGAACATCACCACCGTTCCGCGCCCGCTGCACCGGGTAGCTGTATCCATCGCCATTTACTGGCTGTCCGAGCGTGACAATCAGATCACCGACCTGATTCAGAAGCGCTACGACAGTGCCGTCCAGACCCTGAAGGAGATGGCGAACGGCACCCGTGACCTTGGTCTGCCGACCGACACACCAGCCCCGGAGACCGATAACGGCAGGATGATTGTTGTCTCCGATAACAAACGCCTGTTCACCCGCAACAACCTCAAAGGGGTGCTGTGATGGGTATCGCCGTTGAGGTTATCGGCGCTGAAAAGCTGCAGCAGATGCGGCTGGCCATCGAGAAGCTCTCCGACAGTTCGCTGCAGCAGGAGCTGCTGGAGAGCATCGGGGCCGTCGTGGAGTCGCAGACCCGCCGCCGCATCAGTGACGAGAAAACCTCACCGGCTGGTGAGCGCTGGGAGGAATGGTCCGAGGGCTACCGTAAGACACGCAGCGGAAATCAGAGCCTCCTGCAGGGCAATGGCGATCTTCTCGACAGCATCCAGTACATCGTCGAACGTGGCCGGGTCCGCGTCGGTTCGCCGCTCAGTTACAGCGGCGTTCACCAGGACGGTTTTGCAGGTAGCGTCCCGGTCAGCGCCCACAAACGTCTCATTCATCAGGCGTTTGGCCGGGCGCTGAAGCATCCGGTCTGGCAGACCGTCGGTTCCCATAATCGCATGATGGATATTCCGCAGCGCGAGTACCTCGGGCTGTCCACTGCAAACAGTGATGAGCTGATGCACGTCATCGGCGACTTCTGGAAAGAGGTATTACCGTGAGTAATGAACGTCCGTCCCTGCTGACCACCGGCTCCACGGTCTCCGCCGCTGAGAACATCGTGGCGTGGCTGAAGCCGGAACTGCTGAACGAACCTCAGCAATACAAGCCTGACCGCGTCAGCGTCATCGAACGCCACATCGGCCAGTTCAGCACCCCGGCAGAGGTCAAAACCTACCTGACGGATCGTGATGGCTGCATCAGGCTGGCTGCGCTGCGGGTGCGCAATATCCGCGCTCAGGCAGGCGGCACCGTCGGCGATATCACCTGGGCGGCGTACGTCATGGCCACCGATGCATGGGGGTATACGCGCGACACTCGCTGCGAGGTACTGGTCGGAAAGCTGGTGCGCCGTATTGTCCAGCGCGGAGCCGCTAACGGTATGAAGGCTGAACGTCTGGCCACCTCCGTCAGCGCCGACAATATCTATTCCGGCGGGCTTAACGAGCTGGGCCTGACCATGTGGGCCGTGACGTGGGAACAGGAGTTCCGTCTGGATGATAAAATCGACCTTGCCACCCTCCCGGACTTCCTGCGACTGGGGGCCACGCTGCAGGTCGGCGATGGCACCACCCCGATTGAAGACGTTATTAACGTAAGAGAGCCGTAACGATGAAGAAACATATCAAGCCCGCCCGCGCGGGGCTGCAGGTGCGAAAAGCTGATGGCCAGCGCCTCAGTCCTGAAGGGGAAACGCTCCTCATGAGTGCATGGTGGCATCGCCGCGAAGCTGAAGGTGATGTTGTTATCACCGATATCCAGGCTGAATCCGTAACCGAACCGGCGGAAGTCCGCCAGACCCGAACCGCAAAGGAGAAGTGATATGTCGTCACTGGGTAATATTCCTGCTGATATCCGCGTTCCGCTTGTGTACATCGATATTGATAATTCTCAGGCGCTCGACAGCGCCCCGGCGCAGTCGCGCAAAATTATCGTCATCGGCCAGCAGAGTGCGACCGGCACCGCTGCCGTTATGACACAAAACCGCATCACCAGCGACGGCACCGCTGACCAGCTTTATGGCAAAGGCTCCATGCTGGCCGGGATGCTCAAAACCCTGCGTAAGGCTAACAGCTATACAGAAGTGTGGGCGATGGGCCTGGCTGATATCGCCGCCGGTGCTGCCGCAAAAGCAGAGCTGGCCATTACCGGCCCGGCCACCGCTGCGGGTACGCTGGCCCTGCTGGTTAACGGTATATCGGTGCAGGTTGGCGTCAGCGCTGACGATACCGCCGACACTATCGCGCCAGCCATTATCGCCGCCGTTAACAAACTGCCCGATACGCAGGTTACTGCTGCGCTGAAAGCGGATTCGACCGACGTCGTCACCCTGACCACCAACTGGAAAGGCGCGACCGGTAATGCGATGGACGTCCGTCTCAACTACTACACCGGCGAACAGACACCTGCTGGCGTTGCTGTTGCACTGACCGCTTTCTCCGGCGGCACCGGCACCCCGGATATTGCGGAGGTTGTCGCGGCGCTGGGCGATGACTGGTACACCGATATTGTGTTCCCGTTCAACGATACGCAGAGCCTGAATACTATCCGGGATGAACTGCTCGAACGCTGGGGGCCACTCAAGATGATTGAGGCGCAGCTCTGGACGGCCTTCCGGGGCACCCATGCCGAAAGCGGCACCTTTGGCGAAACCCGCAATGACTGGCTGATTTCCTGTATCGGGACCAACATCGCACCGCAACCGCACTGGCTGTGGGCGGCTTCTTACGGCGGTATAGCGTCATACTATCTGGCCAACGACCCGGCCCGTCCGCTGCAGACGCTGGTGCTGCCAGGAATCCTGCCGCCGGTCAAGACAGTACGCTGGGATATGCCGGAGCGTAACCTGCTGCTGCATGACGGCATCGCCACCCATTACGTTGACGCCAGCGACAACGTCTGCATCGAGCGTGAAATCACTATGTACCGCGTCAACCAGTATGGTGACGCCGATACGTCGTACCTCGACGTGCAGTCACCGGCGACGCTGGGGCGTATCCGCTACGTCATTAAAAACCGGTTCACCAACCGCTACCCACGTCACAAGCTGGCCGGGGATGATGTGCTCGACCTGCTTGATCCGGGTCAGCCGGTGATGACACCGAAGATTGCCCGCGCCGAGCTGCTGGATATCGCACTGACTGAGCTGATTCCGGCTGGTCTGGTTGAGGACTTCGACGACTACAAAGACACGCTGGATGTGTATCTCGACGGCGACGATAAAAACCGCCTGAACTTCATCTGCCACCCGAACCTGGTCAACCAGCTGCGTGTGCTGGCCGGTCTTATCCAGTTCAAACTTTAAGGAGCCTTTATGAGCATTCTGGGTATGGCGGCCATTCGTGCTAACGGCCGTGAAATCAAAACCACGGGAAAATCCACCCTCAATCCGGGCGGTAAAACACGCACTCAGCATATGGGCGCCGGTAAGGTTTGGGGGCTGGCGGGCAAGATGGCGGGTCCCTCGATCCAGATGACCATTGCTGCGGCGGAGGATATGGACGTTGTCGAAATCAGTAACTGGGAGAACGTGACCATCATGTTTGAGGGCGATAACGGCCTGACTTACATGATGACCGGTGCGGCGACCGCTGAACCGGCCACGCTGGACGAAGACGCGGGCACCATCAGCGCCAACTTCCTTGGCAAAAAACTGGTGAAGGTGTAAGTCATGGCGGAGATGAAAATCACCTTAAAACACGGTTACATCGCCGGTAAAGGCACTGACGATGAGATCCTCTACAAAGAAGTTACCTTTCGCGAGCTGACCTCAAAAGACGTTATCGACGCCCAGCTTGAGGCGGAGCGCGTGGTCATCGGGGAGAACGGTAAGGCGGTGGCGTACTGCTCAGAAGTGCTGATGGGGCTGGCACTGCTGCGTAAGCAAATTCTCTGGGTGGGTGAAATCCCCGGCCCGCTGTCGCTTAAACAGCTTTACAGCTTCCACCCTGAAGACCTTGAGCTGCTGTCCAGCAGCGCGAGCAAAATGGATGACCTCGTGACGGAGACCGCTGGCCGGGGGCGACCTGATGCCGCTGGCGACGGCGCTCAGTAGTCTCATCGTCAATTTGTCCCAACGTTTTGATATGTCCTACCTGCAGCAGTTGCCTCTCCGGCAGCTGCTGCGCCTGACAGAGCAGCTGAGGAAGCAACATGGCAAACCGCCTCACCACTGAAATACTCATCAATCTTGCAGGTAACCTGACCGCCAAAGCCCGCCAGTACGGTGCCAATATGTCCGAGTTCGCCCGCACCAATCAGCGGGCAATGAACGTGGTTAAAGCCACGTCAGCCGCTGCGGGTCGTGCCATTGATGCAGTTGGTAATCGCTATACCGGCATGATTGCAGGTTTTGCCAGTGGTGCAATGTTGCGTAATTTCGCAGAAACAGATCGTCGACTGACCCGCCTGGGCATTTCTGCCGATAAAACAAAGGAGCAAATTACCAGTATTTACAGTGATGTGCAGGACGTCTCTATCAAAACCCGTATTGATGATAAAGAGCTTGTCGGCTTCCTGGAAACAGTCAATGCGATGACCGGTGATATTGAGTTCGGTATCAAAAACCTCAAGTCTGCCGCATTAACTATTGCTGGTACGGGTAGTAATGGTGAGTCTGTCGGCGCTCTTTATGCGCAGTTCCAGAAGTATGGTATCAACGACGACAAAAACTCCACGTTGGCTATGGATGTGCTTAACCGGCTAGGTAAAGAAGGTGCATATGAGCTAAAGGACCTGGCCGAAAAAGCGGTTCCTTCTCTTTCTCTTTATGCGGCTGCGGGTGGCCGAGGCGTAAAAGGAATCAAGGATGTCGGTGTGGTTATGGAATCGGCTATGGATGCAACGGGTAACCGTGATACAGCGGCAACATTAGTTGAGAACTTTATCCGTGAGGTCCAGAACCCGAAGGTTGTGGCTGCTCTCCGTAAAAAGAAAGTCGATATCGCCGATAAAAACGGCAAACTGAAATATTCATTGCCTGAAATACTCATGATGTTGTCTGAAGGCTCTGCAAGAGGGGGAAAAAAGAGTGGTAAAGGCCAGCTCGGCGAACTGATGGAAGTAGGCTTCACTCAAACCAGCCTCGACCTTATTTCAGGTGTTTCCAGTCAGAAAGGGCGGGAGAACCTGCGCCGTTACAATGCTGTTGTAGCAGATGGTGCATCCATACAGAAAGATGCAACTTATGCAGCCCAGGACTTTACATCTGCACTGCAAAGCCTTAATACGACCTGGCTTAAGTTCGCTAATGGTAACTTGGCTGAGCCAGTGCAGGAGCTGGCAGACGCAATTAACTCAGTGGATCAGAAGACCGTCCAGAATTGGCTGGAAACCGGCAAGAATATTGCCATCGCGGTCGGTGGTGTTATCGCCGCCCGCAAAGCATTCCAGTTGGGTAAAGGTGCATGGGACTTGTTCGGCGGCGGAAAGTCTAAAGGCATCCCCAAAGGAGTTTCAGACGTGTTCGGCTCAGGCGTGATGCCGGTCTATGTGGTCAATATGGGCTCGGCTGGTATGGGCGGAGGTCCTGATATTGGTGGTCCCGGAGGTGGAAAACCTCCGGGTCGAGGTGTTCCTGGGCGTGCTTATTCGGCTTTGGGATCTGCCTGGATGGTTGGTCCTCTGGCTGCAACCATCCCATTTCTTGATGAGAAACCAAACCTTACCGATGATGACAAAGCCAGCATGGTCAAATGGGCTCAGGACCGGGCCAAAGAACCGTCTGTCTGGTCTCGCGTTATGGATTTTCTCCAGCCACCTGCTGGCTATCAGGACCCGTCGCCGTGGGCGTCTATGCAGCCACAAAACCAGCCTGGCTATCCGTTCCTGCAACAGCCTGAGCTGAAAGGCAGCATCGAGGTCTCCGTTAAAGATGATCGGGTACAGGTGACCAGCATTAAGGTCAATGCTCCTGGCGTCACCATGAGTGCCTCCAGTGGTGTTCGCAACATGGAGCAGCAGTGATGGCCACTCAATGGGAAGACCTCCGCGATGCCTCATTCCGGGGCGTACCTTTCTTTTTCCGCGACGTCGAGGGGACTGGCGGTCGCCGCGCAATCCCTCACGCCTACCCCAAAAAAGAGGTGGGCTGGACGGAAGACCACGGTGCGGTGCTGACCCAGCAGCAGATTAACGCGATCCTGCTCGGCAGTGACTACATCGACCAGATGAACCGCCTGCTGGCTGCGCTCAATACTGCCGGTCCCGGTGAACTGGTGCATCCGTGGTTTGGCGTGCAGAAGGTTCAGGTGGGCCGGGTCTCGCATCGCCTTTCTACCGAGGAAGGCGGGATTGCCTACGTTTCCTTTGAGTTGTACGAGGCTGGTGAACAGCTGTTTCCGTCCGGCACCGAAGACACCAGCGCCACCACACTCAGCGCGGCGGATAAGGTCAGGGAAGCACTGGCCAGCGGGGATTATTTTGCGGCGCTCGATGGCGTCGGCAGCATGGTGGACACCCTGCTGGAAGATATGGAGGGCTTTGTCACCAGCCTGCCGACCCTGCCATCAGCGCTCAGTGAGTGGATGGACCGCCTCAACCGGTTTAAGGACCTCGCCGGTATTGTGGCCGCCGCGCCTGGTGAAATGATCCGCGATATCACCGGTCTCATCAGCGATATGAAAGACCTCGTCTCTGAGCCGCCGTTCGCCCTGCGGGTCTATGACCAGTTGCGCGACAAATGGGAAGGCGACCGGGCGGCTCAGTCTGCAACCAAATCCCTTGTCGATAACATCAGCGTGAACACCGATAGCGGCTTTGCCAGCAGCGTCACCCCGGCATCGACGCCGGAGACCACCGCAGCGATGGAGACCAACATCGCAGACTTCCGCCGTCTGGTCATTATCTCCACGCTGGTCGCTCAGGCTGAAGCGGTGGCCACAGCGACCTTCGAAACCGGTCAGGACGCGCAGAACACCGGCGACCAGCTGGCGGAGCGTCTCGGCGAGACTGCAGCGGAAGCTGTCGAAAGCGGTCTCCGTGAATTGTGGCGTACCCTTCGCGAGCTGCGGTTCGCGGTGGTGAATGATGTGCGTATCCGCAGCATACAGCTGCCGGAACTGCGCCGCGTCACTCCGGCCCGGACAGTACCGGTGATGCTGCTGGCCTACCGCGAGACCGGCGACGCGGAGAACCGGGATGAACTGGTGACCCGCAACCGACTGCGTTATCCCTCTTTTATTACACCTTCACAGACGATTGAGATCATCAGCAATGACTGAAGAGTTAACCCTGAACGTTGACGGCAAGGTCTGGGGCGGCTGGACGGACATGACCATTAACCGCTCACTGGAGTCTGTGGCGGGCGAGTTCGACCTGACAGTTACTGCCCGATGGTCATCTGCCACGCCGCGCTCTATCAAGCCAGGTCAGTCCTGCACGGTCTCCATCGGCAGTGACCGCGTCATGACCGGCTACATTGACGACTTCATTCCCAGCTATGACGCGGAGAACGTCTCCCTGCGCGTGATGGGCCGCGACAAAACCGGCGATCTGGTGGACAGCTCGGTGGTCGATAAGTCCGGCCAGTGGAAAGGTCAGAAACTGGAACAGCTGGCGGCCACCATCTGCAAGCCCTACGGCATTGAGGTGGTTAACGAGACCGACACCGGCGATGCCTTTGGCAGCATCACCCTCGAACAGGGTGAAACCGGCTTTGAACTGCTCGACCGTCTGGCCAAACAGCGCGGCGTTCTGGTGACTTCAGACGCTTACGGTCGGCTGGTTATCACCCGCGCATCCACGCTACGGGCCGGAGTGACACTCACTCTCGGCGACAATATTCTGGCTGCACGTGGACGCTTCAGCTGGCGCGAACGTGCCAGCCAGTACATCGTCAAGGGCTCCGCCAGCGCGGGCGGTTCAACATGGGACGACCAGCCGGTGAAGATGATCGGCGGCCGCCAGACGGTAGTCAGCGACCCGGAGATCACCCGCTATCGTCCGAAGATTCTGGTCAATGAAGACAGCCTGACGGTCGGCGGTGCCAGCGCCCGTGGTGAGTGGCATAAGGCGTATGTGCTGGGCGAATCCAACACTACTGAAATCACCGTGGCAGGCTGGCGGGAGAATGGCATCAGCGGGCCGCTGTGGCAGACCAACCGACTGGTGAAGGTAACCGACGCCATTCAGCAGCTCGATGTTACCTGGCTGATTAAAACTGTCTCCTTTATGGAAGGTGACGGCGGTCGTCTGACGGTACTGACCCTGGCCCCGCCTGAGTCGCTGGACATGCCGTCCCAGAAGGCTAAAGCGAAAGGGAAAAAAGCGAAGTCGAAAACGACCGTGGGGGCAACATGGGACTGAAAGACGCTAATATCGGGCGCTCATTTGCAGAGCTTGGCCGACGTCTGCGCCTGATGGTGGACCGGGCGCTGGTGCGCATTGTGACGGACAGCCTCGGTCGGCAGAACCTGCAGGTACAGTCGCTGGCCGATGAGACCAATGACGACGTCGAGCGCTTCCAGAACTATGGCTTTTCCAGCGTCCCGCCTGCAGGCTCCGAGGCGATTGTCGTTGCTGTCGGTGGCCGTCGCGGCGGTATGGTGGCCATCGCCGTCGAGGATAAAGGGAGTCGCCCTCGTGGTGGCGAAGTCGGCGACGTTATTCTTTATCATCAGGAAGGCCATATTATTCGCCTGAAAAAGAATGGCGTGATTGAAATAACAGGGAAGACGGTAAATGTGGTTGCCGAAGAGAGCTGTGACATTATCGGTAAACAGATAAATGTCACCGGCCCCACTAACTTTACTGAAGATATTACGGTTAAGGGTAAAAGCTTCCTTAAGCATTTTCATAAAGACGGGGATGGTAATGATACTTCCGAGCCCAGATGACCATCAGAATAAACTGGCACCTGCCTGCAGGTGGAGATATAGAGATTGAACACAATGGCCTTTCGTTTGACGAGGGCCTTGTTTCTTTGGTGTATATCTGCCTTTTTACTGATGCGCGGGCAGATACCAGCGACGAAATACCCGACGGCACCGATGACCGTCGCGGCTGGTGCGGTAATTCTTTCAGCGATTTCGAATGGGGCTCAAAGCTCTGGCTGATTGACCGTGAAAAGCTGACCGAAGAGGTCAGGCTCCGTGCGGAGAACTACGCCCGTCTGGCCATGCAGCCGTTATTACGTTACGGCTATGCGCGAAATGCGCAGGTCATTGCCTCCATCCCCCGTATTAACTGGCTGGCATTAACCATTATTCTCACCCGCCCGGATAAAACCGAGTTAACCGTCGAAATAAAGAAACGCTGGGAGGCGGTAGAAAATGGCTACATTTAATGTCCCGACGCTCCGCCAGCTTATTCGTGCCGGTATTCAGGATTTAGAGATTGAACTCGACCAGGAATTACCGATTGTCGGCGTTGAACGCGCGTTAAATACGGCTTTCAGTGGCGCTTTACGCGACGTCTACGATTATCAGACGTGGATTAAAAACCAGATTATCCCGTCAGAGCAGTCCGCCGACGAAACCATCATTGATACCGCCCGCTATGAGGGCGTTATTCGTAAGGCTGCATCCTATGCCAGCGGCCCGGTCGCCTTCACCGGCACCCGACCGCTGCCGCTCGATACGGAGATGCAGACGCAGGACGGCGTACGCTACCACGTCACCGCCACCAGTGACCCGTCAGCGGGCAAAATCACCGTCACCGTGCAGGCTGACGAGACGGGCCTCAGCGGCAACCTGACGGCGGGCGACGTCCTGACTCTGATTTCCCCAGTGGCCGGGGTTAACAGCGATGGCGTGGTGGCGGATGCCGGTATCTCCGGAGGCGCGGACGTCGAGTCTGTGGCCGAGCTGCTGACCCGTCTGCTGTACCGCAAGCGTAACCCGCCAACCGGCGGCGCGCTGCATGATTACGTTATCTGGGCCACCGAACTGCCGGGTATCAGCCGGGCATGGGCCTTTGACTGCTGGCACGGGCTGGGTACGGTGGGCCTTGCATGGGTCTACGACCAGCGCACGGACATTATCCCGACCGGCACCGACCGCGAGGCAATGCAGGCGTACCTTTTCCGCCATCAGGACCCGGCAACCGGGACTTACGTCGGCAAGCCCGGCGGTATCGAGGTCTGGCCCATCCCGCTGACGCTCAAGCCGGTGCCGCTGACCATTCGCGTCATCCCCGACACTGCCGCCATCCGCTCTGCGGTCACCCTGAGCCTGCAGGCGCTGTTTCGTTCGGTCTCGCCGGGCGACACGCTGCTGCTCTCCGCCATCCGCACAGCCATCGGCTCATCGACGGGTGTCGCCGACTACGAGCTGGACCTCACCACCAATCAGGCCAGCGAGAACTATGAGCTGCTGACGCTGGGGGCAATCACATGGCGCATCGTGTAGAGGACTGGCAGGACGTCCTGCAGCAACTGATGCCACGCGGTAAAGCGTGGCCACGCGACCAGACGGCGGCGCTGACGTCACTGCTCCGGGGCTTCAGTTCCCGCCTGCAGCTGGCAGAGGCAAACGCGGATTTGCTGGTCACCGAGATGCGCCCGGAGACCACTGACCTGCTGCTGGCCGACTGGGAGGATTACCTCGGTCTGCCGGACTGTAACGCCATTCCTGACGGCTTCGACCGCCGCCGCGATGCCGTGGTGGAGAAGTATCACCGCAAGGGCGGGCTGGCCACCTGGCAGATTGAACAGGCCGTGAAGGATGCGCTGGGCTTCACCATTCAGGTGACCGAAATCCTGCCGCATCACGTTATGCGCGACATCATGTATCCGATTTATTCCCACAAATACCGCTACCTGCTGCAGGTGACGGTCACGGATATGCCGATGATCCGCTTTCGCAGTATCAGCAACGTCCTGACGCCGTTAATCAGCCTGCAGGCGCAGATACTGGAATGTTTTTTACGTCGTTACCGACTCGCTGGCCACGATTATGATTTTCTTTACGAGGTTTAATTATGTATCACCTGGATAATGCCTCTTCCGTTCCTGATATGCCTGCCATCAAGCCGGTATTATTTACCGAGCGCCGCTGGTTTACCGAAGGCGGTGACGGTATTCAGCCGAGTTATCCGGGCGCGGACTGGTTTAATGCCATTCAGGCGGAAATGCTGAACGTGCTGGCTCTGGCGAATATCACGCCGGATAAAACGCAGCTGGATCAGTTTGCTCAGGCCATCCGTATTTTCTCCTCGGACTATATGCTGCCGCCGGGTATTCCGTTTGCGTGGCCGGGCGCGACCGCGCCGACTGGCTTTATGCTGATGCTGGGCCAGAGCTTCGATAAAACAGTGTATCCGCGTCTTGCCGTGGCATATCCCTCCGGCGTTCTGCCGGACATGCGCGGCCAGACCATCAAGTTTTTGCCCGCTTCCGGGCGAGCGCTGTTGTCCTATGAAGCCGATGGTGTGAAGCTTCACGCCCACGATGCGACGATCAACAGTACTGACCTCGGCACGAAACAGACCAGCGACGACAACGAGCACTTTCACCAGGGCGGAATGCTCGCACCGGGTGACGTGTGGGATGATAATTATGTTGTCGGCTCCGACAACGACTCCCGCCGCACCCGCAACAACACCAGTACCGCACCGGCACATCATCATACGGTCTACATCGGTCCACATGCTCATACGGCCACAGTGGCCAGCACCGGCAATACCGAAAACACCGTCAAAAATATCGCCTTTAACGCCATCGTGAGGTTAGCGTAATGTCATTTGAATTCTCTCAAAGCCCGCAGGCCATCTGGCTTTATCAGTACGATGCCGATGGTGTTTATATTGGCTCCGTCTTTATGACGATCCCGGCGGGAACCGGTCTGCCTGTTAATACCACGCATATTCCCTGTGAGCCGGATAAAGGCCAGACCGGTATATTTAAAAATGGTGCATGGGAATATGTGAACGATATTCGCGGGACCCGTTACTGGAATATTCACGGCACCGGTTTTGTTATTTCCGCGCTGAGTGAGTCCCTTCCTGAATGGGCTGTGATCATTGAGCCGCCGGTCGCTGATGCCGGTTACGTTCTGCTGTTCACGGATGGCCAGTGGACGCAAGTTGAAGATAAAACCGGTCAGCTTTATTACGAGAGCAACGGGACTAAGCACGTCGTTTCTGACGCGTGGTTTATTCTGCCGGAGGGTTGCACGTTCGTTGCCCCGCCAGAAGACAAGCCGACGTTCGTCACCCGCTGGAACGGCACAGAATGGATTTACCTCAAAGACCTGCGCGGCCAGCTTGCCTGGAATACCGAAACCCGCGAGACGATCACCATTCTTGAAGTGGGTCCCGTTCCTGACGGTTATACCCTCAAAATGCCAGGCCAGTTTGATGAATGGGATGGCTCTGCATGGGTGAAAAATGAAGAGGTAGAGGGGGCTTACCTTATTGCTCAGGCGGACCGCCAGAAGGCTAAACTGCTGTCTGCTGCATCTGAGAAGATTTCTTTGCTGAACTACGCCGTCAGCAGCGGTCAGGCCACTGACGATGAAACCGCGCAGCTGGCTCGCTGGGAGGAGTATCGCCTGGCTGTAAGTCGGGTAGATACTACTGCAACCAATAACATCTGGCCAGAGAAGCCGTAAGGAGTCGCTATGTACCATCTCGACAACGTCAGCGGCGTCCCGGAGATGCCGGAACCGAAAGACACTCAGTCTATTTCGCCACGCTGGTTTGGGGAAAGCCAGGAGCAAGGCGGGATAAGCTGGCCGGGGGCGGACTGGTTCAATATTATCCAGGCAGAATTGCTGAGTGTATTAAAAGAGTCGGGGTTATCACCCGATAAACTCTCATACAATCAGTTATCACAATCAATAAAGTCCCAGGCAAAAAAAGCCGCTAATGATGCGGTGAAATGGTTCTCTATTGATGATTTTGGCGCAGTTCCCGACATGGATGTGGCAAGTAAAACAGTTATTACTGATTCAGCCGAAGCGATTAAACTTGCTCAGCAGGCTGCTGAAAAAGTCAATGGTCGCATTTATGTTCCCCGCTGCCCGAAGGGAAAAGCGTATTATAGTAGTAAAGGATTTACGTTACGTGAGGCACCTCAGGATCCGTCAGAAATCGCTCATGGCTGGGCGGGAGTGTCGCTATATGGTGATGGAAAATATTCCTCCCGAATTTACTTCGACACAGATGACTGGTGGGTAGACATCTCAGGCTCCTCAGGCTGGCCAAGTAACATCGCATTAGACAAGATATCCCTTTATCCTTATACAGATTTCAAGGGAAAAGCACTTCGAATTAATGGGGTATGCGTCATTCCAGTTGGCGAAGTTGCTGTCTATCGTGCAGGGATTGGCCTGCAATTCTCTAATGCTCAAAAGCCGGGTATTTTCACAGAATTTAGTACCTGTCGGGATTTGTGGATCGAAGACTGCACTATAAATATCGATTTTTCACGGGATGGTGGTGATGCGTCATTTCATGGTGTAAGACTTGATGGAGTAACGTCCAATAGTCGGCCGGGTCAGACAGCAATACACATCGGGCCGGGCTGTAACGTTTATAACTCTGTCTGGTATGGCCACTTCTTCGCTGACACGCCCGATGCCAGTAAAGGTGAGCAACCCGTCTTGTGGCTTCATAACGAAGGATCCAGAAATGGTTTTGATCTTCTTTTTTTTGAAGGGCCAGGAGCAGTAAAAAACGAAGGCGGTTGGGTCACCAAAGGAATGTGGCGGGTAGAGAATAGCACGGGGCTCATTACCGATTATTCGACAACACCATTTTGTGTTGATAACTACATGACACCAGTTCAACCAGAACATTCAGCTTTTCAGTCATTAGGAAATATCAAATTTTCAGCGTTAAATACGCCGACACACCCTGAGCCGTGGCGAGGGCTGATAAGGTACAGGGCACAGAACACCGAGGGGATAGGTTTTATCGGTACTGAAGTTGGTAATTTTGATTACCAGGGGTTTCTGATGATGAGCCTGCCATATGGACAAACCATGAGTAAGGCAAATCCTCGCTGGCTGCATCATTACAATGGATTATCACACTGGCGACCTGAATACCGACTTGAGTACATGGGGCAGGCACCGCAACTTGTTATCAGATCATCAGGCTTTTCATCTGGCAGGAAAGGACAAAGAACGACTGGAACAATTAAAGGGAATCCTTCACCTCAAACGATTACTACATCAGGCTTTCATTTTCCTGAGTCCGGCACGCCTGCACATGTGATGATTAAGTTGTTCACCGTAACTCAGGATGTTTATTACTCCGCACTTTGGGTTGGAGCGTCAAATCCTGTTGGAGAATCGTCAATGAAGCTGATCCATGAAACTGTAGATGTTGATTTAAATGGGGATTTAACGCAGCCAGCCAGCATCAAGGTTAATACATCAGGAGACATTGTATTCACACTGACAGCTAAAAAGGACATGACATACGTAATTGGCATTGATGGTGTTAACGTTTTCTGAGGTGAAACTATGATTGTAAGCTACAAGACTAAAAGCGGCGTTTTTCTCGCGAGTGCGTATATCACTTTGTCAACGCTCCTGGTGCACTCTCACTTTGTAAAAGTGTCATCCGCTCTTGATGAGGGGGAGGATGTCGAAATTAAAAACAATGACATAGAGTGTCATTTTGATGTTTACGCCAGTTATGAGGCATATGAAACAGGACTACCCCCAGTTGAATCGCTTGATAGAGTTTATCCGTACGATGAAGCAAGACCAGCAAAAGAACAAGCGGCAGGAATGCTTTTGGCTGAATTGTCACAACATACCGCATATTAGTATCAATAATTTTTCTTATTAGGCTTGGCGGCAGTATCAAAAATAATCCAAAACGGTATCATTTTTTTTCGCGCGCTATAGCTATCCAAACCCGCGACAGTGGATCCTGAACCCCCTTGATAGCCTTACATCTGGGCGTATCTATCGCCACGATCAGAACCCACCTTAGCGCCCTGTACCAGAAAACCCATACTCGACATCAGGCAGAGCTCCTGCTGATTCTCCGCGTAATC
>OKVX01000515.1_pt1 | contig 19835 bp, 14 predicted proteins | sample 1606941 | NCBI WGS metagenome assembly OKVX01 (sample SAMN03281016, study PRJEB24777) | human gut metagenome | isolation source: fecal sample PR161 from 1 month old female Malay infant, caesarean... | reverse complement strand
ACTGATGGAGATGGAAGCCACGGGAGCACCTCAAAAACACCATCATACACTAAATCAGTAAGTTGGCACCATTACCGAATAACCGAGAAGTCATTATATTGCGGTAGATCAATTTTACTCGCAAGACTTTAAAATGAATTTATTTTAGCCCGAAAGGAATTCAGGCTTCAGTTCACCGGATATTGAAGGAAAAATACGATGACCGAAAAAAAATTGTCCCCGAACGTGCCGCCTTCCGGCGGGCTGGCATACCAGCAGACCGTAGAGCAGGTGCTTGCGCACACCCAGAGCCAGGCCAGGGGGCTGGAGCGTGCAGAGGCGCAGGCGCGTTTGCAAAAACATGGCCCGAATGCGCTGCCGGAGAAAAAAGGTAAACCCGCCTGGCTGCGTTTTTTAGCCCATTTTAATGATGTTCTGATTTATGTCCTGCTGGCAGCAGCCGTATTAACGGCAATAATGGGCCACTGGGTCGATACGCTGGTTATTTTAGGCGTGGCGGTGATCAATGCGTTAATTGGTCATATTCAGGAAAGCAACGCGGAAAAATCGTTGAAGAGTATTCGTAATATGCTCTCCAGCGAGGCGCGTGTTATTCGCGATGGCAACCATGAAACAATACCCACAACTGAAATAGTTCCGGGCGATATTATTGTTTTACGTGCGGGGGATCGTATTCCCGCAGATATGCGCTTAATCGAAGCACATAATTTACGCGTGGAAGAGGCGATTCTCACCGGCGAATCAACGGTGGTAGATAAACACACCAACCCGCTGAACGGTGAACTGCCGTTGGGCGATCGCACTAACCTGGTCTTCTCGGGCACCACCGTGAGCGCGGGTGGGGGGATCGGCGTGGTGATTGCCACCGGGCAGGAGACCGAGCTTGGCCACATCAACCAGATGATGGACGGGATTGAAAAACACCGCACGCCGCTGCTGGTACAGATGGACAAGCTGGGCAAGGCTATCTTCGCCATTATTCTGGCGATGATGGCGGCGCTGTTTATCTTCAGCCTGGTGTTCCGCGAGATCCCAATGGGCGAGCTGCTGCTCTCGCTGATTAGCCTGGCGGTGGCGTCCGTACCGGAAGGTCTGCCGGCGATTATCTCCATTATCCTCTCGCTGGGTGTACAGGCGATGGCGCGCAAGCGGGCGATTATCCGCAAGCTGCCAACGGTTGAAACCCTGGGGGCGATGACCGTGGTCTGCTCAGATAAAACCGGCACCCTGACCATGAACGAAATGACGGTGAAGGCCATCATCACCGCTGACGCCTGCTACCGCGTGGACGGCTACAGCTACGAGCCGGTGGGCAACATTTACCTGGAAGGCAGCGACGAGCCGATGCAGATCCAGCCGGACACCGTGCTGGAGCAGTACCTGCGCACCATCGACCTGTGCAATGACAGCCAGCTGATTCAGGACGAGCGCGGCCTGTGGGGCATCACCGGTGGGCCGACCGAAGGCGCGCTGAAGGTGCTGGCGGCGAAAGCCCACCTCGCGCCGGTCATGACCACGTTGATTAACAAAATCCCGTTCGACTCGCAGTACAAGTACATGAGCACCCACTACCAGATTGGCAGTGAGGAGCAGATCCTGATCACCGGCGCGCCGGATGTGATTTTCGCCCTCTGCGCACAGCAGCAGACCCGCAACGGTGCGCAGGCGTTTGACCGTGCGTACTGGGAAAGCGAGATGGAGCGCTATGCGCGCCAGGGGCTGCGTATGGTGGCCGCGGCGTTCAAACCGGCAAACGGCGAGCAGGCGCTGACGCATGACGATCTCAGCCACGGTCTGATCTTCCTCGGTATCGCCGGGATGATGGATCCACCGCGCCCGGAAGCCATTGACGCCATTAACGCCTGCCAGCAGGCGGGGATCCGCGTGAAGATGATCACTGGCGATCACCCGCAGACGGCAATGAGCATTGGCCAGATGCTGGGGATCACCAACAGCGAGCAGGCGGTAACCGGCTACCAGCTGGAGAAGATGGATGACACCGAGCTGGCGGACGCGGCGGTGAAGTATGACATCTTCGCCCGTACCAGCCCGGAGCATAAGCTGCGCCTGGTGAAAGCGCTGCAGGACAAAGGCGAAATCGTCGGCATGACCGGCGACGGCGTGAACGATGCCCCGGCGCTGCGTCAGGCGGACGTGGGTATTGCGATGGGCATCAAAGGCACGGAAGTGACCAAAGAGGCGGCGGACATGGTCCTGACGGACGATAACTTCGCCACCATTGCCAGCGCGGTAAAAGAGGGGCGTCGTGTCTACGACAACCTGAAGAAAACCATTCTGTTCATCATGCCAACTAACCTGGCGCAGGGGCTGCTGATTGTGATTGCGCTGCTGGCGGGGAACATCATTCCGCTCACGCCGGTACTGATTCTGTGGATGAACATGGCAACCTCCGCCACGCTCTCCTTCGGCCTGGCGTTTGAAGCCGCCGAGCGCAACATCATGCGCCGTCCACCGCGTCAGACCGGGCAGCACGTGATGGACGCGTACGCCGTGTGGCGCGTGGCCTTTGTGGGCACCATGATTGCCATCGCCGCCTTTGCGCTGGAAGCCCTGCTGGCCCCGCGCGGTCACAGCGCGGAGTTCATCCGCACCGTGCTGCTGCAGATGCTGGTCTGCGCCCAGTGGGTGTACATGATTAACTGCCGCAATACCGAAGGGTTCTCCCTGAACCGTGGCCTGCTGGCAAACAAAGGGATCTGGCTGGTTACCGGCGTGCTGTTCCTGCTTCAGGCGGCCATCATCTACCTGCCGTTTATGCAGATGCTGTTCGGGACGGAAGCGCTGCCGCTGCGCTACTGGTTCGTAACGCTTGCGGTAGCGGGCGTGATGTTCTTCGTCGTCGAAATCGAGAAGCGACTCACCCGCAGGTTCCGTAAGGCTGCATAACCTTTTGCCCTCACCCTAACCCTCTCCCACCGGGAGAGGGGACCCTGACCTCCCTCTCCCGGTGGGAGAGGGCCGGGGTGAGGGCAACAACCCTGAGGTACTCCCATGAAATTCCCACTCCTGTTCGCACTGTTTACCTTCACCCTGCCACCTGCCTTTGCCGCCGCCATTCCTGTTCGTGTTGCCACCGTGGAACAAACTACCCACGCTGCTGAGCGCCAGATCCCGGGCCGCATCGAGGCGATTCACACCGTTGAGTTGCGAGCACGCACGGAAGGCGTGATAACCAAAATCAACTTCCGCGACGGGCAATATGTGAAAAAAGGCGACGTGCTGTTCGAACTGGATGATGCCGAGCCGCGTGCTGCCGTGCGTCTGGCTCAGGCCGAGGTGACGAGCGCCGAAGCCACGCTGCGGCAGGCGCAGCAGCAGCTCTCCCGTTTTGAAAGCCTGGGCAACAACAACGCCATCAGCCGCCACGATGTGGATAACGCCCGTATGCAGCGCGATGTTGCCCGCGCTGCGCTGGAACAGGCGAAAGCCCGGCTGGAAACCCGCAACGTGACGCTGGGGTACACGCGCATCACGTCACCAATTGCCGGGCGCGTGGGGCACAGCAACTTCCACGTCGGCAGCCTGGTCAACCCCGCAAGCGGCGTACTGGTGGATGTGGTGCAGCTGGATCCGATCCGCATCGCTTTTGCGCTGGAAGAGGGCGCGTTTGCCGCTAAAGTCGGCAAGCATAACGATCTCCGCGCCATGAAGCAGGCCTGGCAGGCGTTAATTGACAACAACGGTCAGCGTATCGTCGGCGAGCTGACGTCGGTGGACAACCGTATCGACCCGCGCACCGCCAGCGTGATGCTGCGCGCCGAATTCGCCAATCCACGCCATCAGCTGCTGCCTGGCGGCAATGTGAATGTTTTTCTGCGGCCCGCCAGCGCAACGCCGGTTATGACGCTGCCCGCCGCTGCCGTACAGCAGAATGACGACGGTTTCTTCGCCTGGGTGGTAAACGCCGACGGCAAGGCGGAAAAACGTCCGCTGACGGTCGCCGGACAGATCGGGCAGCAGTTCCAGATCGCCTCTGGCGTACAGCCTGGTGAGCGAGCGATCGCTGACGGCGTGCAGCGTGTTCAGCCCGGCGCTGCCGTCCAGATACTGAATTAAGGAGCCATCATGCTGACGTTTTTCATCAAACGCCCGCGCTTTGCGATGGTGATTGCGCTGGTCATTACCCTGTTGGGGGCTATCGCGCTGAAGCTGATCCCGGTGGAGCAGTATCCGCAGATCACGCCGCCGGTCGTGAATGTGTCAGCGTCATGGCCGGGGGCCAGCGCGGCTGACGTGGCCGAGGCCATCGCCACGCCGCTTGAGACCCAGCTTAACGGCGTGGATCACATGCTGTATATGGAGTCCACCAGTTCGGATGAAGGCACTTACAGTCTGAACATCACGTTTGCTGCCGGGACAGACCCGGATCTGGCCGCCATCGACGTGCAAAACCGCGTGTCGCAGGCCACGGCACAGCTACCGGCCGAGGCACAGCAAAACGGCGTGCAGGTGCGCAAGCGCGCCACCAACCTGATGATGGGGGTAAGTCTTTACTCACCGGAAAACACCCATACGCCGCTGTTTGTCAGCAACTACGCCAGCACCCAGGTGCGCGAGGCGCTGTCCCGTTTGCCCGGCGTCGGGCAGGTGCAGATGTTTGGCGCGCGCGACTACAGCATGCGCATCTGGCTGCGGCCCGATCGCATGAACGCGCTCAACGTCACCACCGACGACGTGGCGCAGGCGCTGCGCGAGCAGAACGTGCAGGGCGCGGCAGGCCAGGTCGGTACACCACCGGTCTTTAACGGCCAGCAGCAGACCCTGACCATCAACGGGCTGGGGCGCTTAAACCAGGCAGAAGAGTTTGCCAACATTATCATCCGCGCGGGCGAGATGGGGCAACTGGTACGCCTGCAGGACGTTGCCACCATCGAACTTGGCTCGCGCAGCTACAGCTCCGGCGCGCAGTTGAACGGACATGACTCCGCCTACCTTGGTATTTACCCCACTCCGTCTGCTAACGCCCTGCGCGTCGCCGGAGCGGTGCGTGCAGAGCTGGAGCGTCTCTCGACGCGCTTCCCGGACGACCTGGTTTATGAGGTGAAATTCGACACCACCACCTTCGTGGCTGCCACCATTAAAGAGATTGGCGTCTCCCTGGCGCTGACGATGCTGGCGGTTGTGGTGGTCGTTTCCCTGTTCCTGCAGAGCTGGCGCGCCACGCTGATTGTCGCCCTTGCCATTCCGGTGTCGCTGGTGGGCACCTTTGCGGTGCTTTACACGCTTGGCTATTCCGCCAACACGCTCAGCCTGTTCGCCATTATTCTGGCGCTGACCATGGTGGTGGATGACGCCATCGTGGTGGTGGAGAGCGTCGAAACGCTGATGGCGGAAGGGCAGAGCCGGACGGCGTCGACAGCGCTGGCGCTGCGCCAGATTGCCGGGCCGGTGATCGCGACGACGCTGGTGCTGCTGGCGGTATTCGTGCCGGTGGCGTTGCTGCCGGGGATTGTCGGCGAACTGTACCGCCAGTTTGCGGTCACGCTCTCCACCGCCGTAACGCTCTCAAGCCTGGTGGCGCTGACGCTGACACCCGCGCTGTGTGCGCTGCTGCTGCGTCCGCGTCCGGCGCAGCCCGCGGCGATTTTCCGCGGCTTCAACCGGGGGCTGGAGGCCACGCGTAGCCTCTACTCCCGCATGGTGAGTATATTCACCCTTCGTCCGTGGCTGGCACTGCTGGCCACCGCAGGCGCGGCGACTGTGGTGGTGTTCAGCTTTATGTCGATGCCTAAAGGCTTCCTGCCGCAGGAAGATCAGGGCTACTTCTTCGCCAGCGTTCAGTTGCCGGAAGCGGCCTCGCTGGAGCGCACCGAGGCGGTGATGGCTACGGCACGCGAATTAATTGCTAAACATCCGGCGGTGGAAGACGTGATTCAGGTCTCCGGGTTTAACATCCTCAACGGCACCAGCGCCTCCAACGGCGGGTTTATCTCCATCATGCTGAAGGACTGGAGCGAGCGTCCGCCGCTGGATGAAGTGATGGGTACCCTTCAGCGCCAGCTGCTGGCGCTGCCGGAAGCAACCATCATGACCTTTGCCCCGCCGACGCTGCCGGGGCTGGGCAACGCTTCCGGCTTCGACCTGCGTATTCAGGCGCAGGCGGGGCAGAGCCCGGCGGAGCTGGAGCGCATCACCCGCGAGGTGCTGGTGAAAGCCAACCAGCATCCGCAGCTGAGCCGCGTATTCACCACCTGGAGCAGCAACGTGCCGCAGCTGACGCTGACCGTTGATCGCGAGCGTGCGGCGCGTCTCGACGTACCGGTGTCACGCATCTTCAGCAGCCTGCAAACCGCATTTGGCGGCACGCGTGCCGGCGATTTCAGCGTCAACAACCGCGTCTACCATGTGGTGATGCAAAATGAGATGCAGTGGCGCGAGCGCGCCGGGCAAATCAGCGAGCTGTTTGTGCGCAGCAACAACGGTGAGCGGGTGCGCCTGAGTAATCTCGTGACCATCACGCCCACCGTTGGCGCGCCGTTCCTGCAGCAGTACAACCAGTTTCCGTCGGTGTCGGTGAGCGGTTCCGCGGCGGAAGGGGTGAGCAGCAGCACCGCGATGGCGGCGATGGGCGACATTCTGGCGCAGAGCCTGCCCGCCGGGTACGACTATGCCTAGAGCGGCATGTCGTACCAGGAGCAGCAGACCGGCAATCAGGCGATCTGGATCGTGCTGGCGGCGGTGGTGATGGCGTGGCTGTTCCTCGTCGCCCAGTACGAGAGCTGGACGCTTCCGGCGAGTGTAATGCTCTCGGTGCTGTTCGCCATCGGCGGGGCGCTGGTCTGGCTGTGGATAGCCGGCTACGCCAACGACGTGTATGTGCAGATTGGCCTGGTGTTGCTGATAGCCCTTGCTGCCAAGAACGCGATCCTTATCGTCGAGTTTGCACGCGCGCGGCGCATGGAGGGGATAGCAATTGTCGATGCGGCTCGCGAGGGGGCATCACGCCGCTTCCGTGCGGTAATGATGACGGCGGTATCGTTCATTATTGGCGTCCTGCCAATGATGCTGGCGACCGGGGCGGGTGCCCAAAGCCGTCGCATCATTGGTACTACGGTATTCAGCGGTATGCTGGTGGCGACCGTGGTGGGGATCCTGTTCATCCCCGCACTGTTTGTGCTGTTCCAGCGCCTGCGCGAGTGGGGGCACGGCCTTACGGACTCGTCGCCCACAGTTCGCAGTGCTTCTGAACCAGAGAAATAAGCGAGCCGCCGTCGGCGATAAAGTTCCGCATGCGCTGCGCCTCGCTCTTGCCCTGCTTTAACAGCAGGGCAAGTTCCTTAATCGCGCTCGTCGCGCCGAGTTTCTCGGCCGATGGCGCAACCTGCTCCAGCAGCCAGGCAAGATCTTCCGCCACCGTCTTATGCTCGCCGGTATGCACGTCCGTCAGTATGCCCTCAAGCCCGTAGCGACACGCCTGAAAACGGTTAAAGCGATACAGCAGAAAATCCCTCTCCTGATGCTTATACGGCCGGGTGGTCAGCAGCCAGTGGGATGTCGCCTGGATCAGCCCGGCGATATTGATCGCATGGCCGAGCGTCAGCGGCGTATCCATCACCCGCACCTCAACGGTGCCAAAATGTGGGCTGGGGCGGATGTCCCAGTGCAGATCTTTAATGCTGTCGATCATGCTGGTTGAGCTCAGGCGGCGAAACAGCCCCTCGAACTCCTGCCAGTTGTTGACCCACGGCATCTGCCCGTTATCCGGGAACCCGGAAAAGATATTGAGTCGCGAGGAGGCAAACTTCGTGTCCGTGCCCTGCATGTAGGGTGATGCGGCGGCCAGGGCGATAAAGTGCGGGACAAAGCGTGACAGGCCATGCAGCAGATAAATCGCGTCATCGCCGGTCCGGCACCCGACATGCACGTGCTGGCCAAACACCGTCGCCTGTAAAATCAGATAGCCAAAGCGCTCCAGCGTGATGTTGTAGCGCTCGTCATCGCACACCTCCTGCCGCTGCCACTTCTGGAACGGATGCGTCCCGCCGCCGCAGATCTGAATATGATGCTCCGCCGCCGCTCGCAAAATGCTCTGCTGCATCATGGAGAACTGTGCCGCCGCCTGATCGATGTTCTGGCACACGCCGGTGGCAATCTCAAGCATGCTTTCGGTGATATCGTGTTTAACTTCACCGCCTTTGATGTCGTCTTTAACGGCGGCGATAAGCGCGGAAGAGTCCTGGCTCAGATCGTATCCCGGTGGGTTAACCACCTGCAGCTCGAGTTCGATGCCAAGGGTATAGGGTTCAGAGGATTTGAAATCGGGTAAAGGCATGGCGCACTCCGTTGTCTGTCGTGTGTTGAGTATAGACAACGACGTGGCGCTCACTTTTTACAGTGGTATAACTGTTAGCAGGCTTAGCGAAAAGGGGAGTTAACCATGTCTGACAATCCAGTGGTTGCGCTGATTGGTCCTGGTGCAATTGGTACCACTATCGCCGCGGTGCTACATGACGCTGGCCGCACGCCGCAGTTGTGCGGACGCACCGCACATCCTGAACTGCGTCTGCGCGACGACGAAGGTGAAACGGTCGTGCCGGGTCCGGTATTAACCGACCCGTCCGTCGTCACGCGTCCCGCCGATCTGGTTTTTGTGGCGGTAAAAACGACGCAGAACGCCGACAGCGCCGGGTGGCTGCGCGCCCTGTGCGATGAAAACACGGTGGTCTGCGCCCTGCAAAACGGCGTGGAGCAGAAAGCCCAATTGGAGCCGTGGGTTAATGGCGCAACGGTGCTGCCGTCGGTGGTCTGGTTCCTGGCGCAGCGTGAGCCGGATGCCTCCGTCTGGCTGCGCGCCAAACCGCGCCTGACGCTGCCGGACGTTCCGCAGGCAAAACGGGTGGTAGACGCGTTGCAGGGCACACGCTGTGCGGTTGAGCTGTCGGCTGATTTTGCCACTGTCGCCTGGCGCAAGCTGCTGCAAAACGCGGTGGCCGGGCTGATGGTGCTGGCCAACCGTCGTGCCGGGATGTTTTCGCGCGAGGATATCAGCGCGCTGGGGCTGGCGTATCTGCGCGAAGGCCTTGCTGTCGCCCGTGCCGAGGGGGCAGCGCTCAATGATGACGTTGCGCAGGAGATCCTGGCGAATTTCCAGCGCGCCCCGGCCGATTTAGGCACCTCGATCCTTGCCGACCGTCAGGCCAACCGCCCACTGGAGTGGGATATCCGCAACGGCGTGATCCAGCGCTATGGCCGTGCGCACGGTATTCCGGTGCCCATCAGCGATGTGATAGTGCCGCTGCTGGCGGCGGGGAGCGAGGGGCCGGGCTAACGGCCGCTGTTTTTCCGGTAGGCAAAGTAGTGCGCGGGCGTGGTGCCCATTGCTTTGCGAAACATGGTGATAAACGCATTCACGGATTCATACCCGAGTTTTGTTGCCACATTCTGCACCGGGGCACCGCTCGCCAGCTCCTGCAGGGCGATAATCAGGTGCAGCTGCTGCCGCCATCGCCCAAAGCTCAGCCCGGTCTCGCGCTGCATCAGACGCGCAAAGGATCGTTCGCTGAGCGCCAGCCGTTTGGCCCAGTCTTTCAGGGTGCTTCTGTCCTCAGGGTGGCTGACCAGCGCGTCGGCCATCGCGCGTATTTTGGGATGCGCCGAAACCGGCAGGCTCAGCTTTTGCTGCGGCATGCTGGTCAGTTCATCAAGTGTTACCCGGGTGAGTCTTGCCGCGTGGCTGTCCGGCGGATAATCAACCTCTTCGAGGGTTAAACGGTCAACCAGTTCCTTAATCAACGGCGAAATCGCCAGGATACAGCATCGCGCCGGGAGCGCCGCCGCACCGGGCTCAATAAACAGATAGTTGAGATGGGCGTTCCAGGTCGCTTTGGCACTATGCGGAATGCCGCCGGGGATCCAGACCGCGCAGTCTGGCGGCACGATCCAGATATCGTTTTCCGCATAACAACTGACCGCGCCATAGCGGGCAATAATCAGCTGCCCCTTGCGGTGGGTGTGTACCGGCACTTCTGCAGCGTAGTCCACGAAGTCCAGATGACGCGCCACGGCAGGAGAGGCTGTGGCGTCAGGGTCATAGAGCGTATTAGCAAGTTGAGGTTTCATGTTTATGGCAACATTTAGGTATTTTTTGACAGAATAGAGTATTTAAGCGCGCTGACAAGCCGGTAATAATCCCGGCATGAACATCCTCATCTCTCGTTATTTACCAGCCGCGCTGCAAAGCGATGCCCGCGCGCTGCTCTATTCCGCAAGGACATTTGCCGCCGCGATGCTGGCGTATTACATTGCGCTGTCGATAGGTCTCGACCGCCCCTCATGGGCCATTATTACCGTTTACATTGTGTCGCAGACGTCGGTGGGGGCATCGCTCAGCAGGAGCCTTTACCGTCTGGCCGGAACCGTAACGGGGGCCTGTGCCACCGTGCTGATCGTGCCCACCTTCGCAAATATGCCGATGGTTTGCAGCGTGGTGCTGACGGGGTGGATCACGTTCTGTCTCTGGTTATCCCTGCTGGAACGCACGCCCCGGGCCTATGCCTTTGTGCTGGCAGGTTACACCGCGAGCCTGGTTGGTTTCCCGGCGGTCTCTGAGCCCGGTGCGATTTTTAACATCGCCGTCGTTCGGGTGCAGGAGATTGCGATTGGTATCTTCTGCGCGGCGGTGATTCACCGCTATGTATTGCCTGCGCGTATCTCCGCGCAGTTCAACAGCGCCTTATCGCAGACGCTGCGCACCGTACGCGAGCGGGTTGCCGACACGTTAGCGGGCAAACCCGGTACGGTGACGTCGCCCCTGCATTTTGCGCTGTCGCTGCAGTTCCTGCAGGGAATGAGCCATCATATCCCGTACGATTTCGCCCTTGCCGTTCCGGTACGCCAGGCCCGAAAAGCCATTCATGACCGGCTGGCGCGGTTGATTATGGTGAACTGTGAACTGCGTGACCGCTTACCCCTGACGGCGACAATGCCCGCTGAACTGCAAACCGTGCTGGACGATGTCCAGGCCTGGCTTGCCTGTGACGATGAAGAGCAACGAAAACAGCTGGCTGACGCCCTCATTAGGCGTTGCCAGCAGGTCGCTGACCGCGATGCTTCTCGGGCGCGGAGCCTGAAAGAGGCGGAGCGGGCAAGTTTTACCCGTTATCTGACGGAGGCCGTGCTTCTTTTGCAACAGTGCGATCGTCTTTCGGATGCCATCCACCACAGCCGGTTTGCGTCCGATCGCGTACAGAGCAGCGCGATCAAAGGCTACGTCTTCCACCTCGATCCGCTTACCGCCGCGCGCACGGCGCTGGGGGCGTTCGTCATCATCCTGAGCGGTTGTCTGGTCTGGATTTACTCCGCCTGGCCCGACGGCGGCACGGCAGTTTCGATCCTCGGTGTCTGCTGCACGCTGTTCGGCAGCTTCGACACCCCGGCACCGCACCTCGTGAAATACATCATCGGCAGCATCTGGGGCGTAGTGATAAGCCTGCTCTACAGTTTTGCGCTACTTCCACAGGTGAGTGATTTCGCCGTGCTGGTGGCGGTACTTGCGCCAGCGTATCTGCTGGCCGGGTCGCTGCAGGCGCGCCCACCCACCACCTTTATGGCGATGGGGATCACCCTCACGCTGCCGGTATTATCGGAGCTAAGCGCGCGCTACAGCGGCGATTTCGCCGCGGCGCTAAACACCGCCATTGCTCTCTTTTTCGCGACCGGTTTTGCCGTCATCAGCATGAGCCTGCTGCAAACCGTGCAGGCCGATGCCGCCATCAACCGGCTGCTGAGGGTGTGCCAGCGCGATATCCGCCGCAGCGTGAAAGGAAAAATGCAGAGCGATGAAACCCACTGGATCAATCTGATGATCGACAGGGCGGCCCTGTTACTGCCGCGTTTGCCGCGCAGTGGGCACGCTACCGAACAGGCGCTTAACCGACTGCTGCACGCGCTGCGGATTGGCCTCTCGGTGCGACACCTCCGCCGTACTGATATGCCGCCGGAGATTAACACGCTGCTTTATCAACTGACGACGTCAGACACCGCCGCCTTACGTGAACGCCTCGCCGCCGCCATTGGCTGCCGTTTGCCTGCGGCTGATGAACAAACGCGGCAGGTTATCGGCAGGCTGGTGGATCTTCACTGCGCATTACGGGGGCCGGACGATGGTCAATGATCTCAATGTCGGGGGCGTGTTGATCCCCGGGTTACTGATGGTGGCGCTCGTGGCACTGGTCTGCACGCTGCTTCTCATACCGCTTTTCTCTCTCAGCAGGCTTTACCGCCGTTTGCCGTGTCGCCCGCTGATGGATGTTTCAACCTGGATCGTTACCTTTTACCTGCTCATGCAGGGGTTAACCGCGTTGGGGTTATTGATATGAAAGCATTACTTTCTCTGCTGGGCCGTTATGCGCTGACGCTCAGCGCCGTTGCGGCGGCAACGTGTCTGGCGTTTATCTTGTGGAAACATTACGCCCAGACCCCATGGACCCGCGACGGACGCGTGCGGGCGGATGTGGTGCAGATAGCGCCGGACGTCTCCGGGCCGGTTATCAGCGTGGCGGTGCGGGATAATCAGTGGGTAAACCAGGGTGATGTGCTCTACAGCATCGATCCGCGCTGGCTCAAACTGGCGGTGGCCAGCGCGCAGGCGGATGTGGAGTCAAAACGCCATGAGATGCTGATGCGCCAGGATGCCGCCCGGCGACGCACGCAGATTAAGGAAGCCATCTCCCGCGAGGATTTGCAGCAAACTGGCAGTGCAGCGAACGTCGCGGCGGCCAATTATCATGGCGCACTTGCCGCGCTGGCGCTGGCCGAGCTTAATCTGGCTCACGCCACCGTTCGCTCGCCAGTCTCGGGCTACGTCACGCATCTGCGGCTTCGGCCTGGCGATTATGCGACAGCGGGGGAGACAAAGGTGACCATCGTTGATGCCCACAGCTTTTGGGTGGTGGGGTATTTTGAAGAGACCAAACTGCGCCATATCCGCGTGGGGGATAGCGCGCATGTGGCGCTGATGGGTTATGACCCTGTCCTCACGGGGCACGTGGAGAGCATCGGTCATGGGATTGGCGATAACAATGACGAGACCGGCGGGCTGGGTCTGCCCGACGTGGAGCCCACCTTCAGTTGGGTGCGGCTGGCGCAGCGCGTGCCGGTGCGCATTCATATCGACACCTTACCGAAGGGGGTTGAGCTGGTGGCGGGCCTGTCGGCGAGCGTGGCGGTGGGACAATAATCTGGGGATAGTCAGCCTTAAACACATATGCGAAACTTACCGCTTCTGAAAAAATGTGGTGGGACCCGCTCAATGTCAGAATCATCTTCGCAGTGCCTGTTTAATGAAGGAATGATCGCTTTTCCTGAGGGCTATCAGGATCGTACCGTCAATGTCTTCGCGCCGCCTGCAGCGGATGCGCCAGCATTCAACATCTCCCGTGATACCCTCAACTCCGGCGAACCGCTTGCCGCGTATATCGATCGCCAGCTCGCCCTGATGGAAAAACATCTCAAGGGCTGGAAGCAGGGTGAACGCAGTGCCGCAACGCTCGGCGACGGCCTTTTGCAGGGTGAAATTGTCCACGCCAGCTATCTGCGCGACGGGAAACGCATCTGGCAGCAGCAGGCCGTGTTTAATGCCGAGGGCGATAACATTCTGGTGTTCACCATGACCTGCACCCGTACGCTGGGCGATACGGACTGCGCGCTGTTCGGCGATCTTCTCAGGAGCTTTCGCTTCCACCATTAACACCAGGGATAGTCGTTATGTTTGAAGCTGCACGCGTTGGTGATGATATCGGCCACTCCGGTGCGCTGGCCGGGATGATTGCCGGAACGATTGTCGGTGGCCTGATTGCCGCCGCCGGGGGCATTCTGGCGGGGGCGATGTTCATTGCCGGTCTCGGCGCATCCTGCCTTGGCGTGGGTGTGCTGCTCGTCGGCGCAAGCCTGGCCGTGGGGTATTACACCGGGGAGCTGGCGACCGCCGCCCGGGACAGTATCGCCGACGCCGGGGCATCCAGTATGACGAAGAAAGGCGTCATCACCTCCGGCTCGCCCAATGTGTTTATCAACAGCAAACCCGCCGCCATCGCGACGGACAGCGCGGTGAAGTGCTCGGACGACGGCTCGCAGCAGATGGCCGAAGGCTCCAAGCGCGTCTCCATTAACAGCCAGCCTGCGTCCCGCATCGGGGATCGCACCACCTGCGACGCGAAGGTGATGACCGGCTCGGACAACGTCTTCATCGGCGGCGATCCGCAGCAAACCCTGCCCATTCAGTCTGAAGTGCCCGAGTGGCTCTATAAAGTCTCCGATCTTACCCTGCTGTTCGCCGGGCTTCTCGGCGGCTGGGGCGGTGCGGCCGGCAAAGTCGGGGCGCTCTCTAAGCTGCTGGGCAAAATCCCTGGGATCAATAAGCTGGCCCGTATCGCCTGCCGCGCCGGCACGCTGATGACCGGCGTAGCGGCCGCGGGGATCATCGCCCGTCCGGTGGATATCGTCAGCGGACAGAAGTTTCTCAGCGGGGATGATGAACTCGATTTCGTTCTGCCGTCGCGCCTGCCGGTGCGCTGGCAGCGCTACTGGCGCAGCGGCAACCCCGGTGACAGCGTGCTGGGCCGCGGCTGGAGCCTGTTCTGGGAAAGCCGCCTGGAGCCCTATCAGGACGGGCTGGTGTGGCGTGCGCCGTCCGGCGATTACGTTGCCTTCCCGAACGTGCCGAAAGGGATGCGCACCTACTGCGAGAGCGAAAAAAACTGGCTTGAACATCACCATGACGACAGCTGGTCGGTGTATGACGTCAGCGGCGAGCGATGGCACTATGCGCCGCTGCAGGATGACGCACCGTCACTGCTTCAGCGCATCTCAGAACCCTGCGGCAACGATATCCTCTTCGAGTGGAATGCGGATAATACCCTGCATGCCCTGACCGACAGCGCGGGCCAGCGCGTGGTCTGCCGCTACGACCGTGACAGGCTCGCCAGCGCCTGGCTGGATGACGAGATTTGCCTGGTCAGTTACGCTTATGATGAACAGCGCCAGCTGGTCTGTGTGACCGGCCGGGGCGGTAGCGTGCGCCGACGCTTCCGCTGGCAGGACGGGCTGATGAGCGCCCACGAGGACGCCAATGGCCTGCTGAGCGAATACCGCTGGCGGGAGATTGATGGTCTGCCGCGCGTGGTCGGTTTCCGCCACAGCGGCGGCGAACAGCTGACGTTTGAATACGATTTTGAAAACGGCATCCGTCGCGCCATTCGTGATGATGGTGCGCAGGCGCACTGGCTGATTGACGACGACGACAACGTCGCGCGCTTCACGGATTACGACGGTCGACAGACGACGTTTGTCTACCGCGACGGCGAGCTCAGCGATGTCATTCTGCCCGGCGGTGCGATGCGCTGCAGTACCTGGGATAAGTATGGCCGCATGACCAGTGAGACGGACCCGGCAGGCCGTCGCACAGAATATTACTGGTATCGTCTGACCGATCGCATCACCCGGACGGTCTACCCGGACGGTACTTCATCGCAGGCGATGTACGACCTTCGCGGTCGTCTGCTGTCGGAAACGGATCCGGCCGGTAACGCCACCGCGTATCACTATCCCGATGAGGAAGAGAACCTGCCGGAGAGCATCACTGATGCCCTCGGCGGCGTGGTACGTCTGGTCTGGAACATCCAGGGGCTGCTGACGCAGCGCACCGATTGCTCCGGCAGCGTGACCCGTTTCAGTTACGACCGTTTCGGGCAGCTGATTGCCAGCGAGGATGCGGAAGGGAATATCACGCGTCGGGAGTGGAACAACGCCGGGCTGCTGAGTGCCGTGATCCATCCGGACGGCAGCCGCGAGTCGCTGGTGTGGAACGAACGCGGCCAGCTCACGGGCTGGCGCGACCCGCTGGAAAGCGAGGTGCGCTGGGCCTATAACGCGCTCGGCCTCCCGGTCAGCCTTACCGACCGTATTGGCCGCGTGCGCCAGTGGCGCTACGACCCGCGCGGTAACCTGCTGCGACTCGATAACGGCAACGGGGCGGAATACCGCTTCACCTATGACGCCGTGGGCCGCCCGCTCAGCGAAACGCGCCCGGACGAGACCGTGCGCCATATGGAATGGGATGCGCGAGGGTTCCTCTGCGCGCTCGAAGAAAACGGCCGACCTGCCGCCGACGGCGGCATCGCCCGTCGCGTCCAGCAGTTCAGCTATGACGACAGCGGGCTGCTGATCGGGCGAACTCAGCGCCACGCGGAGTACCGCTACGTCCGCGACCTGAGCGGCCAGATCACCCGCATCCGTCGCACCCCAACAGCCGAAGGCGTTGCCCTGGGTATCGAAAGCGATGAGATTGCATACCGCCATGATGCCGCCGGGCGCGTGCTGAGCGAATCCGGCATTAACGGCGCAGTGGGCTATGAATGGGATGCCCTGAGCAACCTGACCGGCCTGACGCTGCCCGGCGAGCAAAAGCTGGCCTGGCTGCACTATGGCTCCGGCCACGTCAGCGCCATCCGCTTTGGGCAGCAGCTGGTGACCGAGTTCACCCGCGACCGCCTGCACCGCGAGGTGCGCCGCACCCAGGGCGCGCGCGAGCAGTTACGCCAGTATGACAGCCTTGGCAGACGTACCCTGCAGCGCAGTGAGCTGAGTACGGAGGTGACCCTGCCGGAGCAGGCGATACTGGAACGCCTGTATCGCTACACCGCACGCGGTGAGCTTTCTGGTGTCAGCGACACCCTGCGCGGTGAGGTGGATTACGGCTACGACGCCGAAGGGCGTCTGCTGAAGCACTACGAGGCCCGACAGGGGCACAGCCGCGCGCAGTTCAGCTATGACGCCGCGGATAACCTCGCCGCCAATGACGATGCGGTACCGGTCACGGATAACCGCCTGCAGCACTGGCAGGCGCTGTTTATGAAATACGACCACTGGGGCAACCTGGTCAGCCGCCGCAACGGACTGTATGAACAGCATTATGCGTATGACGCCGAGAACCGGCTGGTATCCGCCCACGGAACCGGGCCGGAAGGGCGGTTTGAGGCGCACTATCACTACGACGCGCTGGGCCGCCGTACACGCAAAATCGTCACCACCGCGCACGGCACCACCGAAACGCGCTTCCTGTGGCAGGGCTACCGCCTGTTGCAGGAGCAGCAGCAAACCGGGCTGTGCAGTACGTATATTTATGACCCGAATGAAGCCTGGAGCCCGCTGGCGCGGGTGGATCATCTCCGTGACCAGAGCAGCGGTGAGATTTACTGGTTCAACACCGACCTGAACGGCGCGCCGCTGGAAGTGACCGACGAGCGCGGCGCGGTGCGCTGGAGCGGCCAGTACGGCAGCTTTGGCGAGGTGCGCCATCAGAGCGAAGGGTTCTCACGGGTTGTGAATCGCACAGCGATGGCGCATCAACCGCTTCGCTATGCCGGGCAGTACGCTGACGGTGAAACGGGACTGCACTATAACCTGTTCCGCTACTACGACCCGCAGGTCGGGCGGTTTATTGTGCAGGATCCGATTGGGTTGAATGGTGGGTGGAACCTTTATCAGTATGCGCCGAATCCGTTGGGGTGGATTGATCCGTGGGGCTTAAGTGGCACAGATCTGGTCACTTATTGGCCTCCAAATGATGGTGCCTATGGTGAAACCAAGATAACTTTATTGAAACCAGGAACACAAATTGATCGTTATGGATATCCGGGTGGTACTTATACATCACCTGTCGGAACCCCATATCCGATGCGTGCTTTGCCTCCAGGAACTGATGCAAAACCTTATACTATTTATGAAGTTATGAAGCCAATACCAAACGTACAGGAAAGTAAAATTGCCCCTTGGTTTGGTGAAATGGGTATGGGCACTCAATATAAGCTCCAACAGTCTGTACAGAGTTATATTGATTCCGGACATTTGAAAGTAATTAAGCAAACAGAAGGCAAAACCTGTGGATAGAGTAGAGTTACAAAGTGAGTTAAATAAATTAAACATACCCAGAAATAGCTACTCTATTGATGGTGTTAAGGATGAGACATTATGTTTGATCCTCGATGGAGGGCTATGGTGTGTTTTTTATAGTGAACATGGAAAACGCACAGAGGTTGAGTTTTTTGCAACTGAAAGTGATGCCTGTCAATCCTTCCTTGCTAGAATCACCAAATGGTTCTAGTTTCAAAAAGTATGTAAAATTAGGTGCCAGTTTTTGGTGTTTCTTAGGCTGGTACTAATTTTCATGCTTTGGTAATAATAATCAAAGAATGTGAGTGTAATTCTGCCGCATCAATCTTTTTTAGTCTGGTAAGTACTGTTTTCTAATCGGAAAATCGTCACCACGTCGCACGGCACCACCAACACCAACACCCGCTTCTTGTGGCAGGTCTACCGCCTGCTGCAGGAGCAGCAGGAGAGGGAGCTGTGCAGCACCTATATTTACGATCCGACTGACGCCTGGAGCCCGCTGGCGCGGGTGGATCACCTTCGTGACCAGAACAGCGGTGAGATTTACTGGTTCAACCCCGACCTGAACGGCGCGCCGCTGGAAGTGACCGACGAGCGTGGTGCGGTACGCTGGAGCGGCCAGTACGGCAGCTTTGGCGAGGTACGCCATCAGAGCGAAGGATTCTCACGGGTTGTGAATCGCACGGCGATGGCACACCAGCCGCTTCGCTATGCAGGGCAGTACGCTGACGGTGAAACGGGGCTGCACTATAACCTGTTCCGCTACTACGACCCGCCGGTCGGGCGGTTTATTGTGCAGGATCCGATTGGGTTGAATGGCGGGTGGAACCTTTATCAGTATGCGCCGAATCCGTTGGGGTGGATTGATCCGCTGGGTTTAATAAATGAATTTGGAATCGCAGGCTATGGAAGCCCCGTCCATGCAAAAGATGGTTTAACTGCACATGAATTATTACAAAATGCATGGCTAAGAAATAATGGCATAATAAAAGGTAGAATGTCTGGTATCGCAACTACCAACCCAGCGATAGCTTTACAAGAAAATGCTATGCATAAAACTATATCTAAATTATAGGCCAAATATGGATTGCATAATCCTAATGTATTAAAAAACCAGACCGCATTGCAGAATATAAACAGGAATACTGCAATTACTCGAAGGGGCATTTACGAAGACTTGGTGAACAACAGAGGTTGGGAACGTCAAAACGCTAAGAAGTTTGCCACTGAAACGGCAATGAAACTTAGAGAAGAGTCTATTGGGTTTGCAAGAAAAAATGGGTTAACAAAATGTTAAAATCTAATCTGATCGCTAAAATAAGTACCCTCCCTGATGGTGATATGATTGGGCGGATTGGTGGAAATATCCCTGAATTCTTTTTAGATAAACTTGATGATATTCAGGGTTATAAGTTTTATTTGACAGTTCAGAATCCTGATGATGGACATGAGTATATTACGATACTTACTCCTGAAGGATATGATGATATGATTGATAACAATATATACCCTAATTGTTCCGTAAAAGTTATTACGCATACTTTTTCTGATGAAAGCAATAATGATGCATTTACGATAAAACACATTAATAAGGCATCTATTGTTGGGTATGATAAAGTTGAAAGTGAAGAGTTTGATTTTATCACTAAAACTGAAGATGCCAGGTTAATACAATCGGAAGACTATTATTTTGATTCTTTGCAAAAGGATGGTTATAAATTCTTCATGCAAATAGATGAAGATTATTATCCAAATGCATTGCTTGATGGTGATTACATCTTTGGTTACGGTGCTTTGTATTTATATAAAAAAATATCCGGCGGAAATATTATAGCTGGTTTTTGGCAGTACTCGTAAAGATGAGTGATTAATATAAGTCGGATTAATATTAATTATTTCGGCTTATATAATATAGATGATGTTTT
>OKVX01000503.1_pt1 | contig 20071 bp, 16 predicted proteins | sample 1606941 | NCBI WGS metagenome assembly OKVX01 (sample SAMN03281016, study PRJEB24777) | human gut metagenome | isolation source: fecal sample PR161 from 1 month old female Malay infant, caesarean... | reverse complement strand
TTGTTAGATGAATTATTAGACCAAGAATTCCGAGATAAATTACTTATTTATCAAACTTTTATGAATAGTGAAGGTCCATTATTAAAAGAAGAATTTTATGGATATTTTGATTTATCCACTCAAAAGTTAGAATCGTTGTGCCGTCAAATAAATTATGAATGTACACAGATTTCTTCAAGGAGTCAAATTCTTTTTCCAGCTAAAGGACTGATTAGTGCGCAAAAATTATCGCAAATTGATTATCAAGCCTTAAGAAAATATTATTTTGATCAATCACTAATGGCCAAGTTGCTTCTTGATGTGGGCCTCTATCAAAAGCATACGATTCAAGAATTTTCTCAAATTCATTTTATGAGCAAAAGCAAAATTTATGCCTTCTCGTATAAACTAAATCTGATTTTAGCTAATTGGCGTATTAAATTAAAGTCAACAGGCTTGGTTGGAGAAGAGAAAAATATCCGAAGTTTTTGTTTTCAATGTTTGTATTATTTTTATGGAAGTAATCAAGAAAGGCTGCCTAACATTTTGCTGGAAAATAGTCCTGGCATTAAGCGATTTATAAACGATTTACAACTGATGTATCAAAGAACGTTTAGTCTTAATCAAAGCGCACAACTATTTATTCTTTTAACGATCCAACGTTTTCGTGTATTTTCTGATCATGTAGTGGACTCTTTTACGGAAGTTCATGTGCCTAGCTGTTTACAGCATGCGTTTGAAAAAATCTATACAAGTGAAACACCTCTTTTTAAAGAGGATTTTGGCAAAGAGACTTCATATATTTTTCTTTTTTTAAGTTTAAATGAATACATTGATAGTCCGATTGTTTTTCCAGATAAGTTAACCATGTTAGACGAATTTATTGATCATATGAATAGTGTTATTCCTTTCTTTGAAAAGCGAATTACGGTGGAAACAAAAGAAAAATTAAAGTTGATTTGTTATCGCTGGGACCGCCTATACTTTTCAGTGGCTGCATTTATTCCCGCCAAGCAGAGCAGTTTCTTTGAAGAGCGGTTTCCTCAAATTCATCGCGCATTAGATGGTTTTATACAAAAGACAGAGTCGCTGCATCAAAAACGATTTTTAATGTATGAACGCGTGCATCTATATTATGATTTTATGTTTTGTTTGTTAAATGATCGGTCTTTTTGCGCAATTGAAAAAACGATTCATGTATTTGTTGATTTTTCTGGTGGGGAGGATTATAACCGCTTTATTGCAAAAATTATTGCTTCTTTCAATTATATGGATGTCATGATTGATCACAAATTAACCTTAGAAACCGATTTGTATTTGTCCGATTTTTATAGTTCGAAAGTACGGTGTCGTCAATTGACATGGCGTCATTTGCCGGAAACAAAAGATTGGCAAGTATTTGCTGAGGTAGTCAGAGAACTAAGAAAGGGAGAGACTCAGAAAAATGAGCACTATGAGAGAGACCCAATCGAGATGTGGCGAGAACAAGAATACGAAGGATAGTCAATTGAGACAAGCAGTTAACTATAAAGACTTAACTGGTCAAAAGTTTGGTGAGTTGACAGTAGTAGCACCAACGGCAAAAAGAAAAGAAGGGCTGATTGTTTGGGCCTGTCGCTGTTCTTGTGGGAGCTATGCAGAAGCTTCAAGAAGACAACTAATTCGTGGGTATCGAACGAAATGTGCTCACCATCGCTATCAAACAATGTTGAAAAAAAACTATCATGAATTAGTCGTGGTACGGATTGAAAGTATTCAACAGACAATGAAAGCGTATTGTCTGTGTTCGTGCGGACAATCTTGCTGGGTTCGCTGTGAAAATTTGTTGAATGGCCATACCAAAAGTTGCGGTCATCGTAAAAAGAAGGATTACCGACAAAGAGTTGCTGGCGTAATTCCAGGGAAGTTACAAAGTAAACGCCCCAAAAATAATAGCAGTGGACACAAAGGAGTGAGCCAGACCGCTTCTGGGAAATGGCTGGCTTATATCTCTTTGAAAGGCAAGCGCCATAACTTAGGTATCTTTACGAAAAAAAGTGAAGCAATTTTAGCAAGAAAATTAGCAGAACGTCGTCTATTTCAACCAATTTTACAACAAGAAATAGTGACTACAAATAAGGAAGTTTAGCGACAGAGAGGATGCGAAAGATGTTAGCAGGCTTATTTTCAGTAACTGGAATGATTTTATTGGGGATTTTATTTTGCTTAATTGGTTATCAAACGTTTCGAAAACATCATCATTAAGAGAAGAATGTTCTAGCTAGATAATTTCATCGACAGATGAAATTATCTAGCTTTTTTTATAAAAAAGCTAAGAAAAGGATAAGAGATTGTGGAAATTCTTTAGGTTGTTTAACAAAGCCTTAATTTCCTTTGTTTTAGATTGTGGTTAAGAAGATTTTTCTCTATACTAAGTCTTCGGAAATCAAAGAAAAGAAAGGAGCGAGTGATGTGGTTAAAAAAATTGGTTTAAGTATAATGCTCTTATTTTTTTTCTTAATTATCGCACTCCCAATCTATGCGTGGAAGATTGAGCCGAATTTAGTTCACGTTAATCAGGTGACTTTGGGAAAGAAAAATCAACGAGAACCATTGAATGTTGTGCAACTTTCGGATATACAAGTTTCAGAATTTTATGAGACGAAGCGGTTAGATAAAGTCATAAAAAAAGTCAATCGTGAAAAACCAGATATTATCGTTTTTACAGGTGATTTATTTGACAATTATGCCAAAAATCCGCAACAAAAAGAACCGATGATTGAAAAGTTAAAACAGTTACAAGCGACAATTGGAAAATATGCAGTTTGGGGAAATCATGATTATGGTGGCGGTGCTTCTGCGGTGTATGATGAAGTCATGGAGGCCAGTGGCTTTACCGTTATGAAAAACCAAGGAGAAACAGTAACCTTAGCAGATGGACGCCGTCTTTTTATTGGTGGTTTAGATGACTCGTTATTAGGAAATCCTTCCGTTTCAGAAACATTATCCTATCGAGAAACGTATGACTATGCGTTATTAATGACCCATGAACCAGATGTCGCGGATGCATTTGTTGGTACGGGTACACAGTTAGTTTTAGCAGGACATAGCCATGGCGGACAAATTTGGATTCCTTTTTATCCAATCACAAATGTTTTAGCAGAAAAGTATACCAGAGGATTGTATCAGTTGGACCAAGAAACGCAACTATATGTTAATACAGGCTTAGGAACGACCGCCATTCATGCCCGTTTTGGGGTGATCCCTGAAATTACACATTTTACTATCTATATTTAAAAAGTCTGGTCAATCCGACCAGACTTTTTTCTGTTATTTAACAGAATTATTTTTAAGAAAAAGATGTTCATATTTTGGTGAAACGTTTCTATAAAATGCTTTAAAATATCTAGAAAAGAGTATTTTTATGGAAAAAGAAGCAGGGGAAATAATTTCTTTATAAATGGTATATAGCGCTTTTTAATGCTGTTATTTTTAAATAAAACCATAATGTAAGGGTTTACAACCGTTTGAAGTGAATGTATAATCTGTTTGTAGAAACGTTTCACTAAAAAGAAAGGAACCCTGCTTATGAAAAAACTAAAAAAGTTTTATGATCAGCGGCAATTGCATTGGATGGTACTTCCGGGTGTAGCATTCATGATTGTCTTTAACTACATTCCAATTTATGGAATTATCATTGCTTTTAAAAATTATACGATTGTTGACACGGTTTCTTCTGCACCATGGGTTGGACTTGAAAATTTTCGAATCATTATGGAAGATAGTTTTTTTTGGGAAGCAGTTCGTAATACCTTAGCGATTAGTTTAATGAAACTTTTTTTAGGATTCGCTATTCCGATTATCTTAGCGGTAATGATTTTTGAAATGAGAGATGGACATTTAAAAAAAGTGATTCAGACAATTTCTTATATTCCGCACTTTTTTTCTTGGATCGTTTTAGGCGGGATGTTGATTTCGTGGCTTTCAACAAATGGCTTTATCAACCAAGTCATGATGTCGTTAGGCTTAATGAATCAGGGCGTCAATCATTTGTTAGATCCTGATAAGTATTGGTGGATTGCTGTTCTTTCTGATTTGTGGAAAGAAGTAGGTTGGGGCACGATTCTCTATCTTGCTGGTATGTCTCGCATTGATCCAACGTTTTATGAAGCCGCGAGAATTGATGGTGCTTCAAAATTAACACAAATCCGAGCGATTACTTTGCCCTTATTAGCGCCGATTATTTCGTTGAACTTAATTCTAAATGTTAGCGGTTTATTGGGATCGAACTTAGATCAAACGTTGGTTTTAATGAATGCTCAAAACCAAAACAAATCAGAAGTAATTAATTCATTTGTTTATCGTATGGGGCTAACGCAAGGGGACTTTTCTTATGCGACGGCAGTTGGTTTAGGGATTTCTGTTATTTCAATTGTTTTATTAGTCATTACAGATCGCATTACTAGAAAAATGAACAATGGTCGGTCGGTTATTTTATAAAGGAGGCAACAGCTGTGATTAAAAGAAAATCAAAAGAAAACAAATGGTTTTACTTTTTCAATACGTTAATTCTTGTGTTGTTTTCTTTATTAATTATCGTGCCAATTTGGAATATTTTAGTTTCCTCAGTTTCGTCAAGTTCGGGTTTAGCCGGTAAAGGCTTGGTTTTATGGCCGAAAGGATTTACGCTAGAAAATTATCGGAAAGTTTTTTCGGATAGTAGCATTCCGCGAGCGTTTTTGATTTCTGTTTTAAAAACAGTCATCGGTGCGTCGACGCATACGCTGTTCTGTGCAATTGTTGCTTATGGACTTAGTAAATCTAGACTAGTCGGGCGTAATATTTATACAACGATGGGTGTCATTACAATGTACTTTGGTGGGGGCATGATTCCCACGTATCTTTTGATTAAGTCATTAGGACTCTTAGATACTTTCTGGGTATATATCATTCCAGCTTTATTTAGCTATTATGATGTAGTCATCTTAATGAACTTTTTCCGAGAAATTCCACCATCTTTAGAAGAATCCGCCAAAATAGACGGCGCCAGTGAATTTCAAATTTTTTATAAAATCTTTTTACCTTTAACAAAACCGGCATTAGCCACCATTATTTTATTTAACGGGGTAGGTCAATGGAATGACTTTATGACCACGAAATTATATATTACCAAAGAATATCTGTATCCATTGCAGATGAAAATTTATGAAATTATTGTTCAATCAAACTTGAGTACCATGACAGAGAGCGGCAGTACAGATATGGTGGTGCAGGCAACGACACGTGGTGTTCAGCTGGCAACAATTGTCATTACAACGATACCAATTTTAATCATTTATCCATTACTACAAAAACACTTTATCGGCGGTATGATGGCCGGTGCAGTAAAAGAATAAAGAAAGTAGGGAACAATATGAAAAAAGTTTTAGGCGGTTTATTGGTGGCAACGGCGGTCGTTAGTTTAGCGGCCTGTAGCGGTGGGGAAAAGAAAGCTAGCTCAGATGTCTCAATTAAGGATCGGTATGAATTAGATGAAAAGACGCCTGCTTGGAAGTTAGATAAGAAGAAAGAACCGACCAAGATTAAATGGTATATTAACTCAGATTGGACGGCATTGCCTTTTGGAAAAGATGTGACCACTGCGCAGATTAAAAAAGATTTAAATGTGGATATTGAATTTATTTCCGGCGATGATTCAAAATTAAATGCCATGATTTCAAGTGGAGATATGCCTGATATCGTGACATTAACTGAAAAAACTGGACAAGCAGCATTGAAAGCAGATTCTTGGGCCTATTCTTTAAACGATTTAGCTAAAAAATATGACCCCTATTTAATGAAAGTTGTTAACCAAGATACGTTTAAATGGTATGCCTTAGAGGATGGAAAAACATATGGTTACCCTAATTACTCTAATACAAAAGCGGATTATGAAAGTGGAAATATCCCAGTAAATGATAATTTTGTTATTCGTGAAGATGTCTATAATGCATTAGGCAAGCCAGACGTTTCAACACCAGAAAATTTTGAAAAAGTCATGCAACAGATTAAAGAAAAATATCCTGAGATGACCCCAATGGGCTTCACCACAGTGGGCGATGGTGCAGGACCATTTTTAGACAAATTACAAGACTTCTTAGGTGTTCCTTTAGAGGATAAAAATGGGAAATACTATGATCGAAATTTAGATAAAGAATACTTAGAATGGTTAAAAACATTTAATGATGTTTACCGAGTAGGCAATATTAGTGATGATAGCTTCACAGATGATGGGGCGACGTTTGATGAAAAAGTGAAACAAGGAAATTATGCAACCATGCTCGTTGCTGGAACCAGTGGTCAAGGTGGAAACTTTACAGAATTTATGAAAAAATCTGGCACACGTTATATAGCCATTGATGGACCAAGTAGCACTTCTGGCCGAAAACCAACATTAAATCAAACCGGCATTTCAGGTTGGTTAAGTAATTACATTACGAAAGATGCGAAAGATCCAGCGAAAGTCACTCAACTATTCACATATTTAATTGATGAACCAGGACAAATTTTAACAAAATATGGCGTTGAAGGAGTTACTTATGCGTACAATGATCAAGGGAAAATTGATTATTTACCAGAAGTGAAAAAATTAGAACAAACAGACAATGATGCCTATAACAAAAAATATGGCATTAGTCGTTTCCTATACTTTAACAACGACCGTGTCAATAAACTAAAAGTACCAATGGAAAGTGCTTTAACGCAAATGCAAGAATGGGGCAAAGGAAAATTAGTCCCACATTTCGTAATTGAAAATATTAATCCAGATGCAGGAACGCCGGAAGCTCGTGCGAATGAAGCGATTGAAACCAAACTAAATACAACCGTTATTTCAATGATTCGTGCGAAAGATGATAAAGCCTTTGACAAATCTTTAGAAGACTACAAAGCATTCTTAAAATCAAATAAATGGGATGCAATTGAAAAAATAAAATCTGAGAAAATGGCGGAAAACAGAGACAAACTTAAGTAAGAGAGGAGGAGAGAAAAGCGGATAAAGCAACGAGAAATCCGCTTTTCTCTTTTAATATGAATAAGCTATTTGCATATGAAGGTTGGTATTATCGGATTTTTTCTTTTATTGCCAACTTGATCATTATTAATTTTCTCTTTTTAATTACCTGTATAACAGGCATCTTTAGCGGTGTCGGCTTAATTGCGTTGTATCGAACGATTTATCGTTTGTATCGTGAAAAAGATATTCCTGTTTTGCGAACGTTTTGGACAGCATTAAAAAATAATATCATGCGAGGTTTTATTTTAACAGGTGTCTTGTTCGTTGCTTTTTTACTGGGCGGTATTGTCGTAACAAGTTTATTTAAAATAGCCACTAGTTTAGGTTTCTTAGCTATTTTTCTATTAAGTTTTGTTGCATTATTTTTGACGAGTTTTCTTTTTCTCTTTTCCGTTTTTAATTGGTCCGTTAAAAAGACACTAGGTGAGACGGTTTATGTGGTCTTAAGTAATAGTGCCAATGCGATTATTTTGTTTATTTTACCTCTTTTAACGTTTGTTTTTTTCTATAAGCTTAATTTGTTTTTATATATTGCGTTAGGATTCGGGACAACGGCTTTTCTTCAAGTTGCGTTTTTTCAGAAAGTGTTAGGTGTGGAACATGAATGAGTATTTTGAGTTTTGGCAAAAGACCAAGGAAGAACTTCAAAAAATACCGCTAGATATCCATCGGCGGGTCATTGACTATCCATTGGAAAATGTTCAAGTGGAACAGGTCGACTTTTTAAGTTTCCTAGGTGAGCGCATCTTTGGCTATTTGTTACTTCCTAAAACGGCGGGGAAACAGCCAATAGTGATTGACTGTTTAGGCTATATGAATCATATTCAAGAACCTTGGCAATTTGCTCATTGGACACAAATTGGTTGTGCTTGTTTTGTCATTGATAATCGAGGTCAAGGGGGATTAACCAAAGATCGCGTGCCATATCAAACAATTTGGCATGAAGCACCAATGGGACGAGGATTTCTAGACAAAGAAGATTGGTACCAACGCCGCTTGTTTGCCGACCATTTACGTAGCGTAGAAGTGGTGCGGACCTTTACTGAAATTAATCAGGACCAAATCATTCTTCGTGGTGGTTCCCAAGGGGGTGGCGTAGTGTTAATGGTGAACAGTTTAGTCGACTTCCCGATTTTAGCTACTTTTGCAGATGTTCCAAGTCATTCTTGTTTAGAAAATAGAGTAGCAGAAGGAACGGGTTCGTATCAAATTATTCATCAGTACTTACAAGAGCATCCTCAAGCGCATGAAAAAATTGCCGCGGTCCTTCCTTATTTTGATAGTCGTCACTTTGTTTCGCAAATTAAAAATCCAGTCTTTGCTTCTGTTGGGAGTCACGATCCGATATGTCCGATTAAAGATTTTTTCCCTTCTTATCATCAGATAAAGGCAAGAAAAGCAGTCAGAGTATATTGGAAAAAAGGTCATGGTGGCGGTGAAACAACCCAGATCCGTCGTGAAATGCGTCAAATTCAACAACTATTGCAGGAGGTTAAAAATGAAAATAGCTACGTATAATGTCCGGGTAGATACAGAGTATGACCAAGATTGGCAATGGTCTTTTCGTAAAGAGGCTGTTTGTCAGTTAATCAATTTTCATGATTGGAGCCTTTGTTGTATTCAAGAAGTACGACCGAATCAAGTCAGGGATTTAAAGGCGTATACAACATTCACCTGTCTTTCTGCGGAAAGAGAAGGGGATGGTCAAGGAGAAGGACTAGCGATTCTCTATAACGAACAAAAAGTTCAGGCTATTGATACAGGGTATTTTTGGTTATCTGAAACACCTCAGCAGCCAAGTATCCATCCTGAAGCTGGCTGTCCAAGAATTGCTTTGTGGGGACTATTTAAGGAAACGACTCAAAATACGCCTTTTTTAGTCATCAATGTTCATTTGGATCATATTTCAGCTCATGCTCGTTTAGCAGGAATGACCGTTATCTTAGAGGAGTTACATGACAAAATTGCACAGTATCCAACTTTATTAATGGGCGATTTTAATGCAGAGTCGGGGGAAGCGGTGCATCAACTTGTTCAAAAAAAATTTCAAGATAGCAAAAATTTAGCTACTCATTATGGCCCAAGAGGAACATTTCAAAATTTTACTTACACAAAACCTTGGGCGGAATTAGAAGAAATTGATTATATTTATGTAAAAGGTTGGCAAGTACAGCAAACCGCAAGTTTAACAGATAGTATCGATGGACGTTTTCCCTCCGACCATTTTCCTTTAGAAGCAGAAGTATGTATTGAAGAAAGGTGAGAGTATGAAAGAAAATCAACTGATTCAATTAGTCGAAGAAATGACAATTGATGAGAAAATTAATCAATTATTACAATTAGCAGCAGCGTTTTATTCAGATAAAGCAGAAGAAAAGACCGGCCCTATGTCAGAGCTAGGACTAAGTCAAGAAACGATTGATACGGCTGGGACAACACTGGGTGTTTCTGGTGCAAACGAAGCAAAACGTGTTCAAAAAGAATATATGCAAAATCATCGATTAAATATTCCAACACTTTTAATGGCGGATATTATTCATGGTTTCAGAACCATCTTTCCGATTCCTTTGGCTTTAGGAAGCACTTGGGATGAAGCAGCGGTTGAAAAAATGGCGGAGATTTCAGCAAAAGAAGCTGCTGTTTCAGGATTACATGTAACCTTTTCACCAATGGTTGATTTAGTGCGCGATCCACGTTGGGGACGTGTCATGGAGTCAACAGGTGAAGATCCATTACTCAACAGTCGCTTAGCTGCTGCAATGGTTAGAGGTTACCAAGGAGAAAATTTGAGAGAAGACAATTGGCGAGTAGCCGCGTGCGTGAAGCACTTTGCGGCATATGGTGGTGCCTTAGCTGGTCGGGATTATAATACGGTAGATATGTCTGAACGGCAGCTAAGAGAAATGTATTTACCTGGCTATAAAGCTGGATTAGATGCGGGTGCAAAACTTGTCATGACGTCCTTCAATACAGTGGATGGGATTCCTGCTACAGGCAACCAATGGCTGTTTAGAGACGTATTACGAAATGAATTTGGCTTTGAAGGAGTTGTGATTTCAGACTGGGGAGCGATTAAAGAATTAATTCCTCATGGTGTTGCCAAAGATGAAAAACAGGCAGCAGAATTGGCTATCAAAGCTGGTGTAGATATTGAAATGATGACCACGTGTTATCCAGATTATTTAAAAGAATTACTTGAAGAAGGCCGGATTGCTGAAACACTTATTGATGAAGCAGTTATGCGAATTTTAAAACTAAAAAATGAGCTAGGCTTATTTGAAAATCCCTATCGTGGTGCGGATGAACAAGCGGAAGCAGAAGTGATTTTAAGCAAAGAACATCGAGAAATAGCTAAAAAGATTGCTCAAAAATCAATGGTTCTTTTAAAAAATGAAAATATTTTGCCTTTTACACCGCAAGAAAAAATCGCGCTTGTCGGTCCAGGGGCCCAATCACAAGATATTTTAGGGGCTTGGTCATGGCAAGGAAAGAAAGAAGAAGCCATTTCCCTCGTGGCTGGGGCCCAAAAATTAACCACAAATCTTCTAGTTGCCCAAGAACCCTTTGATTACTTTGAACCGACCGCGGCGGCCATTGAAGAGGCTTTAACATTAGCTAGTCAAGCAGATAAAGTAGTAGTGGCACTAGGCGAAACAGATTGGATGAGTGGGGAAGCTGCCAGTCGCAGTGATATTCGTCTACCCGAAAAACAATTAGCAGTAGTTGCACAAATTATTGAGAAAAATCCCAATGTTGTTGTCACGGTCTACAGTGGCCGGCCCTTAGATTTACAAGAGATAGATGTTGCAAAAGGAATTGTGCAAGCTTGGCAACCTGGAACAGAAGGGGGCAATGCGCTAGCAGAAATTTTGTGGGGAGAGTACAATCCAAGTGGTCGTTTAAGTATGTCGTTTCCAGAAACGGTTGGTCAAGTGCCAATTTTTTACAATGTCGACAATACTGGGCGTCCTTATGAGTCAGCACCAGAAGAAAAATATGTTTCTAAATATTTAGATGTCTCTAATTACGCTAAATATCCCTTTGGATTTGGCTTAAGTTATAGTCATTTCTCTTATCAACCAATTCAACTAAGTGCATTAACATTTACCAAAGAACAACCAGTCACGGTCTCTGTTTTAGTAAGAAATGACAGTCCAATCGCTGGAGAGGAAACCGTGCAATTTTATGTACGTGATTTGGTGGGACAAGTGGTTCGCCCAATTAAAGAGTTAAAAGATTTCCAAAAAGTTTGGCTGGAACCAAAGGAAGAAAAAGAAGTTCAGTTTCTTCTTTCAGAGGATATGGTGCGCTATGTTCATTCAGACAATCAGGTAACCAGTGATGCAGGTGAATTTATCGTAATGATTGGTGGAAATAGTCGCGATGTACAAACCGCAACAGTCACGTTAAATGAATAAGATGGGAAGGATAAGTTATGCAGATAAAGAAGCTTAAGCAAGCAGACACAGTTGCTACATTTCTAGAGACAGGTGATTTAAAAGAATTGAATAGCTGTGGCATGATGATTAATCAATTAGAAGGTAATCCTTTAGACGGCAGTATGAACCAACTCTATTTGCGGATAATTACAGGGGACACAATTAATTATCGACCAATGATTGGTTCCAACAGTCAAAGTGATTTTTATCTTTCAGATAACCAATTGACATGGCGGGGTGAATTTGAAGCGGTTCGTTACCAAGTTGACTTTCGTTTGGGGCCAAGCAATCAATGGTTCTGGCGGGTTAATGTCACTGGAACTGGCTTAGTAGATATTGTTTATGGTCAAGATATTGGCTTAGCGACAAAAGGAGCCGTTCAGTCAAATGAAGCGTATGTGTCGCAGTATCTTGATCATCACATTTGGCAAGAGGGCGAAGAGCTTGTTGTTTTATCAAGACAAAATCAACCGCAAAATGAGAAGTTTCCAGCCCTTATTCAAGGGAGTTTTCAAAAATTAGCAGGCTACTCAACGGACGGCTATCAATTTTTTGGACGTTCATTTAAACAAACAAACACACCAGAAGCATTGGGGAAAAGATATTTAGCAAATGAAGTCTATCAATATGAATTTGCTTACACCGCTTTACAAACGGAAGCCGTCCAATTAACGAATGAAAGTAAGGAATTTGTTTTTTATGGTGCGGTAACAGAAACACATCCGCAAGCATTAGCTGAACCTTTTTTATCGAAAGAAGCCTTACAAGTTATTTATGAAACTGTGACATTCGATTCATTAGAAGGAACACAGGACTATCCTCCGAAACTTTTAGGAGAACCTATCACAGGAAATCCATTAACAGAAGAAGAGTTGACCGCACTTTATCCCCTTCAGACACAAATTGAAAAAGTAGCAGGTCAGACGTATTCCTTTTTCACGGAAAATTACCATCATGTTGTTCTTCAAGAAAAAGAAATTGCCATGGAAAGAGCACATGGCCACATTTTATTAAGTGGTAAAGGTTTAACGGTTGACGAACCTTTGCTTAGTACGACAGTGTATATGTATGGCATTTTCAATTCACAAGTAGTTTTAGGAAATACGACCATGAACAAATTAATGAGTAATAGCCGAAACGCTTTAAACGTTATGAAACGCTCTGGTCAACGAATCTACATTTTAGAGAATGGCTTATGGCGCTTACTAACAATGCCTTCTGCTTTTGAAATGGGGTTGAACTCTGCTACGTGGTATTATAAGTTGCCAAAGGATACAATTCGAGTACGCACCTTCACTTCGCCTGATTCAAGAGTGATTCAATTGGAAGTGACCAGTCAAAAGGATGCATATATGTGGGCTGTTTCTAACCATTTGTTATTAGGACCTGAAGAAGTACCAACCTATCAATTAGAACAAACTGGCAAAACGCTTCGAGTGACGGGAAATCATTCTGCTACAGAAAATTATTACCCAGAACTAACCTATGCATTGACAGTTGATAAATCATTTCAAGTAACCGATAGCACATTATTTGGTGGAGCTGAAGCGGACTTATTAGTTTTGGCAATCGAAAAGACCCAAAAATTTTCACTACTTATTACGGGCAGCACAGAGGACCAAGCATTAGTCAATACACCATTAGATTTTGAAAAAGCAGAAAGTCAATATTTAGCATTCATTAATGGCTTGTTGCATCATTTTGAGTTAACACACACAGACTCAAGTGTGCAGCAAATGAATCAATTAACTCGTTGGTATACTCATAATATGCTCGTTCATTATTTGTCGCCACATGGCTTAGAACAGTATGGTGGAGCAGCTTGGGGCACACGAGATGTGTCGCAAGGACCGACAGAATTTTTCTTTGCGACGCAACAGCCTAAGATCGTGGCCTCCATTATTCAGCATCTATTTGAAAATCAATTTGAGGACGATGGCAACTGGCCGCAATGGTTTATGTTTGACCGATACGAAGAACAAAAAGCCAGTGAAAGCCATGGCGATATTATCGTCTGGCCGTTGAAAGTAGTGACTGATTATTTGGAACAAACTGCAGATTATTCAATCTTAGCTACGGAAATCCCTTATACAAGTCGCAAAGATAATCACAAAACAAAAGAAACAGCATCTTTATTTGAACATTTGAAAAAAGAAATAAATTATATTGAACAACATTTTTTACCAGAAACTTTTCTATCCTGTTACGGTGACGGCGATTGGGATGACACGTTACAACCTTATGATAATCGTCTTAAAGAGCAAATGGCTAGTAGTTGGACCGTTGCCTTAACGTATCAAGTGTTAAAAAAATTTGCGGCTTTAATTACGGAAATCGATGCTACTTATAGTCAACACTTAGCAATTTTAGTCGCAGGAATAAAGAACGATTTTCAAAAATATATGTTGGCGGATGAAACGATTCCAGGGTTTATTTATATGGAAACGCCAGAAACTTTTGAACAAATGATTCACCCAAATGACCAAAAAACAGGAATTCAATATCGATTATTGCCAATGACTCGTAGTATGTTAGCTGAATTATTAACACCGGAACAAGTAAGTCATCATTTAGAAATTATTGAAAAAGAATTAACGTTTCCTGATGGCGTGCGTTTAATGAACAAACCAGCGAACTATCGAGGCGGTGTGAGCACTAATTTTAAACGAGCAGAACAGGCGGCTAATTTTGGTCGCGAAATTGGCTTACAGTATGTTCATGCGCACATTCGCTATACAGAAGCGATGGCGAAAATTGGTCAGCGAGACAAAACCTGGCAAGCATTAATGCAAATCAATCCAGTTCAATTAAAAGAAGGGGTTCACAATGCAGAGTTACGTCAAGCCAATGCCTATTTTAGTAGTTCCGATGGCGATTTTAAAACAAGGTATGAATCACAAGAAAATTTTGGTAAACTAAAAGATGGAAGTATTGGGGTAAAAGGTGGTTGGCGAATTTATTCAAGCGGGCCGGGAATTTATTTAAATCAATTAATTACAGCTGTTTTAGGGATTCGGCAAAAGGCCCAAAGCGTGGTTTTTGATCCCATGTTACCAGAAAAATTGTCTGGTTTAACACTAACTTACCAATTGTTTGATAAACCTGTCACATATAAATTTTACCCAAATCAGTCAGCGAAAATAGTTATCGATGGTCAAGAGGTTCCGTTTAAGTTTGAAGAAAACCCTTATCGAGAAGGGGGAATGGAAGTTCAAAAAGACGAGGTGCTTTCATTATTAAATGAAGCAAGTGTTATTGAAATTTACCATTAGAAAGGAGAGTAGTCCATGGTAGGAATTAAAGATATTGCAAAAAAAGCAGGCGTATCAATCTCGACCGTTTCTTACGCATTGAATGGTAGTTCAAAGGTAACTGAAGAAACACGAACGCGCATCCAAGCAATTGCTGAAGAGCTAAACTATGTTCCTAACATGGCCGCTCGCACATTAAAACGTCGTCAAACCAATATTATTGGTGTCTATTTGGCCGATTATGGCGGTAGTTTTTATGGTGAATTGTTGGAGGGGATTAAGAAAGGCTTAGCACTGTTTGATTATGAGATGATTGTCTGCAGCGGTAAAAAGTCACATCTTTTCATTCCTGAAAAAATGGTGGATGGGGCAATTATTTTAGATTGGACATTTCCAACAAAAGAAATTGAAAAGTTTGCTGAACGAGGCCATTCGATCGTTGTCCTTGATCGAACCACTGAGCATAGGAATATTCGGCAAGTTCTCTTGGATAATCGTGGCGGTGCCACGCAGGCAATTGAGCAATTTGTCAATGTGGGTTCAAAAAAAGTTCTTCTGCTTTCTGGACCAGAAAAAGGTTATGATAGCCAAGAACGATTGGCTGTTAGTACACGAGAATTAACTCGTTTTGGGATACCTTATGAAATTATCCAAGGCGATTTTACCGAACCTTCTGGCTATGCGGCTGCTAAAAAAATTTTGAGTCAACCACAGACAGAACCAGTCGATGTTTTTGCTTTTAATGATGAAATGGCGATCGGTGTCTATAAATATGTTGCAGAAACAAATTACCAAATGGGGAAAGACATTCGGATTATTGGTTTTGATAATTCTGAACTAGGTGCGTTTGTGCAACCGCGATTAGCAACAATTGCCTATTCTAAACATCGATGGGGCATGGTGGCTGCAGAAAAAATTATTCATTTAATGCGGGGAGAAGCTGCTGAGAGCGAACACATTTACACACGTTTTATAGAAGGAGAATCTTTTCCGTCTGAATAATAAATAAAAAGTTTGGTCCAATGCTAGCTAAGCTAGCGGACCAAACTTTTTTCTGTAATGGTAATTTCTTCTGATGCAATGGGTTCATCCAGACTGAGAAGGCGATCTCTAAATTTAAAATGGACCGGCTTGTTCTCATTAATAAATTCATACGGGTAAGCACCTTGGATTGTTTCACCAGGATTGATTTCATCTGCTAAACGATCTAATTTGTCTTGGAAAGGTGAATCTGTTAAGACTGCATATTGTAAATTTTGGGCTTTTCCGTGGACAGTTTGACTAACTTCCATAAAACTTTGAATCATTAGCTGAATATTTTGTGTTTTTTCGGTTGTATTGGTTAATTCAAACAGGACATAAAACATTGGTTTGCCTTGATAATCTTTTCCTTTATGCAAGGCAGTTAAGGCTAAACGACCATCTGGAACCAACAATGTTCGATTTTCATACGTCCCAATACTTGTCGCCAACACTTCATCAGGTGCGGGCGCACTTTGACTTGCTGGGCTGCCACTTACAGTTGAACAAGCACTTAATAAGGTACTTAGAACGAGTAAGCTCATTAAAATGTAGGGTTTCCTCATATAAAGTCCTCACTTTGGTTGATTGACTATGTAAAAAACAAATTGCTTGTATCTATATAAAAAAGAGTGCTACAAGCAATATTTTAATCGTAGTTCTAGTAAATAGCAATACTTTTATCAAAATTCATGTTTGGAAATATAATTTGAAAAATATTTTTAACTAGCAGAAAAACATTTCTAACAAAAAGTATTGGCTCAAAGTAAAGAGATCATTTTGTTAGAAATGAGAAATGGCAACATAAAAGTTTTCTATTTTTCTGCAATTAAGACAGTTTCAAAAGTGAATTCACTAGGAATATGATTCGCAATTGAGTATTCAAAAATATGTCCATTGCCTAGGTAAGCAATTTGTTCTGCACGCATCAGGAAATCATTATCGGTTAAGTTTAAATATTTTTTTTCCAACGCAGAAGGACGGATCCCAGAAATGCTGACCCGCGCACTTTGAATTTTTTGATGCAATTGTTCCGAAATATATTGATAAATGGAGACTTTCAATTCTTTCATTGTCAAGTTCGGAATTAAAGCAACGGGCATCCAAGTGTATTCAATAATTGAGGGCACATCTTCGATAATCCGTAAACGAATAATTTTGTAGACTAACTCTTCTTCTGTAATACTTAATTTTTCAGTCACCCAAGGCTCAGGTACTTCTGTTGCAAAGCCTAAAACCACGGATTCAACTTTTCCATCGTAGGTTGAGTAAGTGCCGGTTAACGGAGAAAATTTAGTAATGGTTCGATTTTGAAAGTCTTGAACAAAGCTGCCCGAGCCACGTCGTCTGACAACATAACCTTCTTGCACAAGCAAATGTAAGGCTTTTGTAATGGTTAGTTCGCTGACTTGATATTTTTCTGCAAGAAGACGACCTTGGGGTAACTTTTGATTAATGGGATAAACACCTGCTTCGATATCCTGTTTTATAGCAGCATAAATTTCTTTATAACGTGTATTTGTCCGCATCAGAGTCCTCCTTTATCACCAGTATTTCTCTCATTATACCATGAATTTAACATGTTGAAACTATATATTTATTTTTAACGTAACCACTTAATAATCAAGTACTTAAATAAAAGTAGTTGACTTATTCTTTTTAAAACTATATAGTTTTAAAAGTAAACAGAAGAACTTATTGATCTGATTGGTACTTTTTGTGAAAACCTTTTACAATAAAAGGGCAGCACAGAAAAGAGGGAGGAATGACAATGGAACATCACCAACTAAAAGCATTTCCGCAAGATTTTTTATGGGGCTCTGCTTCGGCCGCTTATCAAGTAGAAGGTGCTTGGAATGAAGATGGCAAAGGCGCATCTGTTTGGGATGAATTTGTTCGGCTACCAGGAAAAACGTTCAAAGAGACAACTGGTGATTTAGCCGTCGATCATTATCATCGTTTCAAAGAAGATGTGGCTTTAATGAAACAACAAGGTTTAAAAGCATATCGTTTCTCGATTGCATGGACACGAATTTTACCTGAAGGGCGTGGTCAAGTAAATCAAGCGGGACTGAAATTTTATTCAGATTTAATTGATGAGTTATTAGCGGCAGGAATTGAACCAATGGTAACTTTATATCATTGGGATTTGCCAGCTGTTTTGCAAAAAGAATATGGTGGCTGGGAATCAAGAAAAATTATTGCTGATTTTGTGGCCTATGCGAAAATTTTATTTGACGCTTTCCGTGGCAAAGTTCGCTATTGGATTAGTTTAAACGAACAAAATGTGTTTACTTCGTTAGGTTATCAATTAGCCGTGCATCCTCCCGGCGTAACAGACAATAAACGGATGTATGAGGCCAATCATATTGCTAATTTAGCCAATGCAGCAGTGATTAATGCGTTTCATGAATTAGAAATGCCTGGCAAAATTGGCCCTAGCTTTGCTTATACGCCTGTTTATGCCGTTGATGCGCATCCTGCCAATGTTTTGGCGGCAGAAAATGCAGAAGATTTGTTGTCGCATTTTTGGTTAGATGTCTATCTTTGGGGAGAATACCCAATTGCCGCATTAAATTACTTACAGGAGCAAGGTGTGGCCCCAACGATAAAAGAGGGCGATTTAGCGTTACTACGTTCAGCCAAACCTGATTTTCTAGGTATTAATTATTATCGGACGGATACGGTTGCTGCTAATCCATTAGATGGTGTTGGAATAGGGAAGATGAATACAACGGGTGAAAAGGGTTCTGAAACGGAATCTGGGGTACCGGGTTTATTTAAAAAAGTAAATAATCCATATGTTGAACGAACGAACTGGGATTGGGCCATTGACCCGCAAGGTTTGAGAATTGCCTTACGACGATTAGCTAGTCGCTATCAAGTGCCTATTTTAATTACTGAAAATGGGTTAGGCGAATATGATACCTTAACAGAAGATAAACAAATTCATGATACGTATCGCATTGATTATTTACGAAGCCATATCCAAGCGATTCAAGAGGCGATTACGGATGGCGTTTCAGTTATTGGTTATTGTACATGGAGTTACACCGATTTACTGTCGTGGCTCAACGGCTATCAAAAGCGTTATGGTTTTGTCTATGTGGATCAAGATGAAACACAAAAAGGTTCCTTAGAAAGAATCCCGAAAGACAGTTATTATTGGTATCAAAAAGTCATTGAAACAAATGGACTTATCTAATTATAAGAAAAGAGTGTGGAAAATATGACAGTAAAAATGGGGTTTATTGGATTTGGTAAAAGTGCCAATCGTTACCATTTACCTTACGTAATGATTCGAGAAACACTAGAAGTGAAAACAATTTTCGATTTACATGTTAATGAAAAAGCAGCAGCGCCCTTTAAAGAAAAAGGGGTAAATTTTACCACTGACCTTAATGAATTATTGACGGATCCAGAAATTGAATTGATCACAATCTGTACACCTGCGCATACACATTATGATTTAGCCAAACAAGCCATTTTAGCTGGTAAATCAGTGATTGTGGAAAAACCATTTTGTGATACGTTAGAACATGCAGAGGAATTATTTGCTTTAGGGCAAGAAAAAGGGGTAGTAGTGATGCCTTATCAAAATCGACGTTTCGACGGCGATTACCTAGCGATGAAGCAAGTAGTAGAGCAAGGCTTTTTAGGAGAAATCAATGAAGTGGAAACACATATTGATTATTATCGACCAGGAAGTATCACGGAACAAGGACCTAAAGAAAATGGTTCGTTTTACGGACTAGGCATTCATTTAATGGATCGCATGATTGCTCTTTTCGGGCGTCCAGATCATGTCACTTATGATATTCGTAATAATGAAGTGAGTGAGGCAGTCGATAATTATTTTGACGTCGATTTACATTATGGTTCAAAATTAAAAGTAAAAGTTAAAACGAATCATTCTGTCGCTAGTCCGTATCCACGTTTTATTGTTCATGGTAGCAATGGCTCGTTCATCAAATATGGCGAAGATCAACAAGAAAATGATTTAAAAGCCGGAATCATGCCAGATGCACCAGGCTTTGGAGAAGATTCGCCAATGTATTATGGAGAAGTGACCTACCGTAATGGCAATGGCGACTGGATTAAAAAACAAATTAAAACGCCTGTAGGTGATTACGGTCGTTATTATGATGCCGTCTATGAAACGTTGAAAAATGGTGCACCGCAACTAGTAACTGAAGAGCAAGCATTAACTAACATCGAAATTTTAGAAGCGGGTTTCCTTAACCCAAGTCCAAGTGTTTATCGTTTGAAAGAAAACTAAAGCGTATTTAAATGACTTGAAAAGCGCCTGCCCCACAGTTCAGACAACTGTGGGGCAGGCGCTTTTATTT
>OKVX01000497.1_pt1 | contig 20340 bp, 20 predicted proteins | sample 1606941 | NCBI WGS metagenome assembly OKVX01 (sample SAMN03281016, study PRJEB24777) | human gut metagenome | isolation source: fecal sample PR161 from 1 month old female Malay infant, caesarean... | reverse complement strand
AAACTATTCTGAAAAACAACTACAGACAGTAAAAACTCATTTGGAATTTGTATTATCCGAACTAAATAAATAATTAATATATTAACAAGGCACCATATATAGGTGCCTTTCTGTAAAAAATACTACATATAGATGGATATCTTAAATTTACACCGTATGTTTTACTTTTCCGCTTTTCAATGTGTATACTTTAATGACCCGACAGGTAATCTGTTCCGATAATCGCTACCGATAATCACACATAAACAATGGCGTTTTTCATGGGCCATTCACTATTCAGGAGGAGAATATGGGCATAGTTAATTGGCTCCGGAGTACCGGCGACGTCGTTACTCCTGCATCTAATCCTCGGGCTGGTGAGTTATGTGTCAATCACGGAAGCCATAATACTCCTACAGCCTCTATGCGTACTGTTCACGGAAAAAGCGCAGCTATTCAGGTTAGCAAGCGTGGCGGAGCTTATATATCCTCAAAAGAGCTCGCCGAACTTCCCGAGGTTCAAAAGATGCAACAGCAAGCATGGCTAATCGTCAAAAGAACAAGAAACCGTTGATTTATAAGGATATAGATTGTTAGCTCTGCTTTTGATCCCTATCTTGGTTAGCGGTTACATCATGGTAATTGCTAACCCATATCATTACTTTAGGTTGCACAGGCATGACGGCCAGTTGCTTTATCTCAAGGTAGCAACATACGGAACGTTTTGCCTGATTGCATCCACAATCATAGCCGGATTAATAAAGTGGAAATTTCCCGACTTTCACCCTGTAAAAGTTCTGGTTACTCAGTTTAAAGTTACAGGTAATGAAGATAGTGACAGGATCTACATCTGGCTGACTTTGCTGTCTTTCACTTCCATAGTGTTCGCCCTGTTTTATGTTTTTACCACATGGTTAAAAAACATATATAACGGATGCCTCTATAAAAGAAAGCATGGCACTTTATATGCGAAAATCCGCCAGGCTAAAAATGCTCGTATCCTGAAACAGACATTATCATCAGGAACCATGAACGCCCTTCTTTTTGATGCATTGGAATCAGAGCCAAAGCGATCTGTTTTAATTAATTTATCTTCCAAGAAAGTTTATGTTGGCCTCGTAAACGGGTTATCTGATCCCAATGAAAAAGAAGGACCCAATAAATTTATATCTATTTTCCCGATAATGTCTGGTTATCGTAATAAAGATACTCTGCTGGTAGAGTTTACGAATGTCTATCCAAGCACTAAAACTGTTCGTTCAGCCCCTACAGTCAGAACCAAAAAGACCGTAACCAACAAACTGGATATAATCCTTTCAACTGATGAGATTACCCATATTTCTTGGTTTGATTTTGAGTTGTTCGAGACTATAAATGACTCAATTAATGGGTCTGGTCCCAAGCACAAAAAGAATTCCAAAGTAAGATCATCCTTCAGATTAAGATAATCACCACATTCCCCCTTCCAAAAACATGACCAAATTGGTATATTTACAACCCCAAAATTATGCGCCATAGTGAATATGCACCAGCAAAATCTGGTGCCGGGATTGGTCTCCTGCTAACTACGAAGGCGCATACACCGCGCGAGCGGTTTTTTTGTATGCGAAATACAGCTACACCCTTTCAATGGTGGGCTGTACGGAGGCACCTAACGGTGCGCCGGGTCCTTTGTAGCCGGTAAGACCAACTTCGTACAGTTCACCACCAGCTTGATTGGTCTCAGCGGTGGTGATTAACCGAACTACAAAGGTGATCTCCATGGTAAACTTAAGCATCTCAGCATCAAATCTCCCGTCAATCGTACACAACAATGTTCCGGTTATTACTACTGATCTACTCGCCGATGTGTATGAAACAGATAAAATCAGAATCCAACAAAACTATACCCGAAACACAAATAGATTCACTGAAGGAAAGCATTTCTTTAAATTAACTGGTTCAAATTTAAAGAGTTTTAAAGACAGACTATCTTTAAGCGAGTCAGTTAATAACTGCAAAGCAGGCACTCGATACGGTATCATCGGAAAGAACGCCAGAAGCATTATCCTCTGGACCGAACGCGGCGCTGCCCGTCATGCCAAAATGCTGGACACCGATCGCGCCTGGGACGTGTTTGAGATTCTGGAAGACAACTACTTCACCAAATACCGCGGCACCGGTCGGATCAATAAATCATTACCCCGCAATGCCTCTACCGAGGAACTGCTGGCGCTGGTGGATCAGTTGCAACGTACCATTCACGAAGGCGAGTTCATCCCTGCCGGGCAGGTAGCGCAGGAATACAGCTTCCCGAAAACGAAGAAGTCACGTTCGCAGATCCTCAATGACTTTCTACGGTCACCGGAAGATGACACGCTCCACCAGCTTCTGGCTTATCTGAAACGGGATGGCCACAACGTGGAAGAAGCCGAGCGTGTCCTGATGTGGCTCCGCGATTATATGAAGGATATGGGTAAAACCATCAACACTATCATTACCCACGCCCAGTACATCGAACACGCTGTCAGTAAGTTATAATGTGGTCGGGCACCGGTTTAGGCCGGTGCTTTTTCCTGACAAATCAATAACCCCTTATTTTTCTATTATATTCTTCAACCGCATCGTTAGCTTTTGAAATTGCTTCTGCTTTTTGTTCCCTTATCCTCTGAATGTCGCTATCAGCATTTTCAGTATATTGCTTTGCTGCCTCAACATACCTTTCTACTTCATCCTTATATCTACTCATCGCATACTGATCATCTGTGTAAGGTGCAGATGGCGGATAATCAGTAAAACTCGGGTAGTTACCATAGATATTTGAACCACCGATGACATATGCAGAGGCGTTAACGCAGAATAGCAGCCCTATTAACCCAATAGTTTTTTTCATTTTTCAGCCTTAATTATATTCATTTCATCTGTTCATTCGCTAAATAACCCTACCAATCAATACAACCCCAAAAACAACAAACCCAAACCATGCGAAAGCTCGAAGTTGAGGCTCTGATTCGAAACCTTTTTTATCAAAAAAATAAGAATAAATCAGGAACATCGCTGATAGCACCACAATAAAAATAATCTGGGTCATCTTTCCTCCAGGTTACCTAGGCATCATATCTTGCGGACGCCACCAGTACGTTTGATTAAATTCTTTTTTGGAACGCTTCTCCATTCTGCGCAGATACCCAGGAGAAAAATATTCCTGCAACTGATTGAACACCATATGATCCAGCACAGCTTTTGTGTACCAGATATTACCACCTGGCGTTAATCCTTTGACGAACTTCACAAGGTCACCACCCGTCTGTTCCGGCTTACCCTCCACCGCGTTTAATGGTACACCTTGTGCAATTTTGATTGCATCATCGACAACCCCGGCCACCGGTCCGAGCAGTGACGCCAGAGCACCAGAGCCATATCTGGTGTGATCTGATAACAGGAAATCACCATATAACCCCAGCCCACCACCTTTTAGTAGTGCTGACAGCCAGAATTTATGCCAATTTTCATCCGCCATATCCCGTGGATTTCGTCCTGATGCCACATCGTTAATCTGCTGAGAAAGCGCCCCTAACACTGTAGTACCAGCAATGAACGCCCCCAAATACGCAACCCTGCCACCAGCAGATTCCATACCCATAGCCCGCGCCCAGTGGCGCATAACAACCGAAATAGGGAATGATTTAAACAGAAAAACACTCCGCACCAACTCACCTTTAAGATCACCACGCTGCAACCCTGCTCCGATCATCATTCTTTCACGGGCACCCGGCGATATTACTGCCATATCCACTTCTTCCGTTACTGCTCCGAGTAATTTTCTGGCAGCCTCAAATTTTGCCTTCACCGGGATGCCATTCTCAACCAGGGTTGAATCAGGAATATGCATAATACTTTCCGGCGTCAGCATTGTGTCGTTACCATTCCCCCAGTCTTCCTGCTTGGCCAGTCGCCAGACAGACCAATCCGCATCTGTCACGCCCTTACTCTTCATGATTTTCAGATCATGACCGGTCAGGTCACCGACGCTTTCACTGCGCTTCACTAGGCTGCCCATACTCCCCATCATGGTCACACCAAAAGCTCTTTTATGCGCATCAGACCAGGCGCTTAGCCCGCTGGCTCTCATTACCGCATTTGCAGCCCACCGTGCTTTTGACGGCCCCATATTATCATTAGCCCACCGGTTAATACTTCCAAGCAGCGTTTCCATTGATAAACCAGCCCGACGGGCAAGACGTAATTCTTCTTTGTTGGCCGGATTAAGCGCCGCCAGTTGGTTTTTCAGTAACTGTGCAGATGGCAGGTTATTCACCTTCGCCGTCAGATACATGGTGCCCAAATCAGAAAACGAGGACAGCAATGCTGATCCAAGCCTGCTCGCAATTAATACGTTTCGCATATCATCGAAAAATTTTGCAATATGCGGATTGGCCACTGGCGCTGTTTTTCCTGATATAAAGTTATATAAGTTTTCAGTGCCATCTCTCAGGCGTTTTATTTTTCCCGCTTTTGATGGACTCCCCCTTACCTCAGCCTCCGTCACTTCATCCAGTAAACTCCGGAATACGTGATCCGGGTTCGGCCCGTAAGTTTCAATCAGCCCGATATCTTTTCCGAGACCTTCAATATGCCCGACCATGATATCCCACAGCGCTTTCTCACCATATAATTGCTGGTATTCAAGGTAAGACTCCGCATTCTTAAAATGAATCTGTCGTGATGCGTTGCCACGATTAGCGCGCATACCTGATACACCAATCGGTTTCTCAGCAATTTTATTCAGGCCACCGGTAGCGATTGTTTCATAAGCAGAACCTAAAAATACCGACAGCTCCGCATCATTCATCAAAGAACCATCTTCTTTAATATATTTATTACGATCCAACTTACCTATTACATCAGATACCCACTTATCTTTGGACACCTTGCCTACCCGTTGCATAGAATGGCTCTGCGGCAACCCCCAATCTTCCAAGTGACCAATATCTCCACCAGCGCGATTAAAGCTGTTCCGCAGCATAGCGGTAACCTCATGCCAGGCTGCCGCGCCTTTTTTGGCTCTAGCATTGCCGGTGTCCTGGCCTTTCATCTCAAATATCAGATCCCTAACCCCTTGGTGATCTTCAAACAACTGGAAGAATTTCGGATCTACCGCTTCAAAAGTTTCATGCAACTGGCTGAGGGCGTAGTTAATTGTTGCTTTGGCTCTCGTTTCCACGGACATAAAATTACTTTTGCCGTCCGCACTGAACGCAATTGTTCTGTTTAACGCTTCCAGTTTACTTCCGTTAAAACTATTAATATGGTTTTCCAGTTTTTGCCTGGCCGCTATAGTCAGCGCAACCCTCCGTTTTTTAAGGTTTGCCTCACGCAATAATTCTGCTGCTGCTGTTTGCCCAGCACGCTGTAAGCGCTCAGACTCACTCAGCAACCGCCATGATGACGGATCATTCCTGGCAAGGTTTTTCATATTCCTGATGATGCGGTTCTCAATATTTTGAATTTCTGCTGCTGTTAAAACTCGGTTAGAGGCATTTTGCACTGCCTGTATGCATTCGGCTCTCATTTCACTTATCTCCCAAGAAAGCAGTTAACTGCAACATCAAATAAACCAGCATCATTCTGAGCATCGTCAGCCTGCTTAACGGCATCAAAATACAATTCAGACGCTTTAACTTTCGCTGAATTACCGTCCTCATCAATAAAATCAATCTCTAAATCAGGGTTATTTTTAATCGCGATTTCAGCATTAAGCACCTCAGAATCAATATCTTCAAAGCGATCACCTCTGACCAAAGTCTCTGCCTGCATTATTTCATCAGAGGTAATTTGTGCTCTGTCGCGGGGCTTTGGAGTAGAAAAATAATTCATCAGCGCTTCTTCCGATTGCTCCGCCGCTAATTTGCGTCTGGATAATTCCGCCTTCGCCTCATAAAAACGCCCACCGGGAAGATTATCATCAGCGAGTTGCTGCTTAATTTTCAGTTCGTTTTTGAGTGAAGTCAGTTCATTATTGAGCCTGCGTAATTCACTTTGTTTTGCCGCCCTGTTACGGGATAATCTCCGTCCACTACCGGTGGTCTCCTGATTGCTTATTTCAGATATTCCACTGGATTTTTGATCAATGCGATAATTTAAATCGTGAATTGAAGTCATTAAACTTTCACGCTCACCACGGCTAATTAGCTGCTCAGAAAGTTCTTTTAATTGGATATCTTTGACCATGGAAAGCGATGAACCTTCATCAATAACCCCGGCAGCTTCGCGGATCGAGGTGTCTAACAGAGTTCTTTTACTTACAGGCATAAACTGGGCATCATCAAGAATGCTGCCAATGTCTACCCGGTCGCCCATCGCCAAATCACTCATTGCTTTTCGCATTGCCTGCACATGCCCGTCGAGTGACATAGCATTAACAGGAAGCCCGGGGGCGGTATCTAAATCCATGTGCATATGCTGGTTTGCTGTTAATGCAGCATCAATTTGAGGGCCGCTATATTCCGGTAGTGGTATACTTTCGCCACGACTGTTTATATATCTTCCGATCCCGCCGAACGCAACACCAAGCACAGCATCAATAGCCATTGATTGCTTATCAAACACATCATACTGTGCCGCTAATTCTTTATATCCGGCATCACTGAGAACCTTTGCAGAATATCCACGCTGAGCCATACCCATAACGACGTTAGAGCCTGATGCGTACAACACATCCGGGGTGGCCTTGGCTACTGCTGACATTGGCTTCCCGAGAGATCCACCTTTCGCCAGCAACTGATTTCCGACACTTTCGGCCATGACGCCGCCGCCACGCAAACCAAGTGACATGGGGATGAACACCCCACCCGCTGCGAAAACCCCTTCGCCAAAAGCTTTTTCCGAGGCGACACCAGGAGAAACACCATCGGCAACTGATTTTTCATAATCAGAAAATCCCTGCAAACCACCCACGGTAAGGGCGCTGCCAAGTGCTCCGCCAGTAAATGAGGCGGCGGCAGCCTGACTACCTATATCGAATAGACTGAATAGCACCTGTCCAGCGGTTCCGGTGGTACCGCGATCAGGCGTCAATTGACGGATCTGCTGCTCTGCCAGCTTGCGCTGGTTTTTAATGAACTGCTCCGATGTATCATTTATATCAAACTGTTCATTCAGTTCTCTGGCTACCGGGGACACAGTTGCATCCAGTAATCCCCAGAGTGCCTGATCCGGTTTGGCCACCAAGCCCGTATACATGCCTGCAAACGGAGCAGTAAAAGCACCATCGAAAAAACCAGCACTATCATCATTCTGTTTGCTTCTCGACGCCTCATCTAACGCCTGATTCTGCGCAGCCTGATTTAATCCGAAGTAACTCATAATGGTATATCCCTGATTTGCTCTTGAGTAAGATCGATGACCACTGGTGAACCATCTTTATTTAATATGTATCCACTTCCTTGCTTTATCAGGTATTGGCTATCACCGAAACTTTTCAGTCCTATTTTTTCATTCGCCTGCCTGCCGACCTCTGGCGCTATTTTCCCCCAAGATCTGTTAACTCTTGCATCAAAGTCATCTATATCCATCCCCCAGGGGAGCATGATATTACCCATCCCGTTGTAGTCGTGTATGCCTCCAGTGGCAATATTTATAGCCTGAGTCCAGGTGTCATCGTCATACTCACCTGATAAATTACCTTTTTTAGACATAAGCCCAGCATAAGCATCTTTTGCAACAGAAAATGCACTGCTGGCACCAGATATGTCACCAGAAAAAGTGTCTCCAACTTTTTCTGCAAAACTCTCTCTGAGTTCGGCGTCTTTTGGCATAACGAAGTCTTTACCAGACTTTATTGCCATATTACCTTGCACGATTAGTTGTGCTGCATCCTGAGGAGATACGCTTACGTCACTACTGATTAAGTTGCTCTGAGCTGTAACGCTGGAAGGTTTATCCATTATGATTCCGGCAACCGCCAAAGATGTATCCGATTTACTAATCTGTCTTAATGCGGCAGTGTAGCTATTATTGTTTTTTAGTCCCTGCCTGATAGCATCCAAATATTCAATTTTTTGACTGGCCGGCGCTTTCTCCATCAACTGAGATAAAACCATTTCTTCCTGAGCGGAAAAAACAGTCAGCGGCGTCTGATAACTATTAGAAATGTCAGTAACGCTGGCAGACCTTTCTTTCAGAGAGTTTGTAAAACTCTGAGCGTTAGAGAAATCAATCTGATTAAGCTTTTCCCGATCAATGCTGAATTGTATCGGGTCTGCTTTTCGCGCATTATTAACAGTATCAACCGCCCTCACCAGCGTGTCATAGCGCTTCCAGTTATTCGACGCATCATAATCACCTGTTGGTTTTTTCGACTCCAGAAGCGCTTTTTGTGCGCCAGGTGATAAATACTGAACAGTGGCTATGTCTTCGCCCATAGCCAGAGTTTTCTGCAACTGCTCGTATTTTTTCCCACCCTCATATTCACCATTCGCATACATCAGCTCATTGAGTGTTGGTGGATTGGCGTAAACAAGACCTCTTACGGCCTGTGCCTCTGCGTCCTTAAGCCTGTCATCTAAAATATTTTTAAATTCCTGGCGCTGCTTGTTCTGAGCCGCCTCCCCCTGCTTTCTGATCTGATACTGCTGAACTGGCGTCAACATTGGCCACCATGCATTACCACCAGCATTAACTGCTTTTCCGGTTTGCCCCCGCGACTGATACTGTGACGGATCCGGTTCCGGCAGTCTTGTCAACCCGAGAGCAGCCTGCAATCCGGCGTCAATCTGTTCGCCGCTAATGCTGTGATTACCTTCCTGCTGCATAATCGCGGTAGTGATACTTTTCAGGGTGTTAATATCAGTAACATCAATCGGCACATTCGGATCAACACCCATTTTTCCAGAGACAAATTTAATGTAGCCCTCTGTATCGTTACCGTCTTTCTTGGGTGCCCAGCGGCTGATGATCTGATTTATAGTAACAACGCCCTTATTACGATAGGTGATAAGGTTTTTCCCCAGCGCACGGACGCCATGCTCCGGGCTGGCAAACCGGACAAACTCGCCATCATCACCGATCTGGCCTTCCCAGTTATTATCTGAGATGCGAATATTGCCAGGGTTATTATTACGTGAACCACGATCACCTGACGGCCCGCCGGTAACACGCATCGAACCACCAAGGTCTGACGGCTCACCAATAGCACCAATGGTTCCCATGGCATCTGTAGCCATTGCATTTTGTGCCGCAGTCCATGCCACCTGGTTATCAAACTCAGCGATTTTTGCCGATATTTCTTCCTCGCTCACACCACGGGAGCGGTTAAACTCAATAATGTTATGGCGGCCAAGAGCCATAAAACTGATAAATGCCTGCGGATTATTGAAATTATCAGAGGCGCTTTTCGCATACCCGGCGACAGCACCGTTATTTCTGCTCGTTTCAAACGACTGAATTTCTTTCAGTTCATAAGATTTCGCCTGATTCGCATACTGGCGCTTCACAACATTGAACTGTTTAACAACATCTTCGCGCGATCCCTCTGGCAGTTGCATGAAAAGCTCCTGCCCTTTAGCGCTAATGCTCGCCATTATTTCATCTGACTGACCAACGGCATTTTTACCCTGCTTGGTATACAGCCCGGTGTTTGGATTGTTAAATAAATCATCTGCATATTCCTGCACCTGCAGGAGTGCATCCTGTGACAACGCCACATTGGCACGCTGCTTTGCCTCAGCAAAAGCATTGATATACTGATCACCGGCCTGTGCCAGCCCGACACCAAAGTGTTCCGGCGATGACTGCGCGCTGAATCCGTTTGACGGTAACGGGCTGCTGCTGACCTGTCTTTCGTTATAGGTTGGTACTGTCGGCATTAATCACCCCCGAATTAAAAGATGCCTGAGCGCATATTTTTGAACATGTTTGAACCTGTACCGGTAGTTTCTGAACCAAAGCTGAGAGGGTTTCCGGTACCGCCTGCCACTTTGTACGCACCCCATGCATTCAGCGGCGTGGTCAGTATCGTACCGATTGCACCAATATTGCCCTGACGACGCGACATCTTCGCATTGAGCCGGTCATTAGCCGCCTGCAGCTTATAGCCGTATGCTTCGCGGGAAGCGTTGTTCATCACGGTGAGCGCATCGAGTTCACCCATGGCCGCAGTATCGCCGAAGATATCCAGCGCACCGCCAGCACCGAGATCAACACCATTGGCCGACATAGTGGCCGCCTGAGTCCCTGCCAGCTGCCGCGCACGGGAACGCTGCTTTGCTGCCTCGGCATTACCACGGTTAATGGAATCATCCGCTGCAGCTTCATTCAGTTTGGCATTCTGGTTTGCGACATCGGCGTTAAATTTACCGGACTGATACTGGCTGTATGCCTGCATAGCGCCGGTGCCGATTGCGGCGGCCGCCAGCATGGTTGGTTCGCACATTATTTCGCCCTCATGGTGAAGTGATGGAAAGGCAGTTTCATTAAGCCGATCGGTTCCGCCGGTTCCAGCCGGAAACCCAGCCAGTGAAGCCAGGCTTTCGCAACGTGGTTACGCGCATCCACATAGTTTTCCAGTGACGGATAGACCGCCAGCATGGCTTTCAGCACCGGCTTGCAGCGGCGCAGGAATATCTTCTGATGTGTTTCAAGGTGAGATGAACTCACCAGCCACGGGATCCCCACGCCGCTCAGGATAGACCCCGGAGCCACACCGAATATTGTAACGACCTGACCATCAATCAGACCAGACCACGCCTTTGTCGAACAGGTAACACCACGGGTAAGAACCTGCTCTGCCGTCTGTCCGGAGAATGCCGCAAACTCATCGTGATCAGCCTGGCGTACATAAGGCAGAAGCTGCTGAATATGCTCAGCCGTTGCCGGGATAATCTGTACGTGTGCCATCGGTTAAAACCCTCCGACATCAAGACGCGGGATAACCGCGAGGATGGACAGCGGCAGCGGATCCTCCTGTCGGATAAAGACACGACCGTTTTTGCTCCAGTTGGAGTCCAGATTGATTTCCACAATGCCGGTCGCGTCATCAACAGGGTTGTCGTAATACTCAAACTCACGCTGAGGGTATTCATACAGGTGGTCTTTGTCGGTACCGGCCCACACGCCACGGCTGGAGTTAACGATAAGACTGGCGACTTTTACCAGTTTCTTTTTATCCAGCAGCGTTTCCTGTCCGTTAATATGAATATCCAGCGTCTCCAGTTCGCTGGTGACCGGCAGACCGATATGCACCACCACAGACGGCGTGTCGATTTCCACCCGTTCACCGGAGACAACAACCGGCGGCGCTACATTGGCATCTGCCAGCACATTCACGGTTTTGCCTTCCAGGTGCCCGATACCGGTAAAGAATTTACGGGCAAAGCCCCACGCCTCTGTCATCGTACTGCGTAACGCTGGTGGTACATTACGGTTAGGTGACACCGTAACTTCTTTACTATTAATGACTTCAATAATGCGGCATTTCAGTATTTTGTTCTCATCATCCTCGGTGTAATCGATGTGAATCTCATTACCGATGTCGCTCTCTTTGAACACGTTGTCAGCCAGCACAGACAGGCGGTATTCTTCCTGATACGACCAGTCACCATCACCGCCGGTAATAACGACCGTTTTGTCCGGATCTGTATTACGGCCGTCATAACTCAGGCCGGAGTCTACAAAGAACGCATCTTCCGTCCGGGTGAATAACCGGCTCGCCAGCCGTTCAACATAACGGACTGTCTTTTTACCGACCTTACGCTTCACTACGAAGTACACCGCATCTTCCGTGCCCTCGCTGATGGTACAGACAGATTCAAATTCACCGTCAGTATGTTGTGGCGCCCAGGCGAAAACCTGTTGTTCGCGCAGATAGGTTAACGCCAGCAGTTCGCCGTCATCCCGGACACACCAGGCAACGGAGTAAGGAACGGTCGAAAAGGCCCAGTCAACAATCTGGTGTTTCTGGAACAGGTGGTTGGCGAGAATGGTTAAGTCTGTGCCCTGATACCCGTCCACATCGAATGAATACGCCAGATCACGGACGGCGCTGCCTTTTTCCTGCACATACAGTGCAATGTTCGCCACGGCAATCGGTGGCAGATTACTGGATCCGTTGGCACCCTGTGACGACATAGCGAAACTGGCCGGGGTGAGTACCTTATTCTGATCACCGGTAACCTGATATTCTCCGCCGGAGGTCAGTGCCACCAGCGAACCAACGTCGATCAGGTGACGGATTTCATTTACCTGCCGCCCGGCATAGGTGTAGATAATGCGGTCATCATCCTGAATCGGGTTACTGCGTCCGAAGTCTTTATAATCGCCGCTGCGGCTGGCCCATATTGTTTGTGGTTGAGAACGGGACCCGGCAAAGAACAGGCGCTGCTGGTAATAGGTCACGGTACTCGGATAACCCAGTTCTTTATTCCAGGCTGCCCGTGCCCATTTGTGGCTGGCGTTGGACGCTGTGACGGCGTTGGACGGCAGATAAGAAATGACTTTCCCGGTAGCGGTTTTACCGTCACTGCCTACAGATTCAATTTTGACAATACCGAACCCACTGTGCAGGTATTCCCACTGGATACCATTACCACCGCCCCATCCGTCCCAGCTCATGCCATCGGTGTGAGACGGACGCAGCGTACCGGTTTTACCGCCGGTATTGGCGCGGTAATAGTGACTGCCGGCGCGACGCTGATCGTTAACTGCGGTTTCTTTATCTGTTTCCCACACCGGCACTTCATCAACAGCACGCTGTTCCAGGTAAAACTGTTTCCCCACCTGCTCGCTGCCGAAGATGTTGTGTGTCGCCGTCAGTGTTACAGTGCCGGTACTGGCGCTCGCGTACACTTTGATCGCCTTGTCGGTATTGATGTCTTCAAACGGGCCGTTCTTTGTCTCCACTTCCGCCAGCCGCCAGTCATCGTGATCGTAACGCTGTAGTTCCATCGGCGGGTGATCGGTGTGAACGATGGTCATTACGTCAGCAGACTGTGTGAATTTCAGCTTAAACAGTTCAGATTCTGCATAGGGTGTCGCCAGTTCAAACACTTCACCTTTGTGTTCACCATCGGCATACAGCACCTGCCCGCCGTCTTTGAACACACGGATATACCGATCGCCGAACTCCAGCGCATAGGTTTGCACCGTGCTGAACTGGAACGGGATCAGGCGGCATTTTTTGTCACCGTATTTAGCCGCGGCAATGAAACGTGTACCCGGGCGGTTTTCTGCCCCGCCGTACTGCCGGACAATGAAATTACGACACTTGCGCAATGCTGTGGCGTACTTCGCCATGTCGACGCGCCCGTATAAGCTCGGGGCGATTTCACCGCCGGAGAATGACGGCTGAATAATACTGTAGGCCATTATGATAACCTCGCTGCGGTAAACTCATCCATGTAATCGACCGGCTCTGATGATTCCCCCAGGGAGTGAGCAGCCGCACCGGCGATCGTCATCTGGTAAAGTTGCAGAGCCTCATTACCGATACCGGAATTTGATGCCAGAGGCCGCGCCAGTTCAGCAGCCAGACGCCATGCCAGCGCATCTTTAAACAGCGCGTCATACATGTTGACGTCTGTCACCCGGGCAGTGTATTGCAGCCACGCCTCCGGCTGATCGGTATAAATCAGTTTCCCGGTACCTTCTTCATCAGCACCGACCTGAAAATGAATCGCGGTATCAGGGCGGTGATACTTTTCACCGGGACGGATAATCGCAATGGCTTTCATGCAGTCCGTAGGGTAGCGGTAGGCATATTTCCATTCCGGCGGCGGATTATTGGTATCAGCCAGCGCCACGCGCTTAACAGCAAAGTTCCAAGGGAAGTCTGACAGCACCGCATCACGGCACTGCTCATAGTGCAGGCTGCACTGATTGGCCTCTTTACTGGCCTCGGTCATGCTGTTGATAGATCGGCTGTTACCGATGCGGCTGAGCGCGATATTGCAGATTTCGATTTCTGAGGCCACTATTCACCCCCATCAAACAGCACATCAGCCGCTGTTTTTTCACTGCCGGATCCCAATGCCATGTCAGTTATCTGAAGCTCAACGTAAACAGATTTCTTTCCTTCGCGCTCATTGACGGATTTCGACAGAACTTTAGCCACGCCATGCAGCTCAATGCTTTCACCAACATCCGGCACGGCGGTACCGAGTTTTTCTATCGTGTCATTTTCTAGAGAAATGCGCAGGCCATACGGGTATTCATCACGGGTTTCTTTCTTGCCGCTGGCGTTCTCGTAGGTTTCAGTGCTGGTTTTAAGGTTGACCATTTTCATTGTCTGTCTCCAATAAAAAAGGGGCTTTCGCCCCCTTTGGAATCGGGGGTTAAACCCCAAGCTCTTTACGTTTCGCGTCGATATCCGCGCGGAGTTTTTCGGCACCGGCATTGTGATGCGGCTTCTTACCAAACAACTGCTGGTACTGATCCTGCAGCGCTGTTAATTCAGTGCTGGCACCGCCATCGTGATTATCGTCACCGGCATTGGCACCTTCATTCGCAGCTACGCGCTCACCGGTTTCAATCAGAAACAGGTTACTTCCGGCCATACCTGTGAACTCAACTTCTTCACCGGGATAAAGCAGGCGGCCATTGATAAAGGATTTCTTCAACACTTTATATCGTGACATGTCACACCTTAATTACTGACAGCTTCATAGACCAGATGAGCATCCACATTCAGGATAATGCCTGATGTGAACTTACCCGCCGTTAACGGGCCATCACCCACGATGTACTGGAGACGCAGGAATTTAAGACTGCCCTGCGGCACTTTGGCAACAATGCGCTTACCGGCATTCAGTGATGCAATCGGCATAGCCTCAGACAGAAAAATAGCCTTAGCATCTGTGAATGCCTTATCAGACGCGGTTTCCAGTTTGATCTGCACCGTGGCATCTCCGGCGGCTTTGGCCTGCTCTGTCACCTGTGCGAACAGCTCCAGCGGCTCACCGATGCCGATATCACGGAAATCATTACGCAGCGGGCCGAGGTCGATAGTGCCGGTACCGGCTGCTGATGCTGTAACCGCCTGATCGACGGAGAACATCGCTTCTTTATCTAAAATCATTGTGTTACCCCTGTTAAAAGGTTGCCGGAGGCTGATGCCGTCCGGCATACGCGGTTACTTAACCTGGCTTTCTGTCGCCAGAATGGAATCGACGCGGCGCACCGGGATCTCATCGAACGACACGACTTTCTTCCCTGCCACTTCCTGCATGGAAATGTTGACGTTCTTGGAGTTTTTAATCTGGCGTCGCATCCAGCTGCGGATAGCCTGGTTGCAGTAGATTGCCGGACGACCCATAGCGAGGTTAGGGATCTTCTCAATCGCCTGAATCAGCAGATCAACCAGGTCGAGCGTGTCCGCCGCTTCCGGGTCTTTCTTCAGCTTACTCATATCGATGTTGGCGATACGCACCACATAACGCCAGTCACGGACGGTCAGGCCGTTTTTCCACTGGAAGTGGGTACGGTAACCTTCATAGCGGCCGCCGTTCTCATCTTCCAGCGTCACCTGTCCTTTGTGCTCCTGCTGTAAGCCAGCTTTAGAGCCTTTCGGGAACAGGCCGTGGACGGTGTTTTCACCCCATACCACCAACCAGATAGAGGTCAGGTTACTGCCGGTACCTCCAGCGTCGATGATGTTAGCGCCGCTCTTGGCGCCCAAATCATTAAAACGGGCAGCCAGTCCGGTGAAGCGCTGCGGGTGTACCGTGGTATCACCGTAGATCAGTGTTTCAGCCATCTCCTGGTTCATGGACTCCAGAAACGCCAGGGATTCAGAAAGCAGGAATTCTGTTTTGTTACCGTTAAGATCAGCCAGGTCTTTATCCACTTCGGAATAGGTTTCCAGCATACCGACTGTGTCGGTGACCTGTGCCGTGGTTGATTTGCTCGGCTGAACACCGTAGTTCAGTAAGCGCCATGTGGCTGACGGCAAACCGGTACGCACCGTAGTGCGGTGGCCGGTCGGCAGGTTACCTTCAACGAACAGCATATCGTCGAGGATCTCGTTGGTCTGATTCAGCAGTTCGACAATTTTCGCCTGTTTGCTGTCAGGGCCTTGTCGTTTAGCCCAGTCAAGTAGCGTAAGTGCTGGCATGGTTTCCCCTTAATTATCCGAATAACACATCAGCGGCACTCTTCGTGCCGCCGCTATTGCCAGTGACAAGACCGTCCTCTGACATGGCTTTGCCGATATTGGCAAAAATACGCACCAGCTCCGGGTGATTTCCGAGGCCGGTTTCGTTCAAATACTGTTTCAGCTCTGGTGAGCCGAACTTATCCATGGCTTTCTGCGCTGCGCCAATGGAAGCATCGGTACCGAGGTCTTTATCTGCCTTAACCTGCTCAGCCCACTGTTCGATCTGCTGCTGCCACTGTGCCGCCTGCTGCTCAACCAGCTTCGGCATAATCTTGCTGCCGTACACATCCACCAGCTTTTGCGCCTGCTCGTTGCTCAGGTTCAGCTCTTTGGCGATCGGCTCAAAAGCTTTTACCGCTTCAGCATCCAGTTCCTGACCTTCTGCGGGTTTGAATTCATACTTTTCCGGGGCCGCTACAGCGGGTTTACCGGGATCTGCTTTCGGGTCTTTGGCCGGTTGCTCAGTACCTTTATCCTGCTCATTACCCGCAGGAGTACCGCCGCTATTCGCTGGTGGTGTTTCTGTCCCAGCCGGTGTGCCTTTTGTACCCGGAGCCGCTCCGCCATTGTCACCACCCTCCGCGCTCTGCTCTTCACACAAGCGACGCATCATTAAGCGCTGCCATAAGTTCATGATTGTTTCTCCTGTTGTTTCGCGGCTTCATCAGCCATCAGTGCATAGAGTTCAGGGCAGACACGATGAAGCCCTTCAAACATCTGTAAACCAAAATTACGGCAGCCCTCTTTAAAGGCTGTCAGATACGGATCTGCTGAGAAAGATGAGCCAAACACGTTACTTTCAGCCAATAACCGCCACATAAACCGGCGGCCTTCCTCTGTTGACATAACTGATTTCAGGTCATCATCAGCGCGTTTCTGTTGCTCGCGCTGTGCAATATCGTGTGCGGCCTGTTCCTGCGGGGTGAGCAGATAGGTTTCCGGTGCGTCTGTCACTGACCACCTCCGGCCAGCGCTGCCAATGCGCTGTTATCATCCATAGGTGTATTACCCAGCGCCTGAGCGCCATCGACAGCGGCCTGCGCCATCTGCATCTGTTGTGTCATGGCCTGCTGCTGAGCGCGGTTTTCACGGATCTGCGCCACCTGTTCATTGGTTGCCACCACGGACGGCGGAACCCCGATTGATGCGGCGTAGGCGTCGATAGTTTCGTCCACGTTGATTTTGTCCAGAGCATCCGGACTGAACTGACCGATGCCACTGGTAAAGCCGATAAAGCGCTCAATACTGCTGACACCGATCGCTTTCTGTGCCTGCGCCATCACTGAGATGTATTCGACTTTCAGCTGCATGCCCTGCATCTCATCCGGCGGCACCGGCAGCAGGTTGTTCTCTGCCATCACGCTGAACGTGCGGTTAATCAGCTTATCTAGCAGTTCAGAATCCAGGCGCTGCAATACCGGTCCCAGCATCAGCAGTTTTTCCTCCCGCATTTCCGCCACCGCCTCGACCGGCATGGAGCGGGTATTCACGGTCTGCATCATGCGGAACAGGTCAACGAAATAGGCGTGATCGATAATCTGGCGGGTGTCCTGGATATCTTCCAGCAGGCCATTGGTACCGTTGGCCGGTATTTCAAACAGCGGCTTGATCTGGTTGTTCACATCCGCCATCGGCAGATAGTTAATCCCGCCGGGGATAGTCGAGATACGCTGGCTTTTTATAGAGGCCGGAGCCTGTAAAGGCGGGTTGGTGATTTTGTCGATCATCTGCGCTTTGCGGCGCTGCAGCAGTTGCAGAGCTTTCACGCTGCCGAGCGCCACCATGCCGGGACAGGATGAACCGTAAACGTCCTCGCCATTCACTTCCCAGCGTGGCGCCATGATCGGGAATTCGTCGTAGCCGGACTCGCGCAACAGCTTGTCGTCAGTACTGTTAGCCTCGTAATAAACGGACTTGTACGCCTTGTGTTTCGCTTCCAGCTTGCCGGTCTGGCGGTCAAGGTTCGGATAGACGGCGTGAACTACATTCACCCACTGCCCGTATTGACCGCTGTTCCACTGTGATTTCACTGTATCGCTGACAGCGTCCATACCGAACTCAGTGACCACCTGACGCACGGTCATACTGAATTCACGGACGGCAGTATCGACACTCAGATCCGCGCCGTTGGCAATGTAAAAGCTGCCGGTCGGAAACGGTACGGTACGGATCACCCGCTGCGGGTCAGCAACAACAGCCATTGCACCGGTGGCGAACGTGCCTAAATCCTCGTACATCAGCGGCAGTGACTGGTAGAGATTGGAGCGGTTAAACACTTCGTTCATGCGCTGTTCGACAGTTTCCAGCCAGAGTTTCACCGGCCCGTAGTCCATCAAATCACGATCAGGTGTCGCCAGACGGAACCACGGACGCGCCGGGCTGGTAATGCCGGACATCATGCCGCTGGATAAGGTACGCGCCGCCATGACGGCAGCAGGATCAATAATCTTGCTGTTGCGACGATCGCCACGGTTAACTTCCGAGGCGGTAAAACGGGTACTGCGCGGACGGGTGAAATCAGACAGCTCACGCCAGTGCGGCTCAAAAGAGAGACGCTCAGCTTTGAGCTGAGAGAGTTGTTTATTTAACTGCTGTTTCAGGCTGTCTGACATTATCCGCCCCTGTGATTACTGGCCTAACAGCGTTTTACCGCTGGTGGACGCGGCACCGGTGGCACCCTGCGAACCGGTCAGCATGGTTGATTTACGGCCTGATGCTGCACGACGGCGGCGCATTTCTTCATCACGGCTGCTGGTGACAGCTTCGTCCTGCTCCTGTGGTGCTGCCTGAACCGGTGGCGGCGTACTTATTTTCGGCTTACTGAATCCACACATATCCACACCTCAATAAGATAAACATAATTACTTCATATGGATTGTATATCATGTTAATTGACATTTGAAATAAACATGACTAACATTTTGTTTATCACTCAGCCGTGATTATCTTTACCCTCCATAACAGGTGTTGCCAGTGCTACAGCTTTGCCCTCTTCGTGAGGGCATTTTTTTATCTGTTATTCAGGCGTAGGGATCGTAATCGTTGTCGGCTACCACTGAGCCGTGAGAGATGTTCTGTTTAAATTGCGGGTCTTTTTTGGTGACCGGATAAGCAAATGTCAGCGCCAGCGCATCACCTTTACCCGGAGAGCGGCCTATACGTTTTTTAATATCGTCTTTAGCTTCCAGCAGTATTTTACCATCCAGGCGGACTTTGTATTCAGCAGTAGATAAATCGTCAGCGGTTTCCTGGTCGTCCAGCGCCCCGCCAATCTTAAGCCATGTTTTAACGCTGTTATACATCTCACCGCGCTTGTTAGCCATCTGTGGATCTGTCGATGAACCGTTGAACTGCACCAACTGCCAGTCGCGCCCCCAGTTCATTCCAACAGAATAAATACCGGTACCGTAGCCGAAATCGATATGCACCGCGTCAGCCTGATAGCGGTCCTCAAAGTCAGCAATGCGTTTCGCCATGATCACATCATCGGTGGTTTTAGCGCCAGACCATAAAAACTTACAGTGCAGCCCCTGCCGCATGTAGATCACCGCATCATCAGCGCCGGAATAGGCAGGGTCAACGCCGATGATTACCGGCGCATGAGCCACTTCTGCTGCGGTTACCGTGCGTTTCATGGCAGCATCGGTAAGGCCGGTAGGGATGAACTGCGTTTCAGAAGCTGACGGGAAGATACCACGCACACGGATTTTGAAGAAGTCGCTGTCTTCCCCCATATCTTCTTCCCATTTTTTGATCTGCTCTTTGTTGGTGCCCTCCACCGTCCGGCTGTCTATCTGCTTTGTGCGCCAGCGGTGTTTAAACTTGCGGAAGCACTCGCGGAAGCGCCCGGTGTTACGGGTCGGGTTACCAAACGCAATCCAGATAATTTCCGTGTTTTCGTCCGTCAGCGCCCCCTCAGCTACTTCCCACACCAGATCGGCAATATTGGACGCCTCATCGAACACCAGAATGATGCGCTTACCCTGGTTGTGCAGCCCGGCGAATGCCTCGGTATTGTTCTCTGACCATGGCACGGCATCAGCCCGCCATGCGTTGGTATGGTTCGGATCGTTGGAATAGATAGCTGTTTTGGTGCAGGTGAACCAGTCGCGGGTGATGGAAAGACGCTGCCACTTGGCAATCTCCGGCCATGTTTTGGTTCGCAGCTGGTTTTCGGTGTTGGCGGTGACGACGACTTTGCAATCTTCGCAGGTGTCCATGCCCCACTTAATTAC
>OKVX01000491.1_pt1 | contig 20420 bp, 16 predicted proteins | sample 1606941 | NCBI WGS metagenome assembly OKVX01 (sample SAMN03281016, study PRJEB24777) | human gut metagenome | isolation source: fecal sample PR161 from 1 month old female Malay infant, caesarean... | reverse complement strand
CCCAGATGGTCATTTCACCCTGAGCAGTAAGAGGACAACGACGTGCGATTTCCGAACCAACGTTTAGCGCAACTTTTTGATCTGTTGCAAAACGAGACGCTGCCGCAGGACGAGCTGGCGCAGCGGCTGTCGGTCTCCACGCGAACCGTCCGGGCGGATATTTCCGCCCTGAACGCGCTGCTGGCAAGCCACGGCGCGCAGTTTATTCTCAGCCGCGGCAATGGCTACCAGCTCAAAATTGACGATGCGGTACGTTATCAGCAGTTACAGGCTTCCCATCCGCGCGCGCTGCGCATTCCCCGTACCGGGCCGGAGCGCGTGCATTATCTGGTGGTGCGTTTTCTCACCTCGGCGTTTTCACTCAAGCTGGAAGACCTGGCCGATGAGTGGTTCGTCAGCCGCGCCACGCTGCAGAGCGACATGGTGGAGGTGCGGGAGTGGTTCCACCGCTACAACCTGACGCTGGAAACGCGTCCACGTCACGGCATGAAGCTGTTTGGCAGTGAGATGGCGACCCGCGCCTGTCTGACCGATCTGCTCTGGGAGCTGGCCCAGCAGGACAGCCTGAACCCGCTGGTGACCGACGTGGCGCTCAATGCCGGAGTAGCAGAGCAGATGGTGCCCGTACTGCACGAGGCGCTGACGCGGCATCACATCCGCCTGACCGACGAAGGCGAGCTGTTCCTGCGACTCTACTGCGCGGTGTCGGTGCGCCGCATCAGCGAGGGGTATCCACTGCCGGAATTCCACGCCGAAGATGTGGAAGAGAACGTGCGTGACGCGGCGAAAGATATCGCGGTGACCATTCAGCAGCTGGCGGGCAAAGCGCTTTCCCCTTCGGAAGAGAGCTGGCTGTGCGTGCATATCGCCGCGCGGCAGATCCAGGATATCGCGCCGAGCGCCATCAATGCGGATGACGACGAAGCGCTGGTCAACTACATCCTGCGCTATATCAACACCCACTATAACTACAACCTGCTCAGCGACGAGCAGCTGCATGCGGATCTGCTTACCCATATCAAAACCATGATCACCCGCGTGCGGTATCAAATCATGATCCCGAATCCGCTGCTGGATAACATCAAGCAGCACTATCCGATGGCGTGGGATATGACGCTGGCGGCAGTCTCAAGCTGGGGCAAATACACGCCGTATGTGATCAGCGAAAACGAGATTGGCTTCCTGGTGCTGCATATTGGCGTCGGGCTGGAGCGCCACTACAACATTGGCTACCAGCGCCAGCCGCGCGTGCTGCTGGTGTGCGATGCCGGTAATGCCATGGTGCGCATGATTGAGGCGGTGCTGCAGCGCAAATACCCGCAGATTGAGGTCACACGCACGCTTACGCTTCGCGAGTACGAGCAGACGGAATCCATTAGCGAAGACTTTGTGATCTCGACTGCCCGCGTCAGTGAAAAGTCTAAGCCGGTGGTGATGATTGCCCCATTCCCGACGGACTACCAGCTGGAGCAGATTGGCAAGCTGGTGCTGGTGGACAGAACCCGTCCGTGGATGCTGGATAAATACTTCGACGCTGCGCATTTCCGTATTCTCAACGCCCCTGTGGACCAGCAAACGCTGTTCCGCGAGCTCTGCGTCCAGCTTGAAGAGGAGGGCTTTGTGGGGGCTGAGTTCCTCGACTCGGTCGTTGAGCGTGAAGCCATCGTCAGCACCATGCTCGGCGACGGCATCGCGCTGCCGCACTCCCTTGGCCTGCTGGCACAGAAAACGGTGGTCTATACCGTGCTCGCCCCGCACGGCGTCCAGTGGGGCGACGAAACCGCCCACGTTATCTTCCTGCTCGCCATCAGCAAAAGCGAATACGAAGAGGCGATGGCGATCTACGATATTTTCGTCACCTTCCTGCGCGAACGTGCGATGTCACGACTCTGTAGCTGCGGAAATTTTGCCGAGTTTAAGGCGGTGGCGATGGAGAGTTTGAGCCGGTTTTGAGAGGCGTTATCCAGAATTCGATGTAATGCGAATGTAATGCTAAACTGCATTACACATTCGATTCGCCTGGAGGCATAATGGCTACGCTTAACGTCCGTCTGGATGACAAACTCAAAAACGAGGCTTATGCCGTGCTGGAAAAACTCAATATCACCCCAACAGAAGCCGTGCGACTCCTGTTTCAGTACGTTGCGGAGACGGGGCGCATGCCGGTGAAAACGGTCACGATTAGCGACAGCGAAGATGCGCTGATACAGACAGTCCGGGAGCGACTGGCTAATCCGCAAAAGGGAATTAAGGTTAGTCTGGATGACTTATGAACTGGAATTTGACCCGAGGGCGTTAAAAGAGTGGAGCAAGCTGGGGGAGACTGTAAAAAAGCAGTTCAGGAAGAAACTTGCCGGGGTGTTGGTAAACCCCCGGATCGAATCGGCCCGTCTGCATAATCTGCCTGATTGCTACAAAATAAAACTCAGATCCCAGGGTTACCGTTTGGTCTATCAGGTTCAGGACAACGTGGTAACGATAGTTGTCATCGCTATTGGGAAAAGAGAGAAATTAACCGTGTATCACGATGCTAACAAACGGCTATAGCGTTCAGCGCAAATGATGCACAACCTGGTTACTGCTGCCGCGCCAGATAAGCGCCGGGTCTTTTAAATCCTGTACAAATTTGCCGTCGACCAGCACGTTAATCAGATCCACCACTTCCCTTTGCTGCGCGTTCAGCTCGTCCAGCTTATAGCCCGTCCAGACCCAGATATCTTTTCCTGCGCACTCGCGGCGAATGCGTTTCACCAGCTTCAGGATCTCCGGCACGTTTTGCGGATGCAGCGGATCGCCGCCGGAGAGCGAAATTCCCTGGCGTTTGATGCGGGTGTCGTTGAGGTCGTTAATGATCCGGTCTTCCACCTCGGCAGTAAACGGCATGCCGGAATTGAGCCGCCAGGTGCTTTTGTTGTAGCAGCCAGGGCATTCGTGCACGCAGCCTGAGACAAAAAGAGTGCAGCGGGTGCCGGGGCCGTTGACGATGTCGACGGGGTAGTATTGGTGATAGTTCATAGCGTTAACCTGATGCCCTCACCCCGGCCCTCTCCCACGGGGAGAGGGAGAAAACCGGAGTCAGGCTTAGCAATGTGCTCGATCGGTTCCCTCTCCCTTGAGGGAGAGGGTAGGGTGAGGGGGAGAACACGGAACTTAACCGATCTGCCCATTCCCTAAATGCTTCACGCGGCGTTTCACTTCTTCCTGCTTACCGGCGTTGAACGGACGCGCATCCGGGCTGCCAAGATAGCCGCATACGCGGCGGGTTACCGATACGCGGGCCGCATCGTGGTTGCCGCATTTCGGGCAGGTAAAGCCTTTACTGGTACACTCAAACTCGCCGGTAAAGCCGCACTCGTAGCACTCGTCGATAGGCGTGTTGGTGCCGTAATACGGCACGTGCTGATAGCTGTAATCCCACACGTCTTCCAGCGCTTTAAGGTTGTGCTGGATGTTCGGGTATTCGCCGTAGCAGATAAAGCCGCCGCTGGCGATAGGGGGATAGGCCGCTTCAAAGTCAATCTTGTCGTACGGGTTAACCTTTTTCTCCACGTCCAGGTGGAAGCTGTTGGTGTAGTAACCTTTATCAGTCACCCCTTCCACAATACCGAACTCAGCGGTGTCCAGACGGCAGAAACGGTCACACAGGTTTTCGCTCGGCGTGCTGTACAGGCTAAAGCCGTAGCCGGTCTCTTCTTTCCACTGGTCAACGGCATCGCGCAGGCGCTGAACAATGGCGATGCCTTTCTCGCGCAGCGCGTCGCTGTCATACATATGCGTGTTGCCAAACAGGGCGTTGATGGTTTCGTGAATGCCGATATAGCCCAGCGAGATCGACGCACGACCGTTTTTGAAGATCTCAGACACATCGTCGTCCGCTTTCAGACGCACGCCGCAGGCCCCTTCCATATAGAGGATTGGCGCGACACGGGCTTTCACCCCTTCCAGACGGGCGATGCGGGTCATCAGCGCTTTACGTGCCAGCTGTAAACGCTCATCCAGCAGCGCCCAGAAGACGTCTTCATTACCTTTGGCTTCCAGCGCGATGCGCGGCAGGTTCAGGCTGATCACGCCCAGGTTGTTGCGGCCGTCATGCACCTGCTCACCATTTTCGTCCTCATACACGCCGAGGAAGCTGCGACAGCCCATCGGGGTTTTAAACGAACCGGTGACTTTCACCACCTGGTCGTAGTTCAGAATGTCCGGATACATACGCTTGCTCGCGCACTCCAGCGCCAGCTGTTTAATGTCGTAGTTCGGGTCACCAAACTTATGGTTCAGGCCGTCGCGGATGGCGAATACCAGTTTCGGGAACACCGCCGTTTTGCGGTTTTTGCCAAGACCGGAGATACGGTTACGTAGAATGGACTGCTGAATCAGACGCGATTCCCAGCTGGTTCCCAGACCAAAGCCGAACGTGACAAACGGCGTCTGACCATTCGCGGTATGCAGTGTGTTCACCTCGTACTCCAGCGACTGGAACGCGTCATAGCACTCTTTCTCGGTGCGGGAATGGGCGTAGCCGTCAGCATCGGGGATCTGCCACTCTTCCGCCGTTTTACGGTGCTTCTTAAAGCTGGCAGTGACAAACGGGGCCAGCACTTCATCAATGCGGTTAATGGTGGTGCCGCCGTAAATGTGGCTCGCGACCTGGGCGATAATCTGCGCCGTGACGGCCGTCGCTGTGGAGATGGACTTCGGCGGCTCAATCTCGGCGTTACCCATTTTAAAACCGTGGGTCAGCATGCCTTTCAGATCGATCAGCATGCAGTTAAACATCGGGAAGAACGGCGAGTAGTCGAGATCGTGGTAGTGGATCTCTCCGCGCTCGTGCGCCGACACCACGTCGCGCGGCAACAGATGCTGACGGGCGTAGTGTTTAGCCACGATACCGGCCAGCAGATCGCGCTGGGTCGGGATCACCTTGCTGTCTTTATTGGCGTTTTCATTGAGCAGGGCGGAGTTGGTCTGCTCGACCAGACCCCGGATTTCCTGATTCAGACGACCGCGCTTCTCACGCTGGACGTCGCGGTCGTGGCGGTACTCAATATAAGCGCGCGCTAACTGCTTGTAAGGACCAGACATCAGCTGGTTCTCAACCGCAGTCTGGATCTCGCTGATATCCACCTGGCTGCGTTCGTTCATCTGGCGGCTAACGACGTCTGCGACGGTGGCGCAGTAATCTGCGTCATCGACTCCCGCTGCTTTAGCTGCACGCAGAATGGCTTCCTGAATGCGCTCTGATTTAAACGGCACTTTACAGCCATCACGTTTCATCACATGCGGTGTCATGATCACTCCATTTTAAAAACAGGTTATCCACAGAGGTGGGGAAGTATGCACCGGGTGGATTATCAGCCAGCCCAATGACTTCCCGCGTTCCCGACCCTTGTTATCCACAATCCCGGAGAGCGGAGTCGCCGTGTTGTTGTTGGAATAGTAGACGATAAATACAAGATGTTGGGTCGGCCAGCATTTTAAGTGCTACATATAGTGATTTGCATCAAACATGTTTGCGATTTTTTTGATTCAGAACAAAGTAAAAAGACGAGAGTACAAACGGCGGGCGCTGGAGCGAATGTAAATCCGCAAAGGAAAAATCTGATTAATTATTCAACAAAAACAGTAAAGTAAGCCGGGCGCTGCTGTTACACCCGGCGGGAGATTACGCCTGTAGCCACCAGACGGCTTCAAACGGACGTAGCGTGGCGGTATGTGGGGCCGGGTAATTACTCATGACGGCCTGCCACTCACCACTGAGAACGCCTGTTTCCCATTCATGAGACTGATGGCTGAGGTTAGCCACCACCACCAGGGTTTGCCCCTGCCACTGGCGGCGATAACACCACAGGGACGGATGTTCCGGCAGCAGATCCTGATAATCGCCCCACGTCAGCACCGGCAGGGTTTTGCGCAGGCGAATCAGCGACTGGTAGGTATAAAACACCGAATCGGGATCGTCCAGCGCCGCGTGGGCGTTGACCGTCTCGTAGTTGTCGCAGACGCCAATCCACGGCTCACCTTCGGTAAAACCCGCATTGTGCGAGGCATCCCACTGCATCGGCGTGCGCCCGTTATCGCGCGACTTACTCGCCAGAATCGCCAGGAGTTCGTTCGGATCGCGGCCGTTAGCCCGCAGTTCGGCGAACATGTTCAGGCTTTCCACGTCGCGGTAATCGGTGATGCGGCTGAAGTGCGGGTTGGTCATGCCAAGCTCTTCACCCTGATAGATATACGGCGTGCCCTGCATCCCGTGCAGCACCATGCCCAGCATCTTCGCCGCCGGTACGCGGTATTCGCCTTCATCGCCAAAGCGCGACACAATGCGCGGCTGATCGTGGTTACACCAGAACAGCGCGTTCCACGCTTTGTTATGCATCCCCTGCTGCCAGTGGTTGAAGAGGGTTTTCAGCGCCACGAAATCCGGTTTTGCCAGCGTCCATTTTTCGCCGCCGGGGTAATCCACCTTCAGATGATGGAAGTTAAAGGTCATCGACAGCTCGCGCCCGTCGAGAGACGCATACTGCTGGCAGTTCTCCAGCGAGGTGGAGGACATCTCGCCCACCGTCATCAGATTACGCGGCGTAAAGACGTCGCGGCTCATCTCCTGGAGATATTCATGAATGCGCGGCCCATCGGTGTAGAAGCGGCGACCGTCGCCAATATCGTCATTCGGGAAAGCCTGGTCTTTCGAAATCAGGTTAATCACATCCAGACGCAGGCCGTCCACGCCGCGATCGGCCCAGAACTCGCACACCTTTTTCAGTTCAGCGCGCACGGCCGGATTCTCCCAGTTGAGATCCGCCTGCTCCGGGGCGAAGAGGTGCAGATAATACTGCTCGCTCTCGGCGTGCCAGCGCCAGGCGTTGCCGCCGAATTTGGAGCGCCAGTTGTTGGGAAGCTGCTCCGGCGTGCCGTCGCGCCAGATATAAAACTGGCGGTACGGGCTGGCTTTATTCAGTGATTCACGGAACCAGGCGTGCTGGGTTGACGTGTGGTTAAACACCATATCCAGCACGATGCGAATGCCGCGTTCATGCGCCCGGGCGACCAGCTCGTCAAAGTCATCCAGCGTGCCGTACGCCGGGTCGATGGCGGTGTAATTCGCCACGTCGTAGCCGTTATCCACCTGCGGGGAGATGTAAAACGGCGTCAGCCAGATGGCGTCAATACCGAGGGTTTTCAGGTAGTCCAGCCGCTGCGTCACGCCGCGCAAATCGCCGGTGCCGCTGCCGGTCGTGTCCTGAAAACTTTTTGGGTAAATCTGATAGATGACTCCGTTCTGCCACCAGTGAGGAAGGGTATTCATAATGCGTTCCTGCAAATGCGAAGGGGCGCAACTGCGCCCCGAAAGATGAAGTTAAACAATCTGCAGCGCGCCCTGACGGAACTTACGCTGGTAAACCACGGTGGTGAGCGCCATAGGGACAATGATCGCAATGGCCATCGCCAGGGCAAACACCTGCCAGAAGGCGGGCTGAATGGAGAGAATACCCGGCAGGCCACCAACGCCGATGCCGTTTGCCATCACGCCGTTGAGACCACACACCAGACCCGCCAGACCCGAGCCGATCATGGCGCAGAGCATCGGGAAGCGGTATTTCAGGTTGATACCGTACATCGCCGGTTCGGTGACGCCGAGATACGCGGAGATGGCGGCCGGAACGGAAATTTCACGCTCATTATGCTTACGGCTGACCAGAATAATGCCCGTTACGGCAGATGCCTGAGCGATGTTAGACAGCGCGATAATCGGCCAGACCGGCGTGCCGCCAAGGCTCTGGATCATCTGCATATCAATCGCCAGCGTGGTCTGGTGTACGCCGGTGATCACCAGAGGGGCGTACAGGAAGCCGAACAGCGCGGCACCAATCGGCGCGAAGCTGCCGGTCATCAGGTGACGGACGGCAAAGGCCACGCCGTCGCCGATCATGCGGCCAAACGGACCGATAAAGGCGTGTGCCAGGAACACCGCCAGGATCAGCGAGCAGACCGGCACCACCACCAGATAGAGGTAATCTGGCACGATGCGTTTCAGGCGCGTCTCAATAAAGCCCAGCGCCAGACCCGCCAACAGTGCCGGGATAACCTGCGCCTGATAGCCCACTTTGGCGATGGTGAACAGGCCAAAGTTCCATACTTCCGGCGCCTGCTGGCCAAGTAAGTAAGCGTTCATTAACTGCGGAGAAACCAGCGTTACGCCGAGTACGATACCCAGAATCGGGGTACCGCCCATTTTACGCACGGCGGACCAGCAAATCCCCACCGGCAGATAGAAGAAGATCGCTTCGCCAATCAGCCACAGGAAGTCGTAAATGGTTTTCAGCGCCGGGTACATCTGCGCCAGGGTTTTGCCGTCGCTCATCGGCACATCACCGATGACGTTACGGAAGCCTAAAATTAAGCCCCCGCTGATCAGCGCCGGCAGCAGCGGGAAGAAGATCTCGGCGAAGTGGGAGATAAGCTGCTCGTGCCATTTCATATTCTGGCGCGCGGCCTTTTTGGCCTGCTCTTTATCTGCCGCGTTGTGCCCGGTAGTGGCGAGCAGAGCCTGATAGTAATCGCCCACTTCGGTACCAATAACCACCTGGAACTGCCCGGCGTTGGTGAAGCAGCCTTTCACCATCGAAAGCGCTTCTATCGCTTTCGGATTGGCTTTGGCCGGATCGTTCAGCACGAAGCGCAGGCGGGTAATGCAATGGCTGACCGTCGCGATGTTTTCGCGACCGCCCACCAGGACGATCAGCTGATCGATATCTGCTTGTTTGACTTTACTCATCATGAAACCTCATGACAGATGGGAGGGGTGTAATGACCTGAGCGCAAGCCTACTCCTTCAGCGGGACGGCGAAAATGGGAACGTTCCCGAAATCGGGCGAAGATCACAATAAACCGATTTATGGCGGTTATGAAAGATGGACGGGAATGACGATTTGGCGGGGTTCTGCGCGCCCGTTGATCTGCTCAATCAGCTGTGCGGCGGCCTGACGGCCGGACTCGGCGTAGCCCGGATCGACGGTGATGATCTCCGGGTGCAGGAACTTCATCAGCGGGGTACTGCCTACGCTGGCGACCTGCAGCTCGTCGATGCGCTGTTCCTGTAAATATTTGCTCGCACCCAGCGCCAGGGTGTCGGTCGCGCACACCAGCGCGGTGGTCTGCGGGGTCAGCACGCTGGCGACCTGTTCATAGCCCTGCTTCATGCCAAGCCCGGGCAGGGAGGCCACGGCAGAGAGGTTGTGCTTTTTGCAAAACGCCAGATAGGCTTCGTGACGGCGTTTGCCGGTGGTGACGTCCGCGTGCGGTACGCCAAGATAGCTGATATGACGATGGCCTTTTTCGTACAGGCGCTGCATCAGGGTAATAATCGCCCCTTCATCGTCATAGCAGACGGACGCAAATCCGTGGGCATCGCGTGCCAGCAAGACCAGCGAGGGTTGCCAGGGTTTGAGCATCTCCTCTTTAATGCCGGTAAAGCCAAACAGGACCACCCCGTCGATGTTGCGTCGCGCCAGCATCCCCAGATGCTCTTCCACCAGCTGTGGCGAGAACTGGCTCTCCATCATGATTGGATCGTAACCCTGCTCATAGAAGGCGGGCAGCATGGTTTGTACGGCGAGGTTTTCAGAGAGAGAATCCAGACGCGAGACAATAATGGCGACCACTTTATCGCTCTGTCCGCGCATGGCGCGTGCGGAACGGGAAGGGGAAAACCCGTGCTGATTCATCACCGCCTCGACGCGCTCGCGCGTGCGTTCGCTGACACCGCTCTCGTTGTTCAGCACGCGCGACACGGTGGATTTCCCCACGCCGCTTAAACGCGCAATGTCTTTAATCGTAAGGCGGTTTTGCATGCTGTATTCCCTGTAACAACGATAACGGTGTCAAATGAGCCTAATGCTATAGCGCTAATTCGCTATGGGCAAAGTCTGGTTTACGTTCGGTTTATTTGAGGGTGGGTATAATACCGCCCGACGCGCCGCTTAGGGTACGGTTAAATCCTTATACTGCGCGGCGTACCCCTTATTTTTACTTACCGGAGGCGACATGGATCCCGATCCCACACCTCTCCTGACCAGGAGAACCCCTTCTTTCCGGTAAGCCAGCCTTGTGCTGTCTCACCGGTGATGTGAGGCAGCAACGTTCTGAACGTTCCTGCTTGAAAATTTAAGTGCCTGTCAGGTACGGCTTTGCCACGCCTGCAGGAATGACTGCGTCCGCCCTGGCGGATGCGGGGGAATGACTATGTTTAAAAATATCACCCGGCAGTTGCAGGCGCTGCTGAGCCGCCACCTGCCACACCGTCTGGTTCAGCGCGATCCGCTGCCAAACGGCAAAAATTTCTCCGGCGCCACTATTCCCGCCAGCCTGACCGAGCGTTGCCTCAACGTGGCGGCGATGGATGAGAACGAAGTCTGGCGTGCCTTTAACGGACACCCGGAAGGGCTGAACGCGGCTGAAGTGCAAAAAATCCGGGCCGTGCATGGCGATAACCTTATCCCGGCGCAAAAGCCGGCACCGTGGTGGGTGCATCTGTGGATCTGCTACCGCAACCCCTTCAACCTGCTGCTGACGGTGCTGGGCATTATCTCTTATGCCACTGAAGATCTGTTTGCCGCAGGCGTTATCGCCCTGATGGTGGGGATCTCCACGCTGCTGAACTTTATCCAGGAAGCGCGCTCAACCAAAGCGGCGGATGCCCTGAAGGCGATGGTCAGCAACACCGCGACCGTGTCGCGAGTCATCAACGATCTGGGTGAAAATGCCTGGGTCGAACTGCCCATCGACCAGCTGGTGCCGGGCGATCTGGTGAAGCTCGCCGCCGGGGATATGATCCCGGCGGATTTACGCATCATCCAGGCGCGCGATCTGTTCGTGGCCCAGGCCTCGCTCACCGGGGAGTCCCTGCCGGTGGAAAAGGTGGCGCGGAGCCGCGATCCGCAGCAGATGAACCCGCTTGAGTGCGACACCCTGTGCTTTATGGGCACCACGGTGGTCAGCGGCACGGCGCAGGCGATTGTTACCGCCACCGGCGGCAATACCTGGTTTGGTCAGCTTGCCGGACGTGTGACAGAGCAGGAGAGCGAGCCGAACGCGTTCCAGAAAGGGATTGGCCGCGTCAGCATGCTGCTGATCCGCTTTATGATGGTAATGACGCCGATTGTGCTGCTGATCAACGGCTACACCAAAGGCGACTGGTGGGAAGCCGCGCTGTTTGCGCTCTCCGTGGCGGTTGGCTTAACGCCGGAAATGCTGCCGATGATTGTCACCTCCACCCTGGCGCGCGGGGCGGTGAAGCTGTCAAAACAGAAGGTGATCGTCAAACACCTCGACGCCATTCAGAACTTTGGTGCGATGGACATTCTCTGCACCGACAAAACCGGCACGCTGACGCAGGATAAAATCGTGCTGGAGAACCACACCGATATCGCCGGTAAAACCAGCGAACGCGTGCTGCACAGCGCCTGGCTGAACAGCCACTACCAGACCGGGCTGAAAAATCTGCTCGATGTTGCGGTGCTGGAAGGGGTGGATGAAGAGTCTGCCCGCTCACTCTCTGGCCGCTGGCAGAAGGTGGATGAGATCCCGTTCGATTTTGAGCGCCGCCGGATGTCGGTGGTGGTCAGCGAGCAGCCGGATGTGCACCAGCTGATCTGCAAAGGCGCGTTGCAGGAGATCCTCAATGTTTCCACCCAGGTGCGCTACAACGGCGACATCGTGCCGCTGGACGACACCATGCTGCGCCGCATCAAACGCGTCACGGATAACCTGAACCGTCAGGGGCTGCGGGTGGTGGCGGTGGCGAGCAAATTCCTGCCTGCACGCGAGGGAGACTATCAGCGTATCGACGAATCCGATCTGATCCTCGAGGGTTATATCGCATTCCTCGATCCGCCGAAAGAGACCACCGCTCCGGCGCTGAAAGCGCTGAAGGCCAGCGGGATCACCGTGAAAATTCTTACCGGCGACAGCGAGCTGGTGGCCGCCAAAGTGTGCCACGAAGTGGGGCTGGACGCGGGTGACGTGGTGGTAGGCAGCGATATCGAACACCTCAGTGACGACGAGCTGGCTCAGCTTGCCCGGCACACCACGCTGTTTGCCCGCCTGACGCCGATGCATAAAGAGCGCATCGTCACCCTGCTGCGTCGCGAAGGGCACGTGGTGGGCTTTATGGGCGACGGTATCAACGACGCGCCCGCGCTGCGTGCGGCGGATATTGGCATCTCCGTGGACGGGGCGGTGGACATCGCCCGCGAAGCGGCAGACATCATCCTGCTGGAAAAGAGCCTGATGGTGCTGGAAGAGGGCGTGATCGAAGGGCGTCGGACTTTTGCCAACATGCTGAAATACATCAAAATGACCGCCAGCTCCAACTTCGGTAACGTCTTCAGCGTGCTGGTGGCGAGCGCGTTTCTGCCGTTCCTGCCGATGCTGCCGCTGCATCTGCTGATCCAGAACCTGATGTACGATGTCTCTCAGGTGGCGATCCCGTTTGATAACGTCGACGACGAGCAGATCCAGAAGCCGCAGCGCTGGAACCCGGCGGATCTGGGGCGTTTTATGCTCTTCTTTGGCCCGATCAGCTCCATCTTTGACATCCTGACCTTCTGCCTGATGTGGTTTGTGTTCCACGCCAATACACCGGAACATCAGACCCTGTTCCAGTCCGGCTGGTTCGTGGTGGGGCTGCTGTCGCAAACGATGATTGTGCATATGATCCGCACACGTCGTATTCCGTTCATCCAGAGCCGAGCCGCCTGGCCGCTGATTGTGATGACGGGGATTGTGATGGCGCTCGGCATCGCGCTGCCGTTCTCACCGTTGGCCAGCTACCTGCAGCTGCAGGCGCTGCCGCTGAGCTACTTCCCGTGGCTGGTGGCGATCCTCGCGGGCTATATGGTGCTGACGCAGATGGTGAAAGGGTTTTACGCGCGTCGGTATGGGTGGCAGTAAAAACATACCCTCACCCTAACCCTCTCCCTGGAAGGGAGAGGGGATGATTACACCCTCTCCCCTTTGGGGAGAGGGCCGGGGTGAGGGGATTGGCTTTCCTCTCAAATTCAAGAACCTGTGATCTCCGTCGGCGCATTCGCTTGACGACAAATTGAGCGCATGTTAACAGAATGTTTTGCCTTTATACCCTAAATAATTCGAGTTGCATGAAGGCGGCAAGGGAGTGAATCCCCGGGAGCTTACATAAGTAAGTGACCGGGGTGAACGAGTGCAGCCAACGCACAGGCAACTTGAAGTATGACGGGGATATTTGGCCCGTCAGATAAGGAACATTCATGTTACGGTACAGCCTCTTAACCGCCGGGCTGCTGCTCGGCGCGTCAGCGTTTGCCGCCCCGGCAGGCGATCTTCCCCTGATGCCCTGGCCTGCGAAGGTTGAACGCCCGACCACTCAGGGCGCGCTGGTGCTCAATAATCAACTCTCCGTAAGCGTCAGCGGAGACGATCTCGGTGACGCCGTTAACCGCCTGCGCCAGCGCATTGCCCTGCAAACCGGCTGGACGCTGCAGCCGCAGGCCGACAAACCCGAAAAACCGACCATCCGCATTGCCATTGCCAAAAAAGTGAAGCCGCAGCCGCTGCCGGACAGCGACGAAAGCTATAAGCTGACGGTGGATGCCAACGGGGTGGATATCTCCGCCAACACCCGCTTCGGCGCGCTGCGTGCCATAGAAACGCTGCTCCAGCTGGTGCAAAACGGCGCGGAAAACACCTCTGTACCGTGGGTGACCATTGAAGATTCCCCGCGCTTCCAGTGGCGCGGGCTGCTGCTGGACTCGGCGCGCCACTTTATCCCGCTGGCGGATATCAAACGCCAGATCGACGGTATGGCCGCGGCAAAACTCAACGTGCTGCACTGGCATTTAACCGACGATCAGGGCTGGCGTTTCAGCTCAAAGCGCTATCCTAAGCTGACCCAGCTTGCCAGCGACGGACTCTTCTACACGCCAGAGCAGATGCGCGAGATTGTCCGCTATGCTGCCGAGCGCGGTATCCGCGTCGTGCCGGAGATCGATATGCCAGGCCACGCCTCGGCCATTGCCGTGGCCTACCCGGCGCTGATGAGCGCGCCGGGGCCGTACGAAATGGAGCGCCACTGGGGAGTCTTAAAGCCGGTGCTGGATCCGACCAAAGAGGCCACTTACGCGTTTGCTGACGCGATGGTCAGCGAGCTGGCGGCGATCTTCCCCGATCCTTATCTGCACATCGGTGGCGATGAGGTGGACGACAGCCAGTGGAAAGCGAATCCGGCCATACAGCAGTTTATGCGCGACCACAAGCTGGCGGACAGCCACGCGCTGCAGGCGTATTTCAACCGCAAGCTGGAAACGATCCTTGAAAAACACCACCGGCAGATGGTGGGCTGGGATGAGATCTACCATCCCGATCTGCCCAAAAGCATTCTGATCCAGTCCTGGCAGGGGCAGGATGCGCTGGGACAGGTGGCGCAGAACGGCTACAAAGGGATCCTCTCGACGGGCTTCTATCTCGATCAGCCGCAGTCCACCGCTTACCACTACCGCAATGAGATCGTTCCGCAGGCTTTAAACGGCGTGGACGTGATTGCCGATACCGACAGCGCCCAGAGCTGGGCCTTCTCCATGCCGCGTCTGAAAGGCAAGCCGGTCGAAGGCAGCTTTACGCTGGTGAAAGGGGAGTCCGGCTGGCGCGGATTTATTGATTTTGCCGGCAAGTCCCGCCGCGCGGTGGATAACATTGCGTGGCGCGATGACAATCAGGTGACGTTTACCGTTGATACCTGGATGGGCGAAACGCGCCCGGTGGTGTCGGTTGATAACGATAAGCTCACGGGTTATTTCCTGGTGGGGAATGTCCGCTACCCGATCAGCGGCACGCGTCTGGATGAGGTCCCTAAAGGCACTCCGCCGGTGGTGCCGGATATCGCGCATCAGGTTAATCTGCTTGGCGGAGAAGCCGCGCTGTGGGCGGAAAACGTGGTGGCACCGGTGCTGGATATCCGTCTGTGGCCGCGTACCTTTGCGGTGGCGGAGCGGTTATGGTCCGCGCAGGATGTTACCGATGTCGACAACATGTACACCCGCCTGCAGGCGATGGACAGCTGGTCGACGGTCTCGGTCGGGCTGCAGCAGCACACCCAGCAGCAGGTGCAATTCACGCGCCTTGCCGGGAATGCCGATACGCTGCCGCTGCAAATCCTCGCCCAGGCGGTGGAGCCTGCGCAGTATTACACTCGTCAGCATCTCAAATTCCAGGCCGGAAACTACCATCAGTTTGAGCCGCTCAACCGCTTCGCGGATGCGCTGAACGCTGAAAGCGCCACCGTGCGCCAGATGAACAAATGGGCCGACCGTCTGGTAAGCGACGCCGAGGATACCGAAAGTGCCGACGCGCTGCGCCATGTGTTTAACCGCTGGCAGAGCAATACCAGCGACGCGCTGGCACTGAGTGAAAACAGCTATCAGCTGAAGGCGATCAAGCCGGTGATTCAGGAGGTGGATAAGCTGGCCTCGATTGGCCTGAGGCTCACCGATCTGGTGGCGCGTCAGGGCACGCTGGACGATAAAGAGATCGCCTCAATTCAGAGCGAGCTGGATAACGCGGCGAAGGTTCAGGACGAAGTGGTGATTGCGGCGGTGTACCCGCTGGAGACGCTGCTGCGCGCGACGCGGAATCAGTAGACAACCCTTACCCCTCACTCCAACCCCTCTCCCCAAAGGGGCGAGGGGCTCGATCGGTTCCCTCTCCCCTTTGGGGAGAGGGTTAGGGTGAGGGGACTAGTGCTTAAGCACCCACGCCTCTTTCCAGTGTGAACCGGTGCCCGGCTCAAACTGGGTCGCATACTTGCTCCACTGCACGCAGTAGCCGCTGTACGGGAAAGGCTTACACTGGTAGGTCTTACCGTCTTTTGGCTGCAGCACCACGGTGCCTGCTTTGTACGACGCGATGTTATCCGGGAAGATGTAGTCATGCTGACCGGTGCTGTTGTCCGCCGCGGCTTCCTCTTCCAGCATCAGGTTCAGCACATCCTGCGCAAACAGCGTGCCGTCTTTATTGGTGGCGAAGTACTTCAGCATGTGGTGACCCGCCTCAACGCCGGTCAGCGTCAGGGTGACGTCCTGATTCACGTTATTCATCTCCTACTTCAGGTACCCTTTTTCCGCCCCGTGATGGTTCATGACGTGGGCTTCGAAATCGACGTTACCGTGGGTATTCACATGGAAGGTGACGGTCGCATTGCCGTTCTCGATTTTGCTGTAGTGCAAATTGCTGACGGCGATGGTTTCATTGACCTCTGCCTTCTGCTCTTCGTACGAAATCGCAACGGACTGCAGGGCGCTGCCCTCTTTGACGAAGACGCTGTTCGCGCCATGAACCGGGCTAATCTCGCCGCCCTCATCCTTCACGCCGACGCGAATGTCCTGGTGCGCGGTATTAATTTTCTGCGCCAGATCGTACGACCACTGGTTGGCATCCCCCTGCGCGGCCGTGGCGATCGTTATTTCCGTGCGCAGGGACGTCACTTCACCGTGCGCATCGAAGAAGCGGGCAATGACCTTATCGCCGACGTTCAGGTTATTTCCCGCAATCTGGCCGCTGAGGACCTTGCTCCACTCTGATTCGATGCTGGCACCGTCATCCGGGGTAACATTGCCGCCGTTACCAAAATCAACGTCAATGGCCTGGTAGAAACTGTTTGAGGTATCCGCTATTTCCCAGACGCCATAAATCACCTGGTAACCCGTTCGCGCAGGTACATTACAGGTCATGGCTTTGCGCATCGCGGGGGCCTGGCCATTTCCATTCACGGTACAGAACGGGGTTAATTCAAACTGATCGCGGGTCAGGGGTTTATTCGGATCCCAGTTTTGTTTGGTGATGTAGTAACGCCAGTTGGTGGTTTTGTGCGGCGCGGTGTGATACCAGACAAACTCATGCGGGCCGGCGGTCATGGGGCTTTTCGTCCACGCGTTCAGGCTCTGTTTATCCAGCTGGGAGTAATTCGCAATCCCCGCGCTGGCAAGCTGGCCGTCTGGCGGCATCGCACCGCCCGGGAAGCCGGAGGTTTTCTCCACGCTCTGCGGTTCATACTGAACGGAGCCACAGTCAATGTTTTGACCGAGCTTGCACATATAAGCGCGGCTGGCAGGAGACTCAATATATCCGTGCGCTAAAGCGGATGAGGCAACGGTCAGGGTCGCCATCGCAAGGGCAATCTTTGATAATTTCATTGTTAGTCCATTAATAATAAATACGCAGGGTGATGTTATTAATGGCGGGTGGGGAAGGTCATGCTGTGGTGAGAGGAAAAATAACCAAAAAAAATGGACAGCCGAAGCCGCCCATTCTCTGCTGCTATCAATCAGCGACGTACGGCAATCGCTTCGATTTCAATTTTCACGTCTTTTGGCAGACGAGCCACTTCCACGCAGGAGCGCGCCGGGAAAGAGGCGTTATGCTCGGTGAAGAACGCTTCATAAGTGGCGTTAACGGTGGCGAAATCGTTCAGATCTTTCACGAAAACGGTGGTTTTCACGATGTCGCCCACTTTCAGGCCTGCGGATTCCACGATCGCCTGCACGTTTTCCAGCGACTGACGCGCCTGCGCCGCTACGTCGGCTGGCACTTCACCGGTCTTCGGGTTCACCGGGATCTGGCCAGAGGTAATAATCATGCTACCCAGATCAACGCCCTGAACGTATGGGCCGATAGCCGCTGGTGCATTTTCCGTCGCGAGTACTTTGGTCATGATTTCTCCAGAATAACAGCTGATTTAAGAGTCCCGGCCATTATAGGGAGGCCGGGATCCTTTACCAACCTCAATTAGTTGGCCAGCACCACATAATGAGAAAACTCTTTTTCGCAGTATTTGCATTTGAGTGCGATGTCATCGGCGCGTTTTTTCACTGCGAAGCTGGAGGAGACCGGCTCCGCGTGGCTGATGCAGTTGCTGTTCGGGCAAACCAGCACGCTCTCAATCCGCTCCGGCAGGCTTGGGCGTGATTTGCCCACCACGTCGTAATTGTCGATGCGGTTAACGGTGGCGTCCGGCGCGTACAGCGACAGCTGGTTAACCTGCTCGTCGGTCAGGAAGGTATTCTCGATCTTGATCAGGTCCTTGCGGCCCATTTCGCCTGACGGCAGGTTCAGGCCGATGGTGATGCGCTGGTCGGTTTCGGTCAGTTTGAACAGCGTCAGCAGCTTAAAGCCGACCTGCGCAGGGATGTGGTCAATCACGGTGCCACGTTTGATGGCTTCAACCTGGAGTTTGTTATCGTGTGTCATTGTCGTTTCCCCTTACAGAGCCAATTCGCGATTCAGAACCAGTGCCAGTAACGCCTGGCGGGCGAAGATGCCGTTTCCGGCCTGCTGGAAGTACCAGGCGTGCGGCGTTTTATCCACGTCTGTGGTGATCTCATCGATGCGCGGCAGCGGGTGCAGCACCTTCATGTTGTCGCGCGCGCCCTCGAGGTCGCTGGCGCGCAGCACAAACTGCGCCTTCACGTTGGCGTACTCGGACGGATCCAGACGCTCTTTCTGCACGCGGGTCATATACAGAATATCCACGTTGCCCATCACCTCTTCGATGCTGGCGTGCAGGCTCCACGGAATGCCTTTTTCATCCAGCATGTCGAGAATGTACTGCGGCATCGCCAGCGCGTCCGGGGCGATGAAGAAGAAGCGGTTGCCGTTGAATTTCGCCAGCGCCTGGGTCAGGGAGTGAACCGTGCGGCCATATTTCAGGTCACCCACCATGGCGATGTTCAGGTTTTCCAGACGGCCCTGGGTCTCCTGAATGGTGAACAGATCCAGCAGGGTTTGCGTCGGGTGCTGGTTGGCACCGTCACCGGCGTTCAGCACCGGAATACCGCCGGAGAACTCAGTCGCCAGACGGGCCGCGCCCTCCTGCGGGTGGCGCATTACAATCGCGTCAACGTAGGTGCTAATCACTGAAATGGTATCCGCCAGGGTTTCGCCTTTTTTACCCAGCGACGTGTTGCTGCTGTCTGAGAAGCCCACCACGCTCGCGCCCAGGCGGTGCATGGAGGTTTCAAAGGAGAGGCGGGTGCGGGTCGACGCTTCAAAGAAGCAGCTCGCAATCACCTTGTGCTTCAGCAGCTCCGGTTGCGGATTGGCCTTCAGTTTTGCCGCGGTTTCCAGAACCAGTTCCAGCTCTTCGCGGCTGAGGTCGTTTATGGAAATGATGTGTTTTTGATAAAGCGGATTCATGTTTATCTCCTGACGCCGGGCAAAAAAAAGCCCCTCAAATGAGGGGCTCTGGGAATAGGTTTAGCAACGGGAAGAAAAACGGCAGGCCAGCGTCTGATTTCAGACGCGGTAAGACGTTATGTCGAACACGCTTGACCATGCTTCCTCCCGGCAAATTGTCGGGCATTATACGCACCCCGATGTCCGGATCAAGCAATTTAATGCACGCTTTACTCAATGCAAACGGTTCTTTATGAATATTAATGCGTTCTGAGTAAATAATTAATTTGCTTATGCACCAGCGCGGTACGCTTCACCACCCGGGGGGCGACCCAGACAATACTGCTTCCGGCAACCACGCCTAAAATTTCCGGTAACTGGTGATAATCCAGAATGCGCGCCACCGCGCGGCCATATCCGGCCACGGTATGAATAAGGATAAATTCGCTATTATGCTCCACGCTGACCACCATTTCGGAAACGGTACGCGCGGCGTCGGGGGCAGGGCGCAGAAGAGGATTCAACGAATAAATCTTTAGCCCTTTGGCATTTCGAATTTTTATGACACCAAGCAACTTGAGCAGACGTGAAACGGTGGACTGGCTGATGGTCTCAAAACCACGCTCCTGCAAATCGCGGCGAATCTCTTCCTGGGAGAGATAGCTTTTTTCTGCGATCAGGCGCTGACAGACCGTCAGCTGTAGCTGTTCTTTTGGAGAGTAATCACCATATTCCGTCATAACTATTTCCCATGTAAGTGGCTGAAACAAAACGCCCGGTGGCGCTACGCTTACCGGGCCTACAACGTCAAAACATCACAATACTGCCCCCAGGCTTAACGCCACCATGATCACCACCGTGAGTATCCCCAGCAGCGGCGCCACCCATTTCAGGTAGCGCACATAGGGCACGCGGGCGATAGCCAGCCCGCCCATAACCACCGCGGAGGTGGGCGTCACCAGGTTAACGATACCGGAGGCTGACTGGTAAGCCGTGACTACCAGGTCGCGGTTGACGTTAGCGAAATCGGCAAGCGGTGCCATGATCGGCATCGTCAGAACGGCCAGGCCGGATGAAGAAGGCACAAGAAACGACAGCACCACCTCCAGCCAGTACATCACGTTGATAAACGCCACCGTGGATAACCCGCTGACCAGCCCTTCCGCGCTGTGCAAAATGGTGTGGGTAATCATGCCCTTATCCATGATGACTACGATACC
>OKVX01000488.1_pt1 | contig 20517 bp, 6 predicted proteins | sample 1606941 | NCBI WGS metagenome assembly OKVX01 (sample SAMN03281016, study PRJEB24777) | human gut metagenome | isolation source: fecal sample PR161 from 1 month old female Malay infant, caesarean... | reverse complement strand
CTGGCAAGGCTGGGACGGAAGTCACTGTCGTTCTCAAAATCGGTGGAGCTGCATGACAAAGTCATCGGGCATTATCTGAACATAAAACGCCATCAGTAAGTTGGAGTCATTACCTAAATACTACTAATATTGAGAGGCCAAGCAGATTTTGCTCTTTTTTTTGCGCAATTTATAAAAATCATAATTCACTAATGCGGTAACGGTAATTAATAAAATAATAACCTGAATTTTTCATAAAGTTAGTATTTAATTCTAATGCGCCGAACTTTTGCTTTACCTTTTCGGTTTTCAGCGTTGCTTAATTGTTACTAAAAGCGAGTTGTTTTAAAAGTATTCAAATGCTAAGTTAATGAAATTAATTATAAAATTTTGCTTACGGTTAAGCCTTTCGTCGTATTGGTTTTTTCAGGGCTGGCGGGGCGCTGTCTTGTTTGTCCTTTAAGATTTAGTTATTCTTCGCGCGCTAAGCGTCCATTCGATAATTTCGATGAATATATCCCCTGCTTGCCCTCCTCTGGCCTGGCGACATGGTGTACGCTCCTGGCAACGCTGAACTCAGAATATTTATCCAGTCACTCTATTTTTTAAGAGCAGTAAACCTATGACTACAATAAAGAACCGTCGTTTACGTCCGCGTGCGCATCGCTTTGCTCTTGAGTCTCGCCAGCTTTTTGATGGAGCCGCTCTGGCTGAAACCGCCATCCATGAGGCATCGGCAAGCGATCTGGTGCACCATGAAAGCGCCACCGAACCCGCGAAGGCGCTGGATATTCCCCACGCCGCCACAGCCGACGCCGCAAGCGAAAAACCGGGCAGCGCCGCCAGCGAAGTCTATGTAATAGACCAGCATATCTCCGGCTGGCAGTCGCTGGTGGACCAGGTGCCGCAGGGCAGCCAGGTGGTGATTATCGATGAAAACAGCTCGGGTCTGAGCCAGCTTGCCGACGCGCTGAAAGGCGAAACCAATATTTCCGCCATTCATATTCTGAGCCACGGCGCGTCCGACACCATTACGCTTGGCACCGATGTGCTGACGGCGGACAACCTCTCGGCGTGGTCTTCACAGCTCAGCGCTATCGGCGCAAGCCTTAGCGACAGCGGCGAGATCCTGCTTTATGGCTGCGACGTCTCCGCCCAGGATAACGCCTTTATCACCCGCTTCGCCGAAGTGACTCAGGCGGACGTGGCGGCCTCCAGCGACATGACCGGCAGCGCGGCGCTTTCCGGCGACTGGGTGCTGGAAAACCATACCGGCAGCATTGAAGCGAAAACCTTCGCCTTTGATTACGACGGTCTGCTGGCCGGGCCGGAAGTCACCGCGCCGGAAAAAGGCATCACCGTCGCCGAGCCGAGCAGCCTTAACGCCGCAGGCGCCGATACCGCCACGCTCAGCGGCTGGCAGGTCAGCACCACGGACGCCAGCGAAACCGTCACCGTCACGGTGAGCCTGAGCAACAGCGCCATCGGCAAACTCAGCGACAGCCAGACCAGCAACGCTTCGCTGACCATGACCGGCACTGCCAGCGAAGCGCAGGCCTGGCTTAACAGCATCACCTTTACCTCCGCTGACGTCGAGCTTGGCAACACCGCCGCCAGCGGCAAGCTGGACGTCACGGTGCGCGACAGCGCGGGCGTCAGCACCAGCAAATCCATCGATGTGACCGTGACCCCGTCGAACGACCCGGTAAGCGTGGCCGACGCCACCCAGAACGTGCCGGAGATCGAATCGGGCGGCAGCGTCATCACCACCGTGACCCTTAACGCCATCGATGCGGAAGTAACGGCGGGCACCCAGCAGCCCGTGCAGATTGTCTATGGTCTGACCGACCTGCCGCAGTATGGCTATCTGACGCTGAACGGCGACCGGATGGGCGTCGGCTCTATCTTTACCCAGCAGGATTTGATCGACGGCAAGGTGAAGTATGTCCACACCGCCACGGGCGCAGACCAGAACGCCGCCGACGGCTTTACGGCGGTCATCAACGACGGCGCGACGCCGAAGGCGCAGTCCGATACCGTCCACGTCACGCTGAACATTACCCCGCAGAACCAGGCGCCGACCCTTAGCGGCAGCGGCGTGGTCTTTGAAGGCCAGCCCAACAATGCGGTCAACACCGGCAACGTCGGCCAGTATATAGAGGCGGACGGCGGCGGCGATCCGGGCGACACAACGCTGACTCTCACCATTACCGCCCTGCCGACCCACGGCACGCTCTGGTTTAACGGCGTCGCCGTCACCGTCGGCCAGACCTTTGACTATGCCGATCGCAATCTGCTGACCTATGCTAACGACGGCAGTGAAAACCAGGGCACCGACAGCTTTGGCGTACGCGTCACCGACCAGGGCGGCGGTACCGGCGTGCCGGCCAGCACCGACGGCACCATTACCCTGACCGTGCGCCCGGTGGATGACGACCCGACTCTGGACAACGTAACGCTGCACGCGCAGGTGGACGATCTGGCGAACGCCGTCACCCTTACGTCTGCGATGATCGGCGCAAGCGACGTGGATTCCACCGATAACCACCTCAGCTTTATCGTTGACGACAGCAAGCTCACCCACGGTTACCTGACGCTGGACGGCTACCGCCTGCAAAACGGCGGCACCTTCACCATGCAGGATATCGTCGACGGCAAAGTGCAGTACGTGCAGTACGCCAGCGCCAGCGCGTCGGGTGACACCGACAGCTTCAACTTTGTGGTGGTGGACAACACCGCTGCGCTGCGCTGGAACGCCGACGGCACGACCTACAGCCGCATCGGCGGGGTGTACACGCCGGGCACCGAAACGCTGACCAGCTTTACCTTTACCATCGGCCTTGCGGTGGTCACGGGCGGCGGTCCCGGCACGATCCCGGATCGCGTCACCACCATCACCAACCGCGACTCCACCTGGGCGGGCGTGGACTTCACCTCCGGCAACGCCCGCGGCGAAGTAGAAGAAGGCGGCACCCTCGTGCTGAACGGCACCAGCGGCGACTTCTCCAGCGTGCCGGGCCTGAGCTACACCGCCACGGGCGTGGACGCCTCGCAGGTGGTCTATACCTTCCTCGGTTTCTCGAACGGCGCAAGAGGCGGCGAGCTGCAAAAAAATGTCGGCGGCAGCTGGGTGACGCTCGGCGAATATGCCACCTTTACGCAGGCCGACCTCGACAGCGGCAATATTCGCTTCCAGCACGACGGCGGAGAGACCTTTGTCTACGCCGCGGCGTTCTCTGTCTCGGCGGGTCTGACCACGCTCGATGCCAACGGCAACCCGGTGACCGATATCTGGACGCCGACGCTGAACATCTACGTCACGCCAGTGAACGATCTGCCGGTGGTGACCGGCTCCTCCTCCACCGTCATCGCCGAAGGCGAAACCGCTTACCTGACCACCGGCCAGATAGCGATAAGCGACCCGGACGACGCCAACAGCGGCAACGGGCTGGAAGAGAGCGCGACGATCAAAGACGGCAGCGCCAGCGCCAACAATTACGCCTATAACAACGACGCGACCGGCGCCAACGCCCTGACGTTCACCATCAAAACGCTGCCGGACGGCTGCACGCTGCAATACTACAACGGCTCGCAGTGGGTTGACGTTACCGTCGGCCAGACGCTCAACGCCTCGCTGCTTACCGCCAGCGCCTCGACCACCGGGCTGCGCTTCGTCAGCGACGGCTCGGAAGTGCGCTCCACCACCTTTACCGTATCGGCCACCGACCGCTGGGGCGCCACCTCCGCCAGCGACGCGACGGTGAAAATCCAGATAACTAACGTCAACGACGCGCCGCAGATCGCCAAAGACCCGACCCAGGCCGACCCGACGGTGACCGCAGGCTCGCCGAACCTGATTGGCGGCACGCCAGTCAACAACCCGCTGTACGTCACCGAAGGAAGCTATGGCCAGATAACCAGCGCCATGCTGCAAGCCTATGATTCCGACAGCAGCTCAATGCAGGTGCAGTACACCATCACCGGCGCGCCGACCCACGGCACCCTGGCCTATTCCAAAGATGGTGTGAACTTCAGCCCCATCGGCAAAGGCTCCTCCTTCACCCAGCAGGATGTGGCGAACGGGTACATTTACTACCTGAACGACGGCACCGAAGGCAGCGGCAACAGCGAACCCGCCACCCCGGACGATAAGTTCACCTTCACGATTTCTGACGGCGACAAAGAGCAGACCGGCAACGCGTTCTGGATCTACACCCGCCCGACCGACGACGCGCCGGAAGTGACCGCGCCGTCGGGCATCAAGAACATCGCCAGCGCCACGGCGACGAGCAACGCCCTGCCGGGCTTCTCGGTCAAAGATGGGGATCTGACAGACGGCGTGACCGATGGCGAGAGCGATTATTTGCAGGTGACCGTGCGTCTGCTGCATGCGGACGGCAGCGCCTTCGTGGCCAGCGAATACAGCGACGTGACCCTGGGTTACGCGACCGGCAGCGGCGCGACGATCTCTACCGCCCACGGCGGCCAGCACGACTATCTGGTCTTGAGCGGCACCCGCGCCCAGGTGAACGCGGCGCTGGCGGGCCTGACGGTGACCTTCAGAACCGACCGCAACGCCACCTATCAGGTGCAGACTATCGCCGATGACCGCCTGCGCGACGCAAGCGGCACGCTGACGGCAGGCGCTAACGGCGGCACGCTGAACCAGCCCGCGACGCCTGGCAGAGGCGCGGCGGCCACCGCCGTCGACGCCACCGAGTACAACTGGTACAGCGCCTCCGTACCGGAAAAAAGCGGCAACCTGAGCGCGGCGTCCGTCACCATTCGCGCCTCGGAAATCAACGATCCGGGCACGCTGACCGTGACCAACCTGGACCGTACCGTTTATGAAGATCAGGCAAGCTTTATCGGCGGCAATATCGTGGTGCAGGACACCGAATCCGCCGCCTTCGGCACGCCGGTGACCGTCACCATCACCGCGCCGTCCGGCACCCTCGGCATCGGCGGCGCGGACGTGAACACCAGCGCCACCGCCAGCGCCGCCGGCAGCCAGCCGGTTACGATTTCCGGCGACAACTCCGGCACGCTGACGCTGACCGGTCGCGCCAGCGACATTGAAGCGCTGCTGAACGACGCGGCGCTCGGCCTCACCTGGCAGAGCGGCGCCAACGTCAACCACGACCTGAACGGCGCAGCGGCGGGCGATGTCACCATCACCCTGCATCTGGACGACGGCGACTCGCATATCGGCGACACCGTGCAGGCCGACCCGGCCGACCAGACGCTGAACCTCACCATTGTGCCGGTGAACGACGCGCCGGTTGTCTCTGCAACGGGCGGTACGGTTTACCTCAACAGCGATCCGGCGGTAGTCGACGGCACCAAAGTCGGCGGCTTTGTGATTTCCGACCCGGATTACACCGACGGCGGCAATATCGCCGACGGCGAAACCGATTTTATGCAGGTGACGGTGCGCATCACCGACGCCAGCGGCGTGCCGCTGACCGCCGCGCAGTACAGTAACGCCGGCGTATCCGACATCACCATTAGCTCCGGCAACACAACGTCCGGCGTGACGATTGACAGCGTCTATAACGGCAGCGAGTCCGCACTGGTGATCCGCGGCACGCTGAGCCAGGTGAACGCGTACCTGGCGGCGCTGACCGTCTCCATGACCGGCTCCGCCCTGTCGAACGCCGATAACGCCTGGCGTGTGGAAGTGATTGCCGACGATCGCCTGCGCGACGCCTCTGGCAACCTGACAAGCGCCAACAGCGCCAACGGCGGCCAGAACGATGCCGTCACCGGCGTCGCGGCGGTGCCGACCACGGCTATCGACCCTTACGGCGCGCTGCCTTCCGGCCTGAGCCAGAACGTCAGTACCGCATGGCGCAGCGTCTTCCCAAGCGACGTCAACGATCCGGCGACCATCACGGTGACGGACAAGTCAGTCAACGAAGGCTCAACGACCGTCGCCCTGCCCGCCATTACCGTGGCGGACAGGGACGCCGACAGCGCCAGCCTGACGGTGACGGTCACTCTGCCGGGCGGCTTTACCTTTAAAACGATTGGCGGGACGGGCGGCACCGTTGATGCGGGCGGCGTCAACACCACCAGCTTCACACTTACCGGCACGCTTTCGCAGATCAACAGCCGCCTCGCTAACCTGACGGTGAACCTGCCGACCAACGCGGGCGTCACCGCCGCCGACTGGAACGGCACCTTTAACGTCACCGTAGTGGTGAACGATAACGCCAACCACGGCAGCCGCCCGACCACGCTTACCGGCGACAGCAATAACCCGAACGCGAACCCGGGCGACATCAGCTACGCCGATGACACCTCCGCCGCGCTGGTCACCACCCGTACCTTTAGCGTGACCGTGAAACCGTCGAACGATGCCCCGGTCGTGCTGGGCGGCGCTACCCAGACGCTGGCCCCGGTGAGCGAAGACACCAGCGCCGCAGCGATTACCGGCGACACCATTGCCAACCTGTTTGCCGGTAACTTCTCGGACCCGAACGATCAGGTCAACAATGCGTCCATTACGGCAACCGGCGGCACCAGCGCTGACAGTTTCTGGGGCGTGGCTATCACTAACCTGTCAGTCAACAGCGCGCAGGGCGAATGGCAATACTCCACCGATGGCGGCACGACCTGGGCTGCCATTGGCAGCCGCACCGACGCCAACGCCCTGCTGCTGGATGCAACGGCCAAAGTCCGCTTTGTACCTGCCGCTGACTTCTTCGGGACGCCTGCTGCCTTGAAAGTACGTCTGGTGGAAACCAACAACAACGGCGACACCACCGCAACGACAGGGTCGCTGACCAGCGGCCAGACTGTATCAACGGCAACCAACGGCAGTAGTTCACGCTATAGCGCAGCGATGGTCACCCTCTCAACCAGCGTCACTAACGTCAACGACCGTCCGACGATTAGCGCGACGCCGCTGACCATGCAGGAAGATACGCCAGTTGGCAAAACGCTGACCTCTATTCTTGGCAGCTACAGCGACGCCGCCGACAACCAGACGGGAATTGCTGGCGGCGGCAACGCCAGCGGCGCTATCGGCTATGTGGCGATCGTCGGCAACACCACCGACGCAAGCCTCGGCCACTGGGAGTACTCTACCAACGGCACGACCTGGACTGCGCTTGGCACAAGCTACAGCGAAACCAACGCGCTGGTGCTGCTCGCCTCGACCCAGCTGCGCTTTGTGCCGCTGGCCGACTACAACGGCGCGGTGCCGGGCGGCCTGACGGTGCGCGTCTCCGACAGCACCAGTTCCGCCGATACCGGCGTCAGCGCCGCGGGCAGCACGCAGGATCTGCAAAGCGCCTTCAACAGCGGCCAGACCAGCCACTGGAGCACGGCGCAGAGCATCAGCATGAGCATTACAGCGGTGGCGGACGCGGTGAGCGACACCGCCGCCACCCATTCGGGCGAGGCGAAAACCATCGACGTGCTGGGCAACGACAGCTTCAGCAACAGCGATAAAGCGATCACGGCGGTCACCCAGGGCGTTTATGGTTCCGTGGTTATCGACAACGGCAAGGTGATTTATACCCCTAACACCACGAGCTACGTCGGCAGCGATACGTTCACCTATACCGTCACCAGCGGCGGCGTGACCGAAACCGCGACGGTCACGATTCAGATGAATAACGCCGCCCCGGTCACCCAGGGTGAAAACGTCAGCACGCCGGAAGATACGACGCTGACCAGCTCCGCCGCGCAAAACCTGCTGCTGAACGATTCCGACCCTGATGGCGATACGCTGAGCATTCTTAACTACTCCGTCAGCGGCGTCGGCACGGTGTTTACCGCAGGCCAGACCGCCGACCTCACCGGGTATGGCAAACTGACCATCAACGCCGACGGCAGCTATACTTTTGTCCCGGTCGCCGACTGGAACGGTACGGTGCCGACGGTGACCTACCGGGTGGTTGATGGCCGCACCAACGGCGCGACCACGGCGCAGTTGAAGATAACCGTCACGCCGGTAAAAGACGCCTTTGACGACAGCCTGACGACCCACGCGGGTACGCCGGTGACCATCGACGTTTTCGCCAACGATAAATTCAGCAACGGCGATAAAGCGATTACTGGCAAGACCAACGGCGCTTACGGTACGGTTAGCATCAGCAACGGCCAGGTGATTTACACGCCGACCAGCGGCTATGTCGGCACCGATACCTTCACCTATACCGTCACCAGCGGCGGCAAAACCGAAACCGCGACGGTCACCCTCACTCTGGTCAACGACGCGCCGCAGGTCGGCCTGGCTAAAACCGGCAGCACGGCGGAAGACACAACGCTTACCAACGGCGAAAATCTGCTGACGGGCGCCAGCGACCTGAACGGCGACGCGCTGACGGTGAAATCGTTTACGGTGGGCAATACCACCTGGGCCGCCGGCCAGACCGCCACGCTTGCGGGCTACGGCGCGCTGACCCTCAACGCCGACGGCAGCTATACCTTTGTTCCGGTCGCCGACTGGAACGGCAACGTGCCGCAGGTGACCTACACCATCACCGACGGTCGCACCAACGGCGACGTCACCTCGAGGCTCGATATCTCCGTTACGCCGGTGCAGGATGCGTTTAACGACAGCCAGACCGGCCACGGGCGCGACCCGCTGGTGATTGATGTCTTTAATAACGACAGCTTCGCCAACAGCGACAAAGCCATTACCGCCACCACCAACGGCGCGCACGGTACGGTGACCGTCAGCAACGGCAAGGTGGTTTACACCCTGAACGACGGCTATGTCGGCACCGATAGTTTCACTTATACCGTTACCAGCGGCGGCAAAACCGAAACCGCGAACGTCACCGTAACGTTAACGAACGGTGCGCCGACCGGGGTTGTCGGCAAAACCGCCAGCACAGCGGAAGACCAGACGCTGACCAGCACGGCTTTGCAGAATCTGCTGAACGGCGCCAGCGACCCGGACGGCGATACGCTGAAAGTCAGCGCATTTACGGTGGGTGCAACGACGTGGGCCGCAGGCCAGACCGCGACGCTTGCGGGCTATGGCGCACTGACCATCAACGCCGACGGCAGCTATACCTTTGTTCCGGTCGCCGACTGGAACGGCAGCGTGCCGCAGGTCACTTATGAGGTCACCGACGGGCGCGACAACGGCGTGCAAACCGCCGCCCTCGATATTACCGTCACGCCGGTGCAGGACGCCCATGACGACAGCCGGACAGCCCATGCGGGCGCCCCGGTCACGGTCGATGTCCTGACCAACGACGGCTTCACCAACGGCGACAAAGCGATTACCGGCGTCACCGACGGCGCGCACGGTACGGTTAGCATCAGCAACGGCCAGGTGGTTTACACCCCGACCAGCGGCTACGTCGGCAACGACAGCTTCACCTATACCGTCACCAGCGGCGGTATCGAGGAGACCGCCACGGTTTATCTGACGTTGACCAACAGCGCGCCGACGCTGCCCCACTGGACAGCGATTAACGGTGAAGACTCGCCGATCGGTATCCCTGGCCTTTTATTAGATACCAGCAGCGACGCCGACGGCGACACCCTGACGGTGACCGATTTTACCGTCAACGGTACCACCTGGCAGGCAGGCGAGACGGCCAATCTGGCGGGGTACGGAAGCCTGACTATTACTTCTGACGGCAGCGTGACGTTTATTCCGGTGGCTGACTGGAACGGCAACGTACCGGTGGTGACCTACACGGCAACGGACGGCCGGGATAACGGCAGCGTCACATCGACGCTCACCATTCAGTACAATGCGATCCCTGACGCCGTTGACGACAACGCCACCACCCACGCGGGCGTGGCGAAAGTCATCGACGTGCTGGCGAACGACAGATTCAGCAACAGCGACAAAGCCGTTACCGCCGTCACCCAGGGCAATAACGGCTCGGTGGCGATTGAAAACGGCAAGGTGCGCTATACCCCGAACGCGGGCTTTAACGGCACTGACAGCTTTACCTATACCGTCACCAGCGGCGGCGTAACGGAAACCGCGACCGTTAATGTCACCATCGCCAACATTGCGCCGGTGGCGCACGATGATTTTACGTGGACTGCGGAAGACACTACCCTGACGCGCAGCGCCGCCACCGGGTTGCTGGCTAACGACAGCGATGATGACAATGATGCTCTTGCCATCACGCAGTTCAGTACCGGTACGCAGATTTACGCGGCGGGCCAGACCGCGACGCTTGCAGGCATGGGCGACCTGACCATTAACGCCGACGGCAGCTATACCTTTGTGCCAGTCGCCGACTGGAACGGCGCCGTGCAGCCGATCCTTTACCAGGTCAGCGACGGCAACGGCGGATTTAGCGTGGCGACGCTCTTACTTACCGTCAACCCGATCGCGGATGCGGTCAACGACAGCGTCAGCACCCATGCCGATGTGCCGGTGGTGATCGACGCGCTCGACAACGACAGCTTCAGCAACAGCGACCAGACGATTACCGGCGTCACCGCTGCCGCCCACGGCACGGTGACGATTGAGAACAACACGCTCGTCTACCGCCCGAACGCGGGCTATGTCGGCAGCGACACCTTCGACTACACCGTCACCAGCGGCGGCAAAACCGAAACCGCGACCGTTACCGTGGACGTCACCAACGTGGCGCCGCGTCTGACCAGCGTACCGACGATTTCCACGCCGGAAGACACCACGCTTAACAGCACTGCGGCGCAGAACCTGCTGACTAACGCCCACGATGACGATGGCGACGCCCTCGCCGTGACGGAGTTTACCGTCGGCGGCACCCGCTACCTCGCGGGCGACACCGCGACGCTGGCAGGCTATGGCGATTTGACGATCCGCGCCGACGGCAGCTTCACCTTTGTGCCAGTGGCCGACTGGAACGGCGTGCCGCCTGCCGCGACCTACACCATCAGCGACGGCAAAGACGGCGGCGTCTCCACCGCCACGCTCGCCTTTAGCGTAACGCCGGTGGCGGACGCGAAGGACGATACGGCCAGCACCCATGCGGGTGTTGCGGTCACTATCGATGCGCTGCATAACGACAGTTTCAGCAATGCCGACAAAGCGATTATCGATGTGGATCAGGGCCAGCACGGCTCGGTGACCATTGAAAACGGCCAGCTGGTTTATCGTCCTGTGGCAGGCTATGTCGGCCAGGATACCTTCACCTACACCGTGGAGAGCGGCGGCGTTCGCGAAACCGCCAACGTCACCGTCACCCTGACCAACAGCGTGCCGGTCGCAACGGGCGAGACAGTGGCTTCGCCGGAAGATTACGAGGCGCGCGGCGACCTGCTGCTCAACGACCGTGACGCGGACGGCGATCCGCTGTTTATCGCGGGCTTCACCGTCGGCGGCCAGACTGCTCAGCCGGGCGACACCGTCCAGCTGGCGGGCGTCGGCGCGCTGACCGTTAACCGCGACGGCAGCTACCGCTTCACGCCAGTCGCCGACTGGAACGGCACGGCGCCGGTGGTGACCTATACGGTCAGCGACGGCAACGACGGCGGCACCGCTACCGCGTTGCTCGTTATCACCGTTACGCCGGTCGTGGATGTGAAAGATGACCGCGCCACCACTCATGCAGGCGACCCGGTCACCGTTGACGCGCTCGGCAACGACAGTTTCAGTAACGCCGACCGCGCTATTACCGGCGTCACCAACGGCGCGCACGGCACGGTGACCATTGAAAACGGCAAGGTGGTCTACCAGCCGAATACGGGTTATGTCGGCCAGGATACCTTCACCTATACCGTCACCAGCGGCGGCGTCACCGAAACCGCCCAGGTCACGCTTGAGGTCACCAACACCCCGCCGGTCGCGGTGGCGGATAAAGCGAGCACCCTGCCGGAAACGCCGGTCAGCGGCAATCTGCTGACCAACGACCGCGACGCGGACAGCGACCCGCTGCACGTGGCGGAGATCACCGTCGGCGGCGCGACCTACGCGCCGGGGGACATCATTACGATCCCGGGCCAGGGCACGCTGGTGGTTAACCGCGACGGCAGCTATCTGTTTACCCCGGCAAGCGGCTGGTCCGGCTTTACGCCAGTGTTGAACTACACCCTGAGCGACGGCAACGACGGCGGCACCGCCACGGGCGAACTGCGCCTGCTGGTGAACCCCGTAGCCGAGGCGTGGGTGAAAGAGGCAGGTCTGGTCGATACGGCCAGCGGCGCGCAAACCACCACGGGCGCGATGGCCGTACTGTCGCTGGAGCCGGTGGAAAGCCTGACCATTGGCGGCCAGACCCTGACGCTTGCGCAGCTCCAGGCGCTGAGCGCCCAGGCGCCAGTGGATATCGCAACGCCGGACGGCGTGCTGTCGCTCACCGGTTTCCAGGTGGACGGCGAAGGCCGCGCGACGCTGCAATACCGCTTCACGCTGACCCAGGCGGTTAACCAGCCGGGCGAATCCACCACCCGCGAAGAGATTCGGTTCTCCGTCAACGGCCAGCAGACCCGCGCGCCGGGCCTGCTGCGCGTCAATATTCTCAACGACGCGCCGGTCGCGGCAGCGGACGACAACAGCATCGACCAGGATCGCGGCCAGCAGGCGGCGTCGGGCAACGTCTTTAGCAACGACGCTATCGGCGCAGACGGCGCCGCGGCGGGCGGCCCGGTGAGCGCGATTTCCTCCGTGAACCTCAACCGCGCGGGCGCGGTCGGCGGCGTAAGCCTGGGCGAGTTCGGCGCCCTGACGCTCGACGCCCGCGGCAACTACAGCTATGTGCTGAACCGCAGCAACAGCCGCGTGGCGTCGCTGGACGCCAACGCCACCCTGAGCGAGGTGTTCACTTACACCATTACCGACGCCGACGGCAATACCAGCCAGGCGCAGCTGACCATCGTTATTCACGGCGTGACGCCGCCGCAGTCGGTACGCACAGGCGATCAGCACTTCCCGAGCTACTACACCAACTACGAGCTGTCGCTCGATCAGCCGTATTCGCCGGGTCTGTTTATCCTGCCCGCCATCTACGGCGTGTACAGCGACCAGTTCTCTCGCAAGGTGGAGCTGAACCGCAAAATTACCGAGCTGGGCCGCGGCATGAATGACAACGGCACGCCGGTGCTGGAAGACGGCATTCTCTTTACCCGCTGGGTAAACACCACGCTGCAACGCAGCGTGGTGAACACCTTCGCCGCCACCGGTATCGGTTCGCAGCTGCTGGGCGATCACTTCAGCCACTTCTCGCTGAATAAATCCGTACAGCCTGCGCCCGTGCTGGAAAACGCGCCGGAACGTCCGCCGCTTAACGAGCGCATCAACGAAAGAACCACCGTGCAGCAGGAGCGCGGCGAGAAAACCCCTGATGCGAAGCAGGCTCACGCCGCCGCGCCGGGCGTGGTGATCGTGCCGCAAGCCGCCGCCCGACCAGGCGCGCCGTCACTGGCGGCGCAGGTCGACGCGCTGGCCCGTAACCGCGTCGCCGCGCCGGAACCGGTCACCGTGGGAGGCGCCACACCGCATCGTTAATCGCGCAACTCCAAAAACCTTTTACACCGGCGGCGCCGCGCCGCCGGATTGTTAACTCAACACTTTAAGCATAACAATGATGACGACTTTAACTGCCGTAACCCCGACTGCCGTACGTTCTGCGCCTCTGCTCGCCCCTGTCGCCGCACTGGTTTCCGCGCTGCTGTTAAGCGGTTGCGGCACCATTAAACCTGAACCGCTGACCCAGGATGAAATCGGCGCGCGCGTCAGCGCCGACCGCGCCGCCATGTACCGCGACCAGCAGCCGGTCTCTGGTCCGCTGACCCTGTCAGACGCCATGGCCCGCGCGCTGAAATACAACCTCGACTACCGCCTGAAGATGATGGAAACCGCCCTGTCGCGCGGCATCCTGGATATCTCCCAGCAGGATATGCTGCCGAAGTTGATGACCGATGCCGGCTACCGCTGGCGCGACAACGATTCCGGCGGCACCAGCGTCGGTATCGAAGACCGGGTCGTCAGCCTGCGTCCGTCCACCTCTGAAGAGCGCGAGCACCTGCTGGCCGACGCCACCTTCTCCTGGGACGTGCTCGATTTCGGCATGAGCTACTACCGCGCGAAGCAGCAGGCGGATAACGTCAACATCGCCGAAGAGCGTCGCCGCAAGGTATTGCAGAATATTGTCCAGGAGGTGCGCGACGCGTACTGGCGCGCGCTGGGCGCACAGCGTCTGCTGAGCGAAGCGCAGCCGCTGGCCGAAGAGATCCAGACCGCGCTTGAGAAAACCCGCGAAGCGGAGCGCGCAGGCATTCTGCCGCCGGTCGAGGGCCTGGAGTACCAGCGCGCCCTGCTCGACGCGGTGGCGCTGCTGAACCAGAAGCGCCAGGAGATGCAGATGGCGAAAAGCGAGCTGGCCGCCCTGCTGAACCTGCCGTCCACCACCGACTTCACCTTACAGGACGTCGCCAATCCGGCGCTTTCCGGCGTGCCAAGCCAGCTTGATACGCTTGAGCAGATGGCGCTGGAACGCCGCCCAGAGCTGCGTGAAGAAGATTACAAAACCCGCATCGACGTGCTGGAAACTAAACGCCAGATCGCCTCGCTGTTCCCGAACCTGAATCTGTTCGGCGGCATCAGCTACGACTCCAACAGCTACCTCTACAACAACAGCTGGGTGCAGGGCGGCGTGGGCGTTTCCATGAACCTGTTCAAGCTGCTGAGCGCGCCGGCCATCAGCCGCACCAACGACGCGCGCCTGGCCACCGACAATGCCCGCCGTATGGCGCTGAGCATGGCGGTGCTGACTCAGGTGCGCGTCTCGGTTGAGCGCTACAAGCTCGCGGTGTACGACTACCAGATAGCCCAGGAGTCCGCCCGCGTCGACCAGCGTCTGGCGAGCATCTCCCGCGCCGGTTCCGACAACTCGCTCTCAAGCGACCTGGAATCCCTGCGCACCCAGGCGCGCTCCATCGTCTCCCGCTTCCAGGAAGCCGCCTCCTACGCGCAGGCGCAGTCCGCCTATGGCCGCGTGCTGAACTCGGTAGGCATCGACCTGCTGCCGGAAAAGGTGACCAGCAGCGATCTGCCGACCCTGTCGCGTGAAATCAACCAGAGCCTGGTGGCGGGCGAGAAGCAGGTCTTCACCCAGAGCGCCGACGCGGTAGTTTCCCGCCATCCGGTCAGCGTCACCCTGGGCCGCCTGCCAGCGGGCGTCAACAAGAGCGCGATTTATCAGTCGGTCACCCATGTGCTGGCCGCCAACCAGCTGGTGCAGGGCAACGGCGCCGACAGCGTGAAACTGCAAATGAACCTCAACCTTGAACGCGCGTCAGGCTCGCAGCGCGGCGTGTGGGAAATGGCGGTCTATAACGCCCAGGGCGCGCAGGTCGCCTACCAGAAATACACCAGCTATCTGCCGAATGACGTCAACACCCGTTCGGTCAGCGCGCTGGCAGAAGCCGCCGCGCTCTCCGTGGTGTCCGACCTGCATAAAGCGGCAGGCGACACCGGCGTGATGACGGCAAGTAACCCTTAATAACAGGAACAGGTATGAACAACGTGAACGAAGGCTGGCGCAGCGTCCGCGCGCTCATGCCGCTGACGGGCCTGGCGCTGTGCGCCAGCGCCTTCGCCGCCGACCCAACCCCCGCTGCGGCGGGGGCAGTCGCAACGCCGGATGCGGCCGTTGCCGCAGCGCCTGAGAGCGCGCCTGACGCCACCGCCGACAACGGCGCCGCGCCGGTGCGTTTTCTGGTGATGGCCAACCAGGAAAGCCCGCTATCAAGCGTGGTGGCCGGGCGCGTGTCGCAGGTCAACGTTGAGCTGGGCGATACGGTCAAGGCAGGCAAACTGCTGGTGACGCTGGACTGTAGCGAGCTGAAAGCCCGTCGCGACGCGGCAGACGCCGAGTACAGCGCCGCGCAGATCAAATATGAAGCGAAGGCGAAATTGCAGGGTCTGCATTCCGCAGGCGCGCTGGAGGTTGGCCTTGCCGCCGCCGACGTGAACCGCACCCGCAGCCAGATCAAAATCTTTGAAGCGCAGCTGGCGCAGTGCCGCTTTACCGCGCCGTTCGACGGCCGCGTGGCGCGTATTTACGTCAAAGAGGGCCAGGGCGTCGGCGCAGGCGCGCAGGTTATCGATCTTGTAAGCAACGGCACCCGCAAGGCGCGCCTCAACGTGCCGTCAGGCTGGACCACCTGGCTTGCGCCCGGCTCGCAGCTTGACGCGGTGGTGGGTGAAACCGGCAAGCATTACCCGATGACCGTCACCCACATCAGCGGCCGCGTGGACGCCGTGAGCCAGACGATTGAGATTGAAGCGGAATTTGGCAGCGACGCCCAGGACGTACTGCCCGGCATGAGCGGCCGCGCGACGCCAGTCTGCCCGAAAGCGGCGGCGCAGTGCCAGAGCGGGACGACCAACTCGTGAGCATCGCCCTGTTCTATTCTCTCGCGGCGCGCGTGAAAGCGGCGCGCAGCCCCGAAGAGCTGGGTTTTGTGATGTGTAACGATACCCGCTCGCTGGTGGAGTATCGCCAGGCGGCGCTGCTCGCCGTTTCCGCCACCGGGCGCGCCCAGCTTGCGGCGCACTCCGGCCTGAGCGACACCGACCGCAATACCCCCTACGCGCTGTGGCTTGCCGCCGTTGCCTGCGACATCGCGCCGCGCTGCGCCGCGCTGCCGGAAACCGCCCGCGTGATGCCGCTGTCGCCGGAAATGCTGAGCGAGTCGCTGGCGCGCGAGTGGGACGAATGGCTGCCGGGCCACGTCTGGGTGCTGGCGCTGACCGGCCCGGACGGCAAGCTGCACGCCCTGCTGCTGCTGGCCCGCGATACCCCGTGGCCGACGCAGCTTGGCGTCGAAAGCCCCGAATACGCCCTGCTCCAGCTGGCGAACCTGTACGGCTACGCCTGGTGGGCGCTGGTGGCGCGGCCTTCTCGCCTGCAACGGCTGCTGCCCGCCACGGTGCGCCGACGCGCGGGTCTCGTGTTGCTGCTTCTGCTGCTGGTTATGCTGATCCCGATTCGGGAATACACGCTGGTGCCCGCCGAGGTGATTTCGCTTAACAGCGAAGTGATCGCCGCGCCGAGCGACGGGGTGATTCACCAGATGAAGGTGCCGCCGAACACGCCGGTCGTGGCCGGACAGGTGCTGGCGGAGCTGGATGATACGACTCTAAAAAACCGTCTCGCCATTGCTCAGGCGGAGCTGGCGACCGCCACCGTCAATATGCATCAGGCGTCTCAGCAGGCGATTGAAGACCCGAACGCCCGTGCGGAACTGGCTCTGACCGAAGGCAAATGGCGCGAGCAAAAGGTGCAGGTTGCCTCGTTGCAGCGCGAGCTGGAGAAGCTGTCGATCCGCGCCCGCAGCAGCGGCGTGTTTGTCTACACCGACCCGGACGACTGGGCGGGCCGTCCGGTACAGACCGGCGAGCGCATCGGCCTGCTGGCGGACCCGACGAAGCTCGGCGTGCGCGCCTGGGCGCCTGCGGCGGAATCCACCAACCTGAACCCGCACGCGGCGATGACCGTATTTCTTAAGGTCGCCCCGCTGCACCCGCTGACCGCGCGGCTGGATTACGCCGGTTACGAGACGGTGGAAGCGCCGAACGGCGTCGCGAGCTACCTGCTGCGCGGCACCGTAACCGACCCGTCCAGCGCCGCCCGTATCGGCTTGCAGGGCACGGCCCGCGTCTCCGGCGACTGGAGCCTGCTCGGTTATCTGATTTTCCGTCGTCCGCTGGCGACGCTGCGCGCCTGGTGTGGATTCTGATATGCAAACAGCCGCGACGCTCCCGCCTGCGGGCGGGACAGCTCTTGCGCAGCCGCAGCCGCTGCCGCCGCTGCGCGACGAGCTAAAAATTCACCCGGCGGGCAACAACCGCGACGGCTCGCCCGCCTGGCATCTGGCCGACCCGGTGCGCAACCTCTATTTCCGCCTGGGCTGGCTGGAGCTGGAGATGCTGCGCCGCTGGCCGCTCGGCGCGCCGCAGGCGATTGCCGACAGCATCAGCCAGGAGACCACCATGACGGTGGACGAACAGGATGTGTTGCAGTTCCTGGGCTTTTTACAGCAGCAACAGCTGCTGCGCCGCGGCGCGTTCAAAGCGCGCGGCTCGCTCTGGCGGCGTATTCTGCACGGCTACCTGTTTATCCGCCTGCCGCTGGTGCGCCCGGAGAAAGCCCTGCGCCGCATGCTGCCGTGGGTGGAGTGGCTTTTCAGCGCGCCGTTTCTACTGCTGACCGCCGTCGCCGCGCTGGCAGGCGTCGTTCTGGCCGCGCGCCAGTGGGATAACGTCGAGGCCGCGCTGCACGGCGCCCTGAGCTGGAACGGGGCGCTGGCCTTCGCGGTGGCGCTGATCCTCTCCAAATGCTGGCACGAACTGGGGCACGCCTTTATGGCGACCCGCTACGGCGTACGCGTCGGCCATATGGGGGTGGCGCTGCTGGTGATGTGGCCGATGGCCTACACCGATACCGGAGAGAGCTGGAAGCTGTCGCAGTCCCGCCACCGGCTCTCCATCGCCAGCGCGGGCATTATGGCCGAGCTGATGCTGGCGGCCTGGGCGACGCTGTTCTGGAGCTTCGCGCCGGAAGGCAACGTTAAAGGCGCGCTGTTCTTTCTCGCCACCACCGCCTGGGTGCTGACGGTGGCGGTGAACGCCAGCCCGTTTATGCGCTTTGACGGCTACTTTATTCTCAGCGATACGCTGGACTACCCTGGCCTGCACGAACGGGCGGGCAACTGGGCGAAGCGCTGGCTGCGCTGGCACCTGCTGGGGCTTGAGGATCCGATCCCGGATAACGTCTCGCCCGCCTTTGCCCGCTTCCTCACCCTTTTCGCCTTCGCCACCTGGGTTTACCGGCTACTGCTGTTCGTCGGCATCGCGCTGGTGGTCTACAACGCCTTTTTTAAGGCGCTCGGGCTGGTGCTGTTTTTTATTGAGATAGTCACTTTTGTGGTGCAACCGATGTTTCGCGAACTCAAAATCTGGCGCGCGCGCCGCCGGGAAATCGCTCCGGCGCGCCTGCTGCGCCTTGTCGCCGTCGCACTCGCGCTGGGGCTTTCGGTCTTTCTGCCCTGGTCCGGGCAGGTCTCCCTGCACGGCGTGATGGAGGCGGGCGTGGCGCAGCCGGTTTACACGCCCTATGCCGCCCAGCTTGACAAGGTGCTGGTGCAGGAAGGCCAGCAGGTCAAGGCGGGCCAGAAGCTGTTTGAACTGGTGGCCCCCGTCCCGGCGGACGAGCAGGATAAGGCGCTGGCGCTAAGCCAGGCGTGGCAGACCAGCGCCCGCGGCGCGATGGCGCTCGATAAAAACGGCGCGGCGAAGCAGGTGGTCGCCGACCAGATGGCGCGCCAGTACGCCATTCAACAGCGGGCCAGCGCCGTTGAGCTTCAGCGGCTCCAGCTGGTGGCGCTGGAGGATGGCGTGGTGCATGACGTTGAGCAGACCCTGCGCCCCGGCAGTTGGGTCTCGCCTGGCACCCGCATCGCAAGCGTGATCGACACCCACCGCTGGCGCGTGAAGGCGCTGGTCAGCGAAACCGACCTGGCCCGCCTGCGCGACGGCGCGACGGCGCGGGTTTATCAGCAGGGCCGCTGGCAGCCGCTCGCAGGCGCGGTAGTGACCATCGACCACGACGCCATCCGCCGTCTGCCTAATCTGATGCTGGCGCAGAGTCACGGCGGCCCGGTGGCGCTGAACCCGGTTGCGCCCGCCAACGAACTCCGTCCCGCCGCCGTCTGGTACCGGGTAGTGATCGAAGGCATCTCCGCCGCGCCGGTCAGCAAAGAGCAACTGGTACGTGTTGACGTGGCGAGTGACCGCCAGAGCCTGGCTCACGGCTGGGTCAACAGCGTTATGCTGATGCTTATCCAGCAAACTGGCTTTGGTAAAGAGGGTTAGCGTGCGATTTTCGCGCCAGGCCGCCTGGCCTGGCGCGGGTTTTCTCCCAACCGCGGTTTTAGGTTAAACCCCGTTTCGCCAGAGCAAACTGGCACCTACGTTTTGTTAGTCTGTTCGGTGTTCTGCAACTGGACCCGGAGGTTATATTACTTGCAGGCGTGCAGCTGATGCTCGCAAGACTCGTTGGTTTCTGTTTCCGGAGGTGTGGTTATGCAAAAAATTGTCTGCAAAACGCCACGATTGTCATCACTGGCATGTCGAGTTGTTTCGGCCACGAGGCCGCCCTGCGGCTGGCGGAGATAGGTGCCAACGCCATGCTGGCAGCCAGACGGAACTGGAGGCGCTCGCCGCCGATATTGTCACGGCGGGCGGCAATGCGAAAGTGATCTGAAAATTACCGAACATTACACCGATACAGCGGGCTTCACTGAGCATGTTTTCACCCTGATGCATCTGCTGGGATTCGCTTTTTCGCCAAGGATCCGGGATATTCATGAGAAGCGGCTGGTTATTCATCAAAAGGCCGAGCGTTATTCCGGGAAACAGTCCGTCATATCAACAACCAGCCTGAATCTCAAAGACATTGAGGCGCGCAGGGATAAAATATTGTACCTGGCAGCCTCAATTAAACAGGGGATTGTCACCGCATCGCTGATAATGAAAATGTTAGGGAAGGTGCGAATAAGCAGGTCATTTCTTCCCAAGCTGACTCGCTGATTAAAATTTCGCGGATCTGGGCCGAT
>OKVX01000487.1_pt1 | contig 20642 bp, 16 predicted proteins | sample 1606941 | NCBI WGS metagenome assembly OKVX01 (sample SAMN03281016, study PRJEB24777) | human gut metagenome | isolation source: fecal sample PR161 from 1 month old female Malay infant, caesarean... | reverse complement strand
CACTGCGTGAGGGAAGGGATAATTATGACGGCTGAATTGTTGGTAAACGTAACGCCATCGGAAACCCGTGTGGCCTACATTGATGGTGGCATTCTTCAGGAAATTCATATTGAGCGTGAAGCGCGACGTGGAATAGTAGGCAATATCTACAAAGGTCGTGTCAGCCGCGTACTGCCGGGTATGCAGGCGGCTTTTGTAGATATTGGACTGGATAAGGCGGCATTTTTACATGCCTCCGATATCATGCCGCATACCGAGTGTGTCGCAGGCGAAGAGCAAAAGCAGTTTGCCGTACGCGACATTTCAGAGCTGGTGCGTCAGGGGCAGGATCTGATGGTGCAGGTGGTGAAAGACCCCCTTGGCACCAAAGGCGCCCGTCTGACAACCGACATCACGTTACCTTCCCGTTATTTGGTCTTTATGCCCGGCGCGTCGCACGTGGGGGTTTCCCAGCGTATTGAAAGTGAAAGCGAGCGCGAGCGCCTTAAGAAAGTGGTCAGCGCCTACTGCGACGAACAGGGCGGGTTTATCATCCGTACCGCCGCCGAAGGGGTTAGCGAAGAGGATCTGGCATCCGATGCGGCTTACCTGAAGCGCGTCTGGACCAAGGTGATGGAGCGTAAGAAACGCAACCAGACCCGCTATCAGCTGTACGGTGAGCTGGCGCTTGCCCAGCGCGTGCTGCGTGATTTTGCTGATGCTCAGCTCGACCGAATCCGCGTGGACTCGCGCCTCACCTACGAAGCGCTGCTCGAATTTACCGCTGAGTACATCCCGGAAATGCCTGGCCTGCTGGAACATTACACCGGGCGTCAGCCAATCTTCGATCTCTATGATGTCGAAAATGAGATCCAGCGTGCGCTGGAGCGCAAGGTTGAACTGAAGTCCGGCGGTTATCTGATCATCGATCAGACCGAAGCAATGACCACCGTGGACATCAACACCGGTGCGTTTGTCGGCCATCGCAACCTGGATGACACCATCTTCAATACCAACATTGAAGCGACACAGGCCATTGCGCGCCAGCTTCGTCTGCGCAACCTGGGTGGCATTATCATCATCGACTTTATCGATATGAATAATGAAGACCATCGCCGTCGTGTACTGCACTCGCTTGAGCAGGCGCTGAGTAAAGATCGCGTGAAAACCAGCATTAATGGCTTCTCACAGCTGGGGCTGGTGGAAATGACGCGTAAACGGACCCGTGAAAGTGTGGAACATGTGCTGTGTAACGAGTGTCCAACCTGCCACGGACGCGGCACCGTAAAGACGGTGGAGACCGTCTGCTATGAGATCATGCGTGAAATTGTCCGCGTTCATCATGCCTACGACTCCGATCGTTTTCTGGTCTATGCTTCCCCTGCGGTGGCTGAAGCGCTGAAAGGTGAAGAGTCGCACGCGCTGGCGGAAGTGGAAATCTTTGTCGGCAAACAGGTAAAAGTACAAATTGAGCCGCTCTATAACCAGGAGCAGTTTGACGTCGTCATGATGTAAGACGCAGTTCGCTGCGTGAAAAAGCTGACAAGGAGAGATGCGTGAGGCGATTGCCGGGGATTTTACTGCTTACAGGGGCAACGCTTGTCGTGATTGTCGCGCTGCTCGTGAGCGGGCTGCGCCTCGTTTTACCGCATCTGGACAGCTGGCGTCCGCAGGTGCTGGCGAAGATCGAATCCGCCACCGGTGTGCCGGTTGACGTGAGCCAGGTCAGCGCCAGCTGGCAAAATTTTGGCCCGACGCTGGATGCCCGGGACATCAGTGCCAGCCTGAAAGATGGCGGCTATCTGAAAATCAAACGCGTGACCCTGGCACTGGATGTCTGGCAAAGCCTGCTGCACATGCGCTGGCAGTTCCGCGATCTCACCTTTTATCAGCTTCAGTTTTTGACCAACACGCCGCTCTCCGGCGGGGATAAAACGCAGAGCCTTGAAGCCAACCGCCTGAGCGATCTCTTCCTGCGTCAGTTCGATCATTTCGATCTGCGCGACAGCGAAGTGAGCTTTATTACCCTTTCCGGCCAACGCGCCGAACTGAAGATCCCCCAACTGACTTGGCTTAACGGCAAAGAGCGTCACCGTGCCGAGGGGCAGGTGAACCTCTCCAGCCTGAACGACCAGCACGGGGTCATGCAGGTCCGTATGGATCTGCGTGACGACGACGGCTTGCTCAACAACGGCAAGGTGTGGCTACAGGCTGACGACGTGGATGTGAAGCCGTGGCTCGGCGACTGGCTGCAGCAAAACATGCAGCTGGAAACGGCCCGTTTTAGCCTGGAAGGCTGGATGACCCTGACGAAAGGCGTTTTCGCCAGCGGCGATATCTGGCTGAAGCAGGGCGGTGCAAGCTGGCAAGGCGAAAGCAAGCAGCATCAACTCTCCGTAGATAACCTCACCGCACATGTGACGAAAGAGAAAGGGGGCTGGCAGTTTGCCATCCCGGATACGCGCATCACCATGGACGGCAAACCCTGGCCGCGCGGCGCGCTGACGCTGGCATGGATGCCTGAGCAGGATGTCGGCGGCACGAATAATAAGCGTAGCGATGAGCTGCGTATCCGCGCCACGCATCTCGATTTGGCGGCCATTGAAGGGCTGCGCTCCATGGCAGCGAAGCTCTCTCCGGATTTGGGTGACGTTTGGCTGGCAACGCAGCCAAGTGGGGAAATTGACGCCCTCGCGCTGGATGTCCCGCTGCAGGCAACCGAGAAAACCCGCTTCCAGGCGACGTGGAAAGATCTGGCCTGGAAACAGTGGAAACTGCTGCCGGGGGCTGAGAACTTCAGCGGCAAGCTGGAGGGCAGCGTTGAGAACGGCAGGCTGACCGTTGAGATGCATGACGCCAAAATGCCTTATGAAACGGTCTTCAGGGCACCGCTGGAAATTGAAAAAGGCAACGCGGTGCTTAACTGGCTGCGCAACGATAAGGGCTTCCAGCTTGATGGCCGCCATATCGATGTGAAAGCCAAAGCGGTTCATGCCCGCGGGGATTTCCGCTATTTAAAGCCTGAAGGTGAAGAGCCGTGGCTGGGTATTCTGGCGGGGATCAGCACCAGCGACGGTTCTCAGGCCTGGCGTTACTTCCCGGAAAACCTGATGGGCAAAGCGCTTGTGGACTACCTGAGCGGGGCGATCCAGGGCGGTCAGGCGGATAACGCCACCCTGGCCTATGGCGGCAATCCGCATCTTTTCCCATACAAACATAACGAAGGTCAGTTCCAGGTGCTGGTGCCGTTGCACAACGCTACCTTTGCGTTCCAGCCGGGCTGGCCTGCACTGAAAAACCTCGATATCGAGCTTAATTTTCTCAATGACGGGTTGTGGATGAAGTCAGACAGCGTCGCGCTGGGCGGCGTGACGGCCACCAACCTGACGGCAAATATCCCCGATTACTCAAAAGAGAAACTGCTGATTGATGCCGATATCAACGGGCCGGGCAAGGCGGTCGGTCCCTATTTTGAAGAGACGCCGCTGAAAGCTTCGCTGGCTGCCACGCTTGAGCAACTTCAGCTTGATGGCGATGTGAATGCTCGCTTACATCTGGATATCCCGCTGGACGGCGAAATGACCACCGCCAAAGGTGACGTCCGCCTGAACAACAACAGCCTGTATATCAAACCGCTGGAAAGTACGCTGAAGAACCTCAGCGGACAGTTCAGCTTTGTGAACGGCAACCTGAAGAGTGAGCCGCTCACAGCCAACTGGTTCAATCAGCCCGTCAACATCGACTTCTCGACCACCGAGGGGGAGAAGGCCTACCAGGTGGCTGTCAATCTGGACGGTAACTGGCAACCCTCGCGGATGGATGTACTGCCGAAACCCATTCAGGAGTCGGTTGATGGTGCAGCCGCCTGGAAGGGGAAGGTGGATATTGAACTGCCCTACCACGCCGGTACGAAGTATAAGGTCGACCTTACTGGCGATCTGAAAAATCTCAGCAGCCAGCTGCCTGCACCGCTGGATAAACAGGCCGGACAGGCGCTGCCCGTGACGCTTAACGTCGTGGGCAACCTGAACAGCTTCGAGTTAACCGGCAGCGCGGGTGGCACGAATCATTTCAACAGCCGCTGGCTGCTCAACCGTAAGCTGACCCTGGACAAAGCCATCTGGACGACGGACAGCCGAACCACGCCTCCGCTCCCGGATCACCAGGGCATTGAGCTGAATCTCCCGCCGATGGATGGCGCGCAGTGGCTGGCGCTGTTCCAGAAAGGTGTCGGGCAAAACGTGGATGAGGCGGCGCAGTTCCCGCAAACCGTCACCGTGCGCACACCGTCGCTCACGCTGGGTGGGCAACAGTGGAACAACCTGAGTATCGTCTCTCAGCCCACGGCTAACGGCTCGAAAGTAGAGGCTCAGGGCAGGGAGATCAACGCCACCCTGACCATGCGCGATAACGCCCCGTGGCAGGCGGCAATCCGCTATCTCTACTACAACCCGGCAACGGCGGGCGGGAAAGATCAATCGACTCCGGCATCGCCGTTGAGTAACACTTCCCGCGTGGACTTCAGCGGCTGGCCGGATCTGCAACTGCGCTGTGCTGAGTGCTGGCTGTGGGGACAAAAATATGGCCGCATTGACGGTGACTTCGCGATTCAGGGCAACACGCTGAGCCTCACGGGTGGACTGGTCGATACCGGCTTTGGTCGTCTGACGGCCGCGGGCGAGTGGGTGAATAACCCAGGCGAACAGCGCACCTCGCTGAAAGGCGACATTAAGGGTAACAAACTGGATGCAGCAGCCAATTTCTTTGGTATCAGCACGCCGCTGCGCGGCTCGTCATTTGACGTCGATTACGATCTTCACTGGCGTGACGCGCCGTGGAAGCCGGATGAGGCCTCGCTTAACGGCATACTGAAAACCCGCTTCGGAAAAGGTGAAATTGCCGATGTGAGTACGGGACGCGCCGGGCAGATCCTGCGTCTCCTGAGCTTTGATGCACTGCTGCGTAAGCTGCGTTTTGATTTCAGCGATACCTTCAGTGAAGGGTTCTACTACGATTCCATCCGCAGTACGGCATGGATCAAGGACGGCGTTATGCATACGGACGACACGCTGGTGGACGGTCTGGAAGCGGATATCGCCATGAAGGGCTCGGTTAACCTTGTACGTCGCGAGCTGGATATGGAAGCCGTGGTGGCGCCAGAAATCTCCGCGAGCGTGGGGGTGGCAGCCGCCTTTGTGGTGAACCCGATTGTTGGTGCTGCGGTGTTTGCCGCCAGTAAAGTGCTGGGGCCGCTGTGGAGCAAGGTCTCTATTCTGCGCTACCGCATCACCGGTCCGGTGGATAAACCGCAGATTAATGAAGTGCTGCGCCAGCCGCGCAAAGATGCACAGCAATGATTTGACGTGGGCAGGTAATTGCCTCACTCTCAATAAATACGATCTTTATACCGCCACGGGCGGCAACGAACGAGTAGCAATACGATGAGTCTGAACCTGGTAAGTGAACATTTGCTTGCAGCGAACGGCCTGAGCCATCAGGACCTGTTCTCCATTCTTGGTCAACTGACCGAACGCCGTCTCGACTACGGCGATCTCTATTTCCAGTCGAGCTATCACGAATCCTGGGTTTTAGAAGACAGCATCATCAAAGATGGTTCTTACAACATTGACCAGGGCGTTGGCGTGCGCGCCATCAGCGGTGAGAAAACCGGTTTTGCCTATGCGGACCAGATAAGCCTGGCTGCGCTGGAGCAGAGCGCGCAGGCGGCACGTACCATTGTGCGTGACGCTGGCGATGGCCGTGTTAAAACGCTGGGTGAGGTGCAGCATTCTGCGCTCTACACCAGCATCGACCCGCTGCAGAGCATGAGCCGTGAAGAGAAGCTGGATATCCTGCGCCGCGTGGACAAAGTGGCGCGTGCTGCTGATAAACGCGTACAGGAAGTGTCTGCCAGCCTGAGCGGTGTCTATGAACTGATTCTGGTCGCGGCGACGGACGGCACCCTGGCGGCGGATGTCCGTCCGCTGGTGCGTCTCTCGATCAGCGTGCAGGTGGAAGAGGACGGCAAGCGCGAGCGTGGCTCAAGCGGCGGCGGTGGTCGTTTTGGTTATGACTGGTTCCTGGGTGACGTCGACGGTGAAGCCCGTGCCGACGCGTGGGCAAAAGAAGCCGTGCGTATGGCGATGGTGAATCTTTCTGCCGTGGCGGCACCTGCGGGGACATTCCCGGTGGTACTGGGCGCTGGCTGGCCGGGCGTGCTGCTGCATGAAGCCGTGGGGCATGGTCTGGAAGGGGACTTTAACCGCCGCGGCACCTCCGTATTTAGCGGTCAGATAGGGCAGCTTGTCTCCTCTGAACTGTGCACGGTGGTGGATGACGGTACCATGGTTGATCGCCGTGGCTCTATCTCCATCGATGATGAAGGTACGCCGGGTCAGTACAACGTGCTGATCGAAAACGGTGTGCTGAAAGGCTACATGCAGGACAAACTGAACGCGCGCCTGATGGGCGTGGCGCCAACGGGTAACGGCCGTCGTGAATCTTATGCGCATCTGCCGATGCCGCGTATGACTAACACCTACATGCTGCCAGGCCAGTCCACACCGCAGGAGATCATTGAGTCTGTTGATTACGGGATCTTCGCGCCAAACTTTGGCGGTGGTCAGGTGGACATCACCTCCGGTAAATTCGTCTTCTCTACGTCAGAAGCGTATCTGATCGAAAAAGGCAAAGTGACCAAAGCGGTGAAAGGCGCGACGCTGATTGGTTCCGGTATCGAAGCCATGCAGCAGATCTCCATGGTCGGTAACGATCTCAAGCTGGACAACGGCGTGGGCGTCTGCGGTAAAGAGGGCCAGAGCCTGCCAGTGGGCGTGGGCCAGCCGACACTGAAGGTCGATAACCTCACGGTGGGCGGCACGGCGTAATTTTCTCCCCTCACCCTAACCCTCTCCCCAACGGGGAGAGGGGAAATACCTACTCTTTCCTTCTTCCCCGCATGCCCTGAAACAGTTCCGCAACCTCCACAAAATACTCGGTCAGATAGTTAATGCACACCTGCACCTTAAGCGGCAGTTTGTCTTTTTCGGTATACAGGGCATACACCGGACGCGGATCGGACTGGTAGCGAGGGAACAGGATCTCCAGCACTCCGCTGTTGATCTCATTGATCACCCACATTAACGGGACGTAAGCGATCCCGGCGCCCGCCACCAGCCAGCGCGAGATGGTCATCGGGTCGTTGGTGACAAACCGTCCTTCCGGCAGCAGTCGGGTAGAAATGCCTTCCGGGGCAATCAGTTCAAATTCATTATCGGGGCGGACGCTGTACTCCAGCCAGGAGTGGTTGGCGAGATCGGCTGGTTTCTCCGGCACGCCGTACTGCGCCAGATAGCTCTTCGAGGCACAGACCACCATCGGCATACTCCCGAGTCGACGGGAGAAGAGGCTCGAGTCCTGCAGCGCGCCAACGCGGATCACCACATCCAGCCCGTCTGCGATCAGGTCCGGGGCGGGAATACCGGTAACCAGATTCACGGTTAATCCCGGATATTCTTTCAGCATCTCTGCGGTCATGGCGGCGAGAACATTTTGTGCCATAGTTGAAGAACAGCCAATCCGCAGTGTCCCGATGGGCGTGTTGTTAAAGGCATAGAGCTGCTCGTGAACATCCTGCACTTCATGCATCATGCGGCGACAGCCCTGATAGTAAATTTTACCCGCCTCCGTCAGACCAATACTGCGGGTGCTGCGGTTGAGCAGCTTCACCTGCAGTTCATCTTCCAGTTTTGACACCGTCTGACTGATGGAGGAGACGCTCATCTGCAACTGCCGGGCAGCAGCAGTAAATGAGCCAAGTTCAACCACTTTGGCGAAAACCGACATGCGTTTTAAACGTTCCATTGCTCACTCTGGCTTAAAAGTGATTTAGATCACATATTATAGATAACAGCATAACAGTTACGTTAATATATTATTAATTACATAACGGCTGCGCCATTCTCGCCCGGCGTTTCTTGCTCTCCCGCGGTGGCGTGCGCTAAAAATTCTGAAGCCTGCACTCTCTCTTATCAAGGTCAACATGAGTCTGTTTCCCGTTATCGTGGTGTTCGGTCTGTCGTTCCCACCGATATTTTTCGAGCTTCTTTTATCACTGGCGATCTTCTGGCTGGTGCGCAAGGTGCTGGTTCCTACCGGGATCTACGATTTCGTCTGGCACCCTGCATTGTTCAATACCGCGCTGTATTGCTGCCTGTTCTACCTGATATCGCGCATGTTTGTCTGAGGTTGATGTGAAAACGATAACAAGAAAAATCTCCCGCACCGCCATCACCATGGCGCTGGTTATCCTCGCGTTCATCGCTATTTTTCGCGCCTGGGTCTATTACACCGAATCACCGTGGACGCGTGACGCGCGTTTTAGCGCCGATGTTGTGGCGATCGCCCCCGACGTGGCCGGTCTTATCACGGCGGTTAACGTCCACGATAACCAGCTGGTGAAGAAAGACCAGGTGCTGTTCACCATTGACCAGCCGCGTTACCAGAAAGCACTGGAAGAAGCGGAAGCGGATGTCGCCTATTACCAGGCGCTGGCTGCGGAGAAACGCCGCGAGGCGGGCCGCCGTAACCAGCTGGGGGTTCAGGCGATGTCCCGGGAAGAGATCGATCAGTCTAACAACGTGCTGCAAACCGTGCTGCATCAGCTGGCAAAGGCGCAGGCGACGCGCGACCTGGCGAAGCTCGATCTGGAGCGTACCGTGATCCGCGCACCTGCCGATGGCTGGGTCACCAACCTGAATGTCTATGCCGGGGAGTTTATCACCCGCGGTTCAACCGCCGTGGCGCTGGTGAAACAAAACTCATTCTATGTGCTTGCCTATATGGAAGAGACCAAACTGGAAGGCGTTCGTCCGGGCTACCGCGCAGAGATCACGCCGCTTGGCAGCAACCGCGTCTTTAAAGGTACCGTAGATAGCGTTGCGGCTGGCGTCACCAACTCCAGCAGCTCCAATGATGCGAAAGGGATGGCGACGGTTGATTCCAACCTGGAATGGGTGCGCCTGGCCCAGCGTGTGCCCGTACGTATTCATCTGGACGAACAGCAGGGCAACCTGTGGCCTGCGGGCACAACCGCGACGGTGGTGATCACCGGTGAGAAAGACCGGGACGCCAGCCAGGACTCTATTTTCCGTAAAATCGCCCATCGTCTGCGCGAGTTTGGTTAATCGCTATGGGGATCTTTACTATCGCCAGCCAGCACATTCGCTTCGCCGTGAAGCTGGCGAGTGCCATTGTGCTGGCGCTGTTTGTCGGCTTTCACTTCCAGCTGGAAACCCCCCGCTGGGCGGTGTTAACGGCGGCGATTGTCGCGGCTGGCCCGGCATTCGCGGCAGGTGGGGAGCCTTACTCCGGGGCGATCCGCTATCGCGGGATGCTGCGTATCATCGGGACGTTTATCGGCTGTATCGCCGCGCTCACCATTATCATTTTGATGATCCGCACGCCACTGTTGATGGTATTGGTGTGCTGTATCTGGGCGGGCTTCTGCACCTGGCTCTCCTCTCTGGTGAAGGTCGAAAACTCTTACGCCTGGGGGCTGGCGGGTTATACCGCACTGATTATTGTCATCACCATTCAAACCGAACCGCTGCTCGCGCCGCAGTTTGCCGTGGAACGCTGCAGTGAGATCGTGATTGGTATCGTCTGCGCAATTGTTGCTGACCTGCTTTTCTCCCCTCGCTCCATCAAACAGGAGGTGGATCGCGAACTGGATGCGCTGATCGTCTCCCAGTATCAGCTGATGCAGCTCTGCATCAAGCACGGTGACAGCGAAGAGGTGGACAAAGCCTGGAGTGGACTGGTTCGCCGCACGCAGGCGCTGGAAGGGATGCGCAGTAACCTTAACATGGAGTCCTCGCGCTGGGCGCGCGCCAACCGTCGTCTTAAAGCGATCAATACCGTCTCCTTAACGCTGATTACCCAGGCGTGCGAAACCTATCTTATTCAGAACACCCGCCCGGAATCGGTTACCGATACCTTCCGCGAACTGTTTGCCGAGCCGGTGGAAACGGTGCAGGACGTACATAAGCAGCTCAAACGCATGCGGCGGGTCATTGCCTGGACCGGAGAGCGCGACACACCGGTGACCATTTATACGTGGGTTGGCGCCGCGACGCGCTACCTGCTGCTGAAACGGGGCGTGATCGGCAATACGAAAATCAGCGCGGCGGAAGAGGAAGTCCTGCAGGGCGAAGTGGTGATCAAGGCGGAGTCGGCCGAGCGCCACCACGCGATGGTCAACTTCTGGCGTACCACGCTCGCCTGTATGCTCGGCACGCTGTTCTGGCTGTGGACTGGCTGGACCTCCGGCAGCGGCGCGATGGTCATGATTGCCGTCGTCACGGCGCTGGCAATGCGTCTGCCCAACCCGCGTATGGTCGCTATCGATTTCCTGTACGGCACGATTGCCGCGTTACCGCTTGGCGCGCTCTATTTCCTGGTGATCCTCCCGTCCACGCAGCAGAGCATGTTGCTGCTCTGTATCAGTCTTGCGGTGATGGCATTCTTTATCGGGATAGAAGTGCAGAAGCGCCGTCTGGGATCGCTCGGTGCCCTCGCCAGTACCATTAATATTCTGGTGCTGGATAACCCCATGACGTTCCATTTCAGCCAGTTCCTCGACAGTGCCCTGGGTCAGCTGGTGGGCTGTTTCCTGGCGATGATGGTGATTCTGCTGGTGCGCGACAATTCGCAGGCGCGAACAGGTCGCGTGCTGTTGAACCAGTTCGTTTCGGCTGCGGTCTCCTCCATGACCACCAACACTGCGCGCCGTAAAGAGAACCATCTGCCTGCGCTCTATCAGCAGCTGTTTTTACTGTTGAATAAGTTCCCTGGCGACATTGCCCGCTTTCGTCTGGCGTTAACCATGATCATTGCGCATCAGCGTCTGCGTAACGCACCGGTGCCCATCAACGACGATCTGTCGGCATTCCACCGCCAGTTGCGCCGTACCGCGGACCATGTGCTTTCCGCCTCCAGTGATGACAAACGACGCCGTTACTTTAAGCAGTTGCTGGAAGAGCTGGATGTCTACCAGGAGAAGCTCAGGGTCTGGGAAGCACCGCCTCAGGTGACAGAGCCGGTAGCGCGGCTGGTGTTTATGCTGCATCGCTACCAGAATGTCCTGACGGATAACTGACTGAAGTAAAAAACCGACGCCAAAAGCGTCGTTTTTTTGTGGCTATACTTATTTCTGCAGGCTCTTACATTCAGAAAGGGAGGACACATGACTACCCAGGCGCTTCAGGACCACATTCTTTTTCAGACCGGTTATCTGGTTAACGGCATATGGAAAACGCTGGACACGACGTTTGATGTGTTGAACCCGGCCACCGGTGATGTTATCGCCAAAGTGGCGAAAGCCGGTAAAGCAGAAACCGAAGAGGCGATTGCCGCCGCCGCGAAAGCCTTCCCGGCCTGGCGGGCCAAAACCGCGAAAGAGCGCTCGACCATTCTCTATCGCTGGTATGAACTGATTATTGAGAATAAAAGCTGGCTTGGTCGGTTAATGACCACCGAACAGGGCAAACCCCTGAAAGAAGCTGAAGGCGAGGTGGAGTACGCCGCCAGTTTTATTCAGTGGTTTGCCGAAGAGGCCAAGCGCGCTAACGGTGAAATTATTCCGCCGATCAAACCGGGCTCCCGCATTCTGGCTACCCGTGAGCCTGTGGGAGTGGTGGCGGCAATTACGCCGTGGAACTTCCCGATGGCGATGCTCACCCGTAAGCTTGGCCCGGCGCTGGCCGCGGGGTGTACCGGGGTCATCAAACCGGCAAACAACACCCCGCTCAGCGCGTTTGCGCTGCTCACGCTGGCGAAACAGGCCGGTGTGCCGGATGGCGTCCTCAACGCCGTGGCCGGTAATACGCATGAGATCAGCGACGCGATTATGGCGAGCCACGAGGTGCGGAAAATCTCGTTTACCGGCTCCACTTCCGTCGGCAAAACGCTGGTGCGTAACGCCGCGGACACCATGAAAAAAGTTTCGATGGAGCTGGGGGGGAATGCCCCGTATATCGTGTTTGAAGATGCGGACATCGATGCTGCCGTCAAAGGGGCTATCGCCAACAAATTCCGTAATGCCGGACAGGTCTGCGTCAGCGTTAACCGCTTCTATATTCAGGAAACCGTCTACGACAAGTTTGTGAACAAACTGGCCGATGCGGTGAACGCGCTGAAGGTGGGAAATGGCCTGGAAGACGGTGTGGTCGTAGGCCCGCTGATTGAACCCTCCGCGGTGAACAAAGTGCGCGAGCATGTGGAAGACGCTGTTGCCCGGGGGGCGACTGTCCTGGCGGGCGGTAAACCACATCCGCTTGGTGGCAATTTCTGGATGCCCACCGTGCTGGGCGACTGTCATGAAGGCATGAAACTGGCGGAAGAAGAGACGTTTGGTCCCGTTGCCGCCTGCTTCCGTTTCACTTCTGAAGATGAAGTCATCCAGCGCGCCAACAACACGCCTTATGGTCTGGCGGCTTACTTTTATACTCAGAATCTGTCGCGCGTTTTCCGCGTCTCGCAGGCAATCGAAAGCGGGATGATTGGGATTAATGAGTGCGCCGTTTCCACGGAGCTTGGACCTTTTGGTGGGGTAAAAGAGTCTGGCCTGGGTCGAGAAGGGTCCGTGCTGGGGCTGGAAGAGTATCTGGAAGTCAAAACCCTGCATATCGGGGGATTATAATAGACAGGGCGGCATCTGCCGCTCGCCTGGACTGGGTGGCTGGCAATGAAAACCTATACCTTTGATTTTGACGAGATCGACAGTCAGGAAGACTTCTATCGTGAATTTATCCGGGCGTTTGATCTGGAACGGGAAAGCGTCACGAATCTGGATATGCTGTGGGATGTGGTGACCGGCAGTCAGCTGCCGTTACCGCTGGAAATAGAGTTTATTCATCTGCCCGATAAGCTGCGCAGACGATTTGGGGCGCTGATTTTATTGTTTGATGAAGCAGAAGAAGAGCTGGAAGGGCAGTTGCGTTTCAATGCGCGCCATTGATTACGCGAAAAAAAGCCCCTGACCAGCGAGGCCAGGGGCAAGTCGTATGATGAGATACGACGAGGGTTTATTTATACAGTTCTGCCGTAGCGTGCCAGTGGTCACCCTGATTCAATTCGGTGACGCGGTAGCTGCTGGCGCCTGCTTTTTCAGCTTTTGCGGCCAGCTCCTGACGGATATCCATCGGAGAGCCGGTGACGGACGTTACGGAAACACTACCCATAGACTGCAGATTTTGCGCCTGCTCGGTATTCACCTGCTGGACGGCTGCGCTTGCGCCGAAAGAGAGAACCGATGCCAGACCGAGGGTTGCGATGATTAATTTGGTTTTCATAGTCTTTGCTCCTGAAGAGGTTTTTGCTCAACGGCGAGAAGGGTTGAACTGCTATTTTTATGCCTGGTGCCGTTGAGTGGAGATAGTCGTCTTCTGTTATTACTAAAACTTATTTATACAGCTCAGCGGTAGCGTGCCAGTGGTCACCGAACGTGCTTCAATGATGCGATAGGATGATGCACCTTGTTCTTCCGCTTTTTTGTTCAGCATCTCATGCATGTCCATTGGAGACGTGCCGATTGCGCCGACAGAAACCGTACCGATAGCCTCACGGGATTGCGCCTGATCGGCATTAATAGAATCTGCTGCGAAAGCACCGAATGACAGGACAGACAGGACGCTCAGCGCCGCTACAGTTGTTTTGATTTTCATGATTTTTACCTCGTCGAATTTTTTAGTGGGGTCTTTGTTTCGTGACCCTCATCACAAAATCAAGTATACACTAATAACGATAAAAATTAATACCAGACTAATTGTTTCATGGGTAATTACGTGTTAAACAGCGTAATTTTTATAACCTAATGGCATAATGTTGGTTATTTTCTGTTCACGTTGGCGTGTTATATCTAAGTAAATCATATGGATAAATGATTTTGATATTTTGTGCGATTCTTTGATTCATCATTCACTGGATGAATGTTAATGAGTGGTAAAAAGCACTATTTGTTAAATTGAGGGCAGGAGAAAACAGGGGAAAACGCAGCGGGGGCAGAATGAACCCCGTAGCGACGCTACGGGGAGAGAGGATTACAGCTCCTGTTCGAACAGAACCAGGATCGCCTCGTGGAGATCTTTCACCGAAAAGCCGTTGGCTGGCGTGGTAAAGATGGTGTCATCACCGGCGATGGTACCGAGAATCCCTTCCGTTTTACCCAGAGAGTCCAGCATGCGGGCAATCAGCTGTGCGGCACCAGGGCTTGTGTGGATCACCACAACGGCATCGTTGTGGTCGATATCCAGAACCAGGTTCTTCAGCGGGCTGGAGGTTGTCGGCACGCCAAGTTCAGCTGGCAGGCAATAGACCATCTCCATTTTGGCGTTACGGGTACGCACCGCGCCAAATTTGGTCAACATACGGGAGACTTTCGACTGGTTGATATTGTCGAAGCCTTGTTCCTGCAGCGCCTGAACAATTTCTCCCTGAGAACTGAATTTCTCTTCTTTGAGTAGCGCTTTAAACGCCTTTACTAATTCTTCTTGCTTAGACGAGCTTCGCATAAGTCACCCGGAATATGACGATAGAAACAACATTATTATGCATGTGGATGAATTTTTATGCAAATTATCTACTCAGCGCCAGGCTGAAATAATGTTATGAAAGGGAGTGATTTTATCAGATTTCGTTATCAGAAAACATGCCTGGGTCACGCCGCGCAAATAAGCTTAAAAGTAAATTAAATGTTATCAAAATGATGTTGTTTTGGTGGCGTGGCAGGGTGTATTGTAACCACCTCTTAATTCGTTGCCATCTGTCGTCAGATAGCTTTCTGGTGAGAGATAAAATCGTGTGACCTCAAATTCTTTAGCTTCGAAAATTGTAATTAAAGACATGCTGATTTAAGGTCGCGGCAACGGATTTACAGATACTTAAGTTAACCATAATAAGGAGTTTAGGATGAAAGTCGCAGTCCTCGGCGCTGCTGGTGGTATCGGCCAGGCGCTTGCCCTACTACTGAAAACCCAACTGCCTTCAGGCTCAGAACTCTCCCTGTACGACATTGCTCCGGTAACCCCAGGTGTGGCGGTTGACCTGAGCCACATCCCGACCGCTGTTAACATCAAAGGCTTCTCCGGCGAAGACGCGCGTCCTGCGCTGCAGGGTGCTGACGTTGTGCTGATCTCCGCCGGCGTGGCGCGTAAGCCTGGTATGGATCGTTCCGACCTGTTCAACGTCAACGCAGGCATTGTGAAAAACCTGGTGCAGCAGATCGCTGAAGTATGTCCGAAAGCGTGCATCGGTATCATCACTAACCCAGTGAACACCACGGTCGCTATTGCGGCAGAAGTGCTGAAGAAAGCAGGCGTTTACGACAAGAACAAACTGTTCGGCGTGACCACGCTGGATATCATCCGTTCTAACACCTTCGTGGCTGAGCTGAAAGGCAAGCAGCCTACGGAAGTTGAAGTGCCGGTCATCGGTGGTCACTCTGGTGTGACAATTCTGCCTCTGCTGTCGCAGATCCCAGGCGTGAGCTTCACCGAGCAGGAAGTGGCTGACCTGACCAAACGTATTCAGAACGCAGGCACCGAAGTGGTGGAAGCGAAGGCGGGTGGCGGTTCTGCAACGCTGTCTATGGGCCAAGCGGCTGCACGTTTCGGTCTGTCACTGGTTCGCGCGCTGCAGGGCGAGAAGGGCGTGGTTGAATGCGCTTATGTTGAAGGCGATGGCGAACACGCGCGCTTCTTCTCCCAACCGCTGCTGCTCGGTAAAAATGGTATCGAAGAGCGTAAGCCAATTGGCACGCTGAGCGCGTTTGAACAAAACGCGATGGAAGGCATGCTGGACACGCTGAAGAAAGATATCACGCTGGGCGAAGAGTTCGTTAACAAGTGATCTTGTCCCGGTAAAAAAAACGGAGCGCTACGCTCCGTTTTTTTATGCCCGTCAGTTGGTGGCCGGGTATTCCTGAATGGTCACATGCAGCGTCAGTTTCTTATCGTTGCGCATGACTTCAACCGGGATGATGGAACCCGGGCGAATTTCTGCCACCTGGTCCATCGTCTCAAGCGCAGAGACCGCCGGTGTGCCGTTGACCGACAGAATGACATCATTAACCTGAATGCCCGCATTGGCAGCCGGTCCACCAGGCGCCACTTCGTTAACCACAATCCCCTGAATCTGATCGATCCCGCCACCCTGCGTATGCATAGGGGCAATTTCGCGACCACCAATCCCGATGTAACCGCGGATCACGCGACCGTCCCGGATCAGCTTGTCCATAATTTTGGTTGCCAGCTGGAACGGAATGGCAAAGCCGATCCCTTCCGGCGTCTCGCCATCGTTGCTTTTATCGAAGGAGAGGGTGTTGATACCCATAAGCTCGCCCAGCGAGTTGACCAGCGCGCCGCCGGAGTTCCCGTGGTTGATGGAGGCATCGGTTTGCAGGAAGTTCTGCCGTCCCGATGGGTTCAGACCGATGCGACCCGTGGCGCTGATGATCCCCTGGGTGATGGTCTGCCCCAGGTTGTATGGGTTACCGATAGCCAGAACCACGTCGCCAATGTGCGGAGTGCGTTTACGGTTGATCGGAATCACCGGCAGCCCGCCGGTGGCGTTGATTTTCAGCACGGCCAGATCGGTCAGGCTGTCAGAACCGACAAGTAAGGCCTCAAACACGCGGCCATCCTGAAGTGCGACGATGATCTGGTCAGCATCGTTGATCACGTGCTTGTTGGTAATGATATATCCGCGATCGTCCATAATCACGCCGGAGCCGAGGGTGCGGATCTCCAGCTGGTTATGGGCTGAACTGTTAAGACCACGGTTGTAGACGTTCACCACTGCGGGTGCGGCACGGCGAACGGCCTGATTATAGGTGGCAGGCGTTTCATCCGCGCTGTCAAACTGGGGAGCCGACAGCTTGTTGAACTGGCGTAAAGACGGCATGGCCGCTAACAGCAGGCCCGCAACAATCAAACCGATGGCAATGGAACGAAAGAGCTTTAAAAGCATGATGCGCGTGTCGTTAAAAAAGGAACGGTTTGCAGCATAACATGAGTTATCCCGGACATCACACGCGGCGGTGATACCCGGGATAGCAAATGCTTAGCGCAACAGAATATAGATAGATTCGTTGCCGCGCATAATTTGCAGGGCAATGACCGTTGGTTTACTTTCCAGCACCTTGCGCAGCTCAGCGATAGACTGCACGCGGGTGCGATTCACGCCGATGATCACATCATCCTGATGCAATCCCGCCTGCGCGGCAGGGCTGCTCTTCTCTACGGTATCGATGCTGATGCCTTTGGTGCCGTCTTTCAGTTGCCCGTCGCTGAGGGTCGCGCCCTGCAGTGCCGGGGCGATAAGCTCCGCACTGGCGGAGGAAGAGGTGCTCTTGTCCAGCGTCACTTCCACATTCAGCGGTTTGCCGTCACGAATCAGGCCCAGCTTCACTTTGGCGCCCGGTTCGGTGGTGGCGATACGTGAGCGCAGTTCTGCAAAGCTGCTCAGCGGCTTGTCATTCAGGCTGACGATCACATCACCTGATTTAATGCCCGCTTTTGCCGAGCCGGAATTGGGCAGCACTTCACTGACGAATGCACCGCGCTGCACGTTGATGTTGAACGCTTTTGCGATATCGGCGCTCATCTCCATCCCTTTGATGCCCAGCAGGCCGCGTTTGACTTCACCAAACTGGATAAGCTGCTGTGCCAGCGTTTTGGCCATATTGCTGGGAATCGCAAACCCGATCCCGATACTGCCGCCACCTGGCGCGAGGATTGCTGTGTTAATACCAATCAGCTCGCCGTTAAGGTTCAGCAGCGCCCCGCCGGAGTTCCCGCGGTTAATGGAGGCATCGGTCTGGATAAAGTTTTCCAGGCCTTCAAGATTCAGGCCGCTGCGCCCCAGCGCGGAAATGATCCCGGAGGTCGCCGTTTGTCCTAAACCAAAGGGGTTGCCCACGGCAACAGCAAAGTCGCCGACGCGCAGTTTGTCGGAGTCCGCGATGGCAATCTGGGTCAGATTACTTGGGTTTTGCACCTGCAACAGCGCGATGTCGCTCTGGTCATCGCCGCCGATCAGTTTGGCATCAAATTCCCGACCATCATTCAGCTGCACGCTGATTTTATCGGCCTGGCTGATAACGTGGTTGTTGGTCAGAATATAGCCTTTGGCCGCATCAATGATGACGCCTGAGCCCAGCCCTTCAAAAGGCTGAGCCTGCTGGTCGGGCGACTCATCGCCAAAATATTTTTTCAGTTCTTCAGGTACGCGCTGGCTTTGCACGGCAGTGCCTTCTACCTGCACGCTGACTACTGCAGGCAACACTTTTTCCAGCATGGGTGCGAGGCTCGGAATCGCCGTCTGGCCCGGCACCTGCGAGGGAAGGGCGGCAAAGGCAGGGAAGGACGCCGAGAGAGATAACCCGACACTTAACGCTAACGCGCTCAACAGCTGGTTCTTTTTCTTCATCGATGCTGACTCTCGTAACCTGGAGTAAAGGAAAAAACGGGCCCAAAAACACGTTGATGTTATTGAATTTTAAACCGCTGAACAATGAGGTGTTTAACTAAATAATAGCTGGGGTCAGGAAGAAAGGACGGGCGCAATCGCTGCGCCCGTAAAATAATTTCAGGTTGTGTGATTAATCGCGCTTAACACCGCCGCGCAGCAGGCCGGACGCGCCATCAGAATAGTCGCGCGGCATCTGAACAGGGGCCTGATCGTTACCGGCCTCAGAGTCTGCCAGACGGTTGCGGAACGGGTTGGTTTCCGCGGTCATTTCCGGCAGCAGGCTGCTGGAGCTTTTTGCCATGTGCTGATACAGCTGGCGGTAGTCGGTCGCCATGTTGTCCAGCAGCTCAGCGCTACGGGCAAAGTGGCTGACCAGCTCTTCGCGGTACTCTTCCAGCTCGGCTTTGTTCTTTTCCAGTTCGTATTGCAGTGACTGCTGCTGACGCAATTTGCGATTACCGAAACGCATGGCCACAGCACCGATCACGATGCCGACGACTAAACCGATTAGCGCATATTCCCAGGTCATGAACTTCTCCCGTTGTCTTGTTGTTCCGTAGGGTGTTGGCTCGGCTCCTGCCTGTGCCTGATATTGCCACTATAACCGCTATTTCTGCAGAAGTGGAATCCTGACGTATCATCGCGTAGTGTAGAACGGCCTTTTTTTCATCAGTCACGCCTGCTGATGAGGTTTAATTGAAGGAATAACAACAAGATTATGCAAAACCTGTCCCCCGCATCGCGATATCAACTGGCCCTGGACGAGGGCTCACATCAGCCGGATGACGTTCAACGTGAAGCGGTTAACCGTCTGGATACCCTTTTCCATGAGCTTACGGCAAAACCTGCTGAAGCAGGGCAGAGCGGTGGGCTGAAGGCGGCATTGAGCCGGCTGCTCGGTAAAAAAGAGCCACAGGCTAACGCCCCGGTACGCGGTTTATATATGTGGGGCGGTGTCGGTCGCGGGAAAACCTGGTTGATGGATCTGTTTTATCAGAGCCTGCCGGGTGAGCGTAAACAACGCCTGCACTTCCACCGCTTTATGCTGCGGGTGCATGAAGAGTTAACGGCGCTGCAGGGCAAAAGCGATCCGCTGGAGATTGTGGCTGACAGGTTTAAGGCCGAAACGGACGTCCTCTGTTTCGATGAGTTTTTTGTTTCGGATATCACCGATGCCATGCTGTTGGGCGGCCTGATGAAAGCGCTGTTTGCCCGCGGCATCACGCTGGTCGCCACCTCGAATATTCCGCCGGATGAGCTGTATCGTAACGGCCTCCAGCGGGCGCGTTTCCTGCCTGCCATTGATGCCATCAAACAGCATTGTGACATTATGAATGTTGATGCAGGCGTGGATTACCGTTTGCGCACGCTGACTCAGGCGCACCTGTGGCTCTCACCGCTGAATGCCGAGACCACCCGCCAGATGGATAAACTGTGGCTGGCGCTGGCGGGGGCAAAGCGCGAAAACGCCCCGACGCTGGAGATTAACCATCGTCCGTTGCCTACGCTCGGTGTTGAAAACCAAACGCTGGCGGTCTCTTTTGCGACGCTGTGCGTGGACGCCCGCAGTCAGCACGACTACATCGCCCTTTCGCGCCTGTTCCACACGGTGATGCTGCTGGATGTACCCGTCATGACACGGCTGATGGAAAGCGAGGCGCGACGCTTCATTGCGTTGGTGGACGAGTTTTACGAACGCCACGTCAAGCTGGTGGTGAGCGCCGAGGTGCCTTTATATGAGGTATATCAGGGGGAACGTTTGAAGTTTGAGTTCCAGCGCTGCCTGTCGCGCCTGCAGGAGATGCAGAGCGAGGAGTATCTGAAGCTGGAGCATATGCCTTAAATGCTACCCTCTCCCCGTGGGAGAGGGGCTGGGGGTGAGGGCACCGGACCGCAAAAACTCGCCCCCCGAAAAACCCATTCCAAATCACATTTAAGGGTCGATCTTTGACCTCAACTTCTCTATAATCTTGCGACCCCACGTTACGAGAAGGTTTTTTTCCCGAAACTTTCTATGTGTCGGCATGTGCTATTCGAAGGGGTAGGTTTGCCGGACTTTGTCGTGTGAACCTCAACTGACTAAACGTTTGGGTGTTCACCAACGTGTAACTTATTATTTGGGTAAGCTTTTAATG
>OKVX01000485.1_pt1 | contig 20691 bp, 12 predicted proteins | sample 1606941 | NCBI WGS metagenome assembly OKVX01 (sample SAMN03281016, study PRJEB24777) | human gut metagenome | isolation source: fecal sample PR161 from 1 month old female Malay infant, caesarean... | reverse complement strand
GGGTGGAGCAGCCTGGTAGCTCGTCGGGCTCATAACCCGAAGGTCGTCGGTTCAAATCCGGCCCCCGCAACCAACACTTCTAAAACCAATAAACACCCTTAAGGGTGTTTTTTTGTATCTGCCGTTTGTGAATTTGCCGGGCATTTCACCCGGCTAAAAACCTACCCGCGCCGCGCCAGCGTCGCCCCGTCAGAGAAATACGCCCGTATCCCCGCCAGAATCGACTCCGCCACCTCCTGCTGGAACTTTGCCGTCTTGAGCTTACGCTCTTCTTCAACGTTACTGATAAACGCGGTTTCTACCAGAATGGACGGGATATCCGGTGCCTTCAGCACCGCAAACCCGGCCTGCTCAACGCTGTTTTTGTGCAGCTTATTGATGTTCCCCAGCTTGCCCAGCACCGCTTTACCAAACTTCAGGCTGTCGTTAATGGTCAGGGACTGCACCATGTCGAACATGGTGTGGTCGACGTAGCGGTCGCCGCTTTTGCTCACGCCACCGATCAGGTCCGAGGCGTTCTGGGTGTCCGCAAGGTATCGCGCCGCGGTACTGGTCGCGCCCTTGGTTGAGAGCGCAAACACCGACGAGCCGCTCGGCTGGCGGCTGGTAAAGGCATCCGCATGGATCGAGACGAACAGATCGGCACGCTGCTTCTGCGCTTTCGCCACCCTCACCTTCAGCGGGATAAAGACATCCTCATTGCGCGTCATGTAGGCGCGCATATTGCCCTCTTTATCAATTAACGCCTTCAGACGACGGGCAATTTGCAGCACCACATCTTTTTCACGCGTATGGTATTTCCCCACCGCACCGGAGTCTTCGCCGCCGTGGCCGGGATCGAGCATGATCACAATCGGACGATCGCGCCCTGCTTTCCCCGGCTGCGGGCCGCTTTGCGCAGGCGGCACCTGACGCTGAAGATCGCCTTTGTTGTAATCCTCCAGCAGGGCGAGAAGCGGATCCTGAATATCCGTCGCATTCGCCGGGTAAAGATCCATCACCAGACGCTCTTTAAACGTCGCGACGGGCGCCAGGGCGAACAGCTGCGGCTTAACGTTCTGCTTAAGCTCAAACACCATGCGCACGGTTTGCGGATCAAACTGCCCGACGCGCGCCGATTTAATAAACGGATCGTCACCGCGGATCTGCGCCGCCATGCCTTTCAGCACGGAGTTGAGGTTCACCCCTTCGAGATCCACCACCACGCGTTCAGGGTTGCTGAGGGCAAATTGCTTATATTTCAGCAGGCGATTGGATTCAACCGTCACGCGCGTATAGGTCGACGACGGCCAGACGCGCACCGCCACCACCTGACTCGTGGCGGCAAGACCGACCTGGCTGACGCTAAGCAACCACATTGCCCCGGCCCCTTTTAACAAACGGCGGCGGCTTATTGCTGAATTGGATCCCGACATGCTTCTCCCGAGCAAGAAAACAAACTGATATACAAAAGTGCAGATTGACCGAAAACTTTAACGAATGACGCATAAACTGTCATCTATAAAAGGGTAAACAATCATACGTTAACGCACGGATTACTTATTAATTTCTGTAGGTCGCAGAAAATTTGCACTTGCACACGCGCCCACAATCGAATAAAAATACATAAATTACGAATAAACATTCATTAAGGGTTGTGCCATGGTGAAGGAACGTAGAACCGAACTGGTCCAGGGATTCCGCCATTCTGTTCCCTATATCAACGCCCACCGGGGAAAAACGTTTGTCATCATGCTGGGCGGCGAAGCCATTGAGCATGAAAATTTTTCTAGCATCGTCAATGACATTGGCCTGCTGCACAGCCTCGGGATCCGCCTGGTGGTGGTCTATGGCGCGCGCCCACAGATCGACGCCAACCTGGCCGCTCACCACCACGAGCCGATTTACCACAAACATACCCGCGTCACGGATGCCAAAACCCTGGAGCTGGTGAAGCAGGCGGCGGGTCTGCTGCAGCTGGATATCACCGCTCGCCTGTCGATGAGCCTGAACAACACGCCGCTACAGGGCGCGCATATCAACGTCGTGAGCGGCAACTTTATCATTGCCCAGCCGCTCGGCGTGGACGATGGCGTGGATTACTGCCACAGCGGCCGCATTCGTCGTATTGATGAAGAGGCCATTCACCGTCAGCTCGACAGCGGTGCCATTGTGCTGATGGGGCCGGTGGCGGTTTCCGTAACCGGTGAAAGCTTTAACCTGACGTCCGAAGAGATTGCCACCCAGTTGGCGATCAAGCTGAAGGCGGAAAAAATGATTGGGTTTTGCTCCTCCCAGGGCGTCGTAAACGATGAAGGGGTGATTGTGCCGGAACTCTTCCCGAATGAAGCGCAGGCCCGCGTTGAAGCGCTGGAAGCCGAAGGGGATTACCACTCCGGCACCGTCCGCTTCCTGCGTGGCGCCGTGAAGGCCTGCCGCAGCGGCGTGCGCCGTAGTCACCTGATCAGCTATCAGGAAGACGGCGCTCTGCTGCAGGAGCTGTTCTCCCGCGACGGTATTGGCACCCAGATTGTGATGGAAAGTGCGGAGCAGATTCGCCGCGCGACCATCAATGATATCGGCGGCATTCTGGAGCTGATCCGTCCGCTGGAACAGCAGGGTATTCTGGTTCGTCGCTCCCGCGAGCAGCTGGAGATGGAGATCGACAAATTCACCATTATCCAGCGCGATAACCTGACCATTGCCTGCGCCGCCCTCTATCCGTTCCCGGAAGAGAAAATCGGAGAAATGGCCTGCGTGGCGGTGCACCCGGATTACCGCAGCTCTTCACGCGGCGAAATGCTGCTTGAGCGCGTGGCGGCACAGGCGCGTCAGATGGGGCTGAGCAAGCTGTTCGTCCTGACGACGCGCAGCATTCACTGGTTCCAGGAACGCGGGTTCACGCCGGTGGATATTGATTCTTTGCCGGAAACGAAGAAAGAGATGTACAACTATCAGCGCCGTTCGAAAGTGCTGATGGCCGACCTGGGGTAATCCTTTCTTTGCCGGCGTCGTTCAGAGGGAGTCAAATATCGCGCTCAGCCCGCTTCGGCGTTCCGTGCGGGTGGCAATCGCCTGCACCAGCACCCGTTCATCGGTATACAGCGACAGGCGCTGACGCGCGCGCGTAATGGCGGTATAGATCAGCTCGCGGGTAACGACGGGGGAAAGCTGTGTGGGCAGGATAAGTGCCGCATGGTTAAACTCAGAACCCTGGGATTTATGCACCGTCATCGCCCAGGCAGTTTCATGCTCGGGCAAACGGCTCGGCTGGAAGGACTTCACGCTACCGTCCGGCATCTGGAACCAGACGCGGAGCCCCTGCCCGCGATCGAGCGCAATCCCGATATCCCCGTTAAACAACCCCAGCGCGCTGTCGTTGCGGGAGATCATCACCGGCCGGCCTTCATACCAGCGCGAGTGCGGAGTACGGTTGATTTTACGCTTTTGCGCCAGCAGCTGTTCCAGCCTGTCGTTCAGGCCGCTGACGCCAAAGGGCCCTTCCCTCAACGCGCAGAGCAGCTGGTATTCACCAAACGCAGCAATGACCTGCTCCGGGGTGCTTTGCTGCTGTACGCCCGTCAGAAAACGTTGGTACCCCAGCAGGGCGTCATCCAGCATCGCCTGATACTCTTCCCCGGTTTGCAGCGATTTTTTCTCAATATCGGTAAAGGTACCGTCAAATACCGCACTGGTAGCATGCCGGTCGCCCCGGTTCACCGCGGCCGCAAGCTGGCCAATGCCGGAGTCGCTGCCAAAACGGTAGCTTTTTTGCAGTAAACACAGGCTGTCGCGCAGCGCCCCCGCAAGTAAATGGTTTTCAGCCGCGAGCGAACATCCGGTCAGGCGCGCCAGCTCCTCAGCGCGTTCTGCGGTATACCCCAGGCTGGCATAGGTGCAGATATCGCCCAGCACGGCCCCGGCCTCCACGGAGGCAAGCTGATCGCGGTCGCCGAGGAAAATGACGCGCGCGTGCGGCGGCAACGCATCAATCAAACGCGACATCATCGTCAGGTCAATCATCGACGCTTCATCCACCACCAGCACGTCCAGATGCAGCGGGTTACCGGCATGGTAGCGCAGACGCTGGCTACCCGGCTGCGCGCCGAGCAAGCGGTGCAGCGTGCTGGCTTCGTTAGGGAAAAGCGCAAGCCGCTCCCCGGTAAGCGGCAGTTTTTGCAGCGCGCCGCCTAACGACTCCGTCAGACGTGCAGCCGCTTTACCGGTGGGTGCCGCCAGGCGGATACGACACTTTTGCTCACCCGATAACTGAATCAGCGCGGCAAGCAGCTTAGCCACGGTGGTCGTTTTACCGGTGCCCGGCCCGCCCGAAATCACCGATATTCGCCGCGTTAACGCCACTGCTGCCGCCACTTTCTGCCAGTCTGTCTCGTCGTCAGAGGTAAACAGCGTATCCAGCGTTTGCCGGAGCAGTGCTTCATCGCACGGGAGCGGAGCATTGGTCTCGCTGAAAAAGCGCGCCACCGTCAGTTCGTTACGCCACAGCCGGTTCAGATACAAACGCTCACCCGTCAAAATCATTGGCGTACCGGTATCGGCACTGCTGACGGCGGGCGAGCGGAGTAATATTTCTTGCCAGTCCACTGCCTCACCCAGAAGCGCGAAACACGCCTGTAAAGCCGGCGGCATTTTCTCATCCACCACCAGACGTGAAAGCGGCAGACAGACATGCCCTTCTCCCGCATCTTTACTCAGGATCGCCGCGGCAAGCATGACGGCAGGCTCTTCGCCCGCCACCATCATGGCAAATTGTACGTCCAGGTGGCGAAGTGCACGTTGTTCAATTGCGTCCAGCAGTAGCGCCTGCATCGTCATGCTACTTCCTCCGTGCTTGCAGCAAACAGGTTATCCATCTTTTCAATCAACTCCACAGCCGGACGGGTGCTGAAGATACCCGAACGCGGGTCGTTAGCATCCACGCCGCGCAGGAACAGGTAAATGACGCCGCCAAAATGATCTTCATAGCGATAATCGGCCATGCGATGGCGCAGGTAACGGTGCAGCGCCAGGGTGTAAAGCTGATACTGCAGATCGTAGCGATGCATTTGCATCGCTGAGGCCATCGCCTGCTGGGTATAGGCTTCGCTGTTTGCCCCCAGCCAGTTCGATTTGTAATCCAGCAGGTAGTAGCGCCCTTCGTGGCGGAAAACCAGGTCGATAAAGCCTTTCAGCATCCCCTGCACCTGGCGGAAATTCAGCGGCGGACACCCGGCGGATAACGGATCGTACTCGCGGATCAGCGCATCAAGCGCCTCGGCCTTGAGCGGGCTGGCGATGGGGAGGTAAAACTCCATCTCCACCTGCTTATCTTTGGCGGTCAGCTGGCTCAGCGAGATCCCCTGCGCCGTGAGCGGCGCGTGCAGAACAGCGCGGATCCATTCAGTGAGAACCGGCTGCCACTGTGCGTCGTAGCCGCCGCTCTGTAACATCTTCAGCACCCACTCTTCTGATACCGGCTGGGTAAAATCCAGCTCTTCAAACAGGCTGTGCAAAAACGTGCCCGGCGAGGCGCCGCGCGGAAACTGATGCGGCGTGAGCGCCGGCTCGACGGGCACGCTCCCGGCCCCAGCGGCATCCACGTCCAGTTTTGGCATCAGATCTTGCGCAATACTCTGTCCGTGCTGCTGTAAACCGGAGTAACTGGTGACGCGCCAGTCGTCAGTGATTGTGCGAGCCACCTCGCGGGCATGCAGCGCTGACTCTCCCTGCTCCGGCGTCTGCCAGCGGCTGCTGTCGGGCTGGGAGGGAATATGCAGGGCAACATGCTCTGAGCAAAGTGATTCGATGCACTGGCGCAGCCCTGCGGCATCTTTAGGCTCGCCGCGCTGAATAAGCCGCCCCAGCGCGCTCAGATGAAAATCACTCTCGCCGCTCTTTTCGCCACGGCGACGGAACAGCGGCGCGACGCCCAAGGAACAGTGCCAGACCGAACGGGTCAGCGCCACATATAGCAGGCGCAGGTCTTCCGCGAGACGCTCGGCTTCGGCCAGCTCGACGCTGGACTCCGCGTTGCTGAGGTCGAGTACCGCTTCGAACGACTCGCGATCGTGATAAAAAGCCTGGTCCTGCACGCGATAATTGGCGATAAACGGCAGCCAGACCAGCGGATACTCCAGGCCTTTCGACTTGTGAATGGTGACGATTTGCACCAGATGTTTATCGCTCTCGAGGCGCATCTGCTGGCTGGAAGAATTGCTGTTAGGGTCGGCAATCTGCTGGGCCAGCCAGCGCACCAGAGCATGCTCGCTCTCCAGCTGCGTACCCGCTTCCTGGAGCAGCTCGCTGATGTGCAAAATATCGGTCAGACGGCGCTCGCCGCCCGCTGTCGCCAGCATGTTTTCCGCAATGTGACGATGTGCCATGAGCTCGCGCACCATCGCCATCACGCCGCGCTTCTGCCATTTTTCACGGTAGCGCACAAACTCTTCTACCACAGCATCCCACGCGGATTCGTCAGTATTAAGCGCATCAATGTCACGCGCGTTCAGCCCGAGCATCGCGCTCGCTAAGGCGCTGCGGAGCGTGCTTTCACGCTCCGGGGCTAGCACAGCCTGCAGCAGCCATAGCATCTCGAGGGCTTCCAGCGTTTCAAAAACGCTGTCGCGGTTGGAGAGGTAGACGGACGGTATATTCAATAGCGTCAGGGCGTCGCGGATAAGCGCGGCCTCCTGACGGCTGCGCACCAGCACCGTGATATCGGATGCCTTTACCGGGGCTGGTTTATCCTCCTTCCACAGCAGCGCATCGCCGCGCGCGCCTGCGCTGAGCCAGTCCCTAATTTGCGCCGCACAGTGCTGGGCCATAGCATTTTGATAGTCCGCGACGCCCCAGCCTTCCCCGTCAAGTAGCCAGAAGTTCATGGCTGGCTGAGTTTCGCCATTAACCTCGAAGCGCAACGCGGTATTTTTAGGGGCGAACTTGACCGGCTGGAAAGGGATCTCCCGGAACATAAACGCCGTATCCATGCGGCTAAAGAGCGCATTGACGCTTTCCACCATGCCGGGAGAAGAGCGCCAGTTGGTGTCGAGCGTGTAGTGCGCGTCAACCTCGCTGCGGGCTTTCATGTAGGTAAAAATATCCGCACCGCGGAAGGCGTAAATGGCCTGCTTAGGATCGCCGATTAACAACAGCGCGGTGCCGGGCTGCTGGCGCCAGATACGGCGGAAAATGCGGTACTGCTGAGGGTCGGTATCCTGAAATTCGTCAATCATTGCCACCGGGAAGCGGGTGCGAATCGCAGCGGCAAGCGCTTCGCCATTTTCACTGCACAGCGCCGCATCAAGTCGGCTCAGCATATCGTCGAACCCCAGCTCGCCCCGGCGACGCTTTTCACGCGCGACGGCGTCGCGGATCTCCGTCATGGCGCGAGTGATCATCAGATCGTTGAGCGTCAGGGGCTCCGCCAGCAGGGCTTCAATCGCCAGAAACAGGGGATGTTCAGGTACGATACCGTCGGCTTTGGTCCGCTCAACCAGGAAACGCCGGGAGAATTTCTCCAGCGCATCCGGGAGCTGGTAACCGCGCGTCTCTTCCTGCGCCCACGCGCTGATTTTCTCGATCCATTTGCCCTGGTTGCCGCGATTGAACTTACGTCGATCGATCCCGGAATTCTCGAGGATGGCGTCAATCTCACCGACTGACTCCATCCACTTTTGCTTGATGTCGGCAATTTTCGCGATGATTTTTTCATGCCGCGAGGCCAGGGTTTCATCTGCTGGCGGCGGGGATTTGATGACCGGCGCCTCACCCTGCAGATAACGATCGATGGCGCGCAGCAGCGCCTCCGGGCCTTTCCATAACGCATGTACCGCTTCGGCGATATCCCGCTGTAACGGATAGCAGTGGCGACGCCAGAAATCCGCGCAGGCCTGATAGCGAAGCACGGATTCATCTTCAATAAGCTGCTGCTCAAACAACATGCCGGATTCAAACGCATTCAGGCTCAGCATGCGCTGGCAAAAACCGTGAATGGTGAAGACGGATGCTTCGTCCATCTGCCTTTCTGCGAGGAGCAGCCACTGGGCTGCCTGTTGCTTATCGGCAATCTCTTCCAGAAGGCTCGCGTAGAGAGGGTTATCCGTGCTCTGGCGCAGACAGGCGATGCGCAGTTCGTGGATATTGGTCCGAATACGGCCGCGCAGCTCAGCGGTGGCAGCCTCAGTAAAGGTAACGACCAGCAGCTCTTCAACGCTCAAAGGACGAGGAAAAGCGGCGTTACCGCCAAGGCCTAACAGCAGGCGCAGATAGAGCGCGGCGATGGTGAAGGTTTTTCCCGTTCCCGCTGAGGCTTCAATCAATCGTTCACCCTGCAGAGGTAAACGTAAGGGATCAAGGGACTCAGCGGTATCGGTCATTCTTTCTTACTCCAGGGCATAGATTGCTGCAACGCGCTGACGCTCTTCCAGACTTTCCAGCCTTTCGGGTTCACGTAGTTCGTTTTCCCGTTCTGGCTACCGGAAACCTGAGACAGGATAGTGATGCCCTGCGGCTTAATCACGGCCTGATGGAAGAAATCGGCAGCCTTCTGCGGCGTCAGCTGTTTTATCTCGGCCACTACTTTATCACGCGAATCAAATTTCAGATTACCGCGATCGAAATCTTTGCTCAGCTGCGACGCCTCTTCGCCCAGCGTCTGCGGCGGCTGCATCACCTGCGCGATGACGGCCTGCTGGATCTGAGCAAACTCTTCCGGCTTCATGGCCCGCAGTTTTGCTTCCACCTGCGGGAAGAACGCCTGATAGCGGTGCCAGAGATAGGCTGGCTGTTTGTCGCTGCTTTGCAGCAGGAAGCCCAGCCCCCATTGACGCCCCACGTTCATTGAGAAAGCAAATACCGCATAGCCAAGCTGCTCTTCTGTGCGCAGCTGGTTATAGAACCACGGCTGAATAATCTGACCCAGAACGGCGCTCTGCGCAGAGCTTGCGAATTCATCATAGCCCGTTGGCACAAACACCGCGGCCAGCGCGGAATCGGTGCTGCTCCCCGCTTTTTCAAAGATCACATTCTGTTTTTTCTCAACCAGCACGTCCTGGTTACGGCACCACTCGTCCCCTTTCGAACCGAGCTGCGTGCGAACATTTTCTGCCAGCGTTTTGGCCTGATCTTCGCTCATGTTGCCGACGATAAGAAACTCCGGGCGCGTGTTGGTTTTTAGCAAGTCACGGTAAGCCAGCACCTCTTTTAATGAGATTGATGGCAGCAAGGCACGGCGTTCTTCACGCTGGAAATAAGGTATTTGCGACAGCATTTGCGCCGGCATAAGCGCCTGATCGTAAGCTTTGCCCTTTTCTGCAGAATCCATCATCTGCGCATACCAGGATTTAGCCTGCTCAAGCTGCTCTTCCGTTGGCGTGTAGCTGAAGTAACCCTCGAGCAGTGCCTTGAAAAGCTGAGGCAGACGCTGAGTATAGCCATTTGCATTAAGCATCAAACCGTTGTTGGCGTTGGTGGAGAAGCTGATCCCGCCCACGGCCGCCTGGTTGCTGAGCTGATCGAGCGCAATACCGGCCAGATAGTCATTGAGCGCGAACATCACCTGATTTTTGGCGCTGTTCATCGCTTTCGGGTTACGCAGGACCACGCTGACATCGGCCTTTGGCTCACTCGCAAAATAACGGCTTGGGGTATACACCACGCGCAGCGTCGGTTCATCAATAATAAGCTCCGGGTGCGGATAATCCTTAGTCGTTTTGATCAGCGAGAAATCATCCGGGATATAGGGGTTCAGCTCCGGCAGCTTCAACGCAATCTCACCGGCCTTCTTCTGCCAGTCGGCGAAGGTCTGGTCGCTGATTTTGTCTACCTGATAAGGGGCATCAACAAAGTATGCCGTCTTGTTATGCGGTTCGTTCGGGCTGATGTACCAGATGCGGGCATTTTGCGGCGTCATCATCGCCAGGCGCGCTTTTACCGCCTCGGCATCATAACGATCGGCAATATTGACCGCGTCGAGCGTGTGCGCCACCGGCACGCGGATCATGGTATCCGCCAGCCACTCCACGTAATCCATATCGCGGGTAATGGACGGGTAACGGAAATCGAGATCCAGTACGTGCGCGAGTTCATCAAAATAGCGCTTATCGACGCCTTTCTCGCGCAGTAAAGAGAGGTAGCTAAAGATAGCCGCCACCACTTCATCACGGTTGGCCTGACCTTTGTCGGTCAGGGTGGCGGAGATCGCCAGCACGCCGCTGTTGCCGTTTACCACGGGATCGGAATCGGCGCGGATCCCTTCCACCAACCCCTGTTTTTGCAGCCAGTCAGATAAGGTTCCCGGGCTGCGGTTACCAATCAGGTAGGTCACCAGCTCGTCGGTTTTACTGCGAAACTGGGCTGTGTTGTTATCAATGCGGAACTCAACGCGCAGCACTTTGCGGGGCATGGCAGGGACGTAGTGGATGACGATCCCTTTTTGCGCGTCCGTGACAACCGGTACGTCTATCTTCGGCAGGTCAATATTTTTATTCGGCACCCGGCCAAACGTTTGTGCCGCCAGTCCGGCAAGCTCCGGCAACGGTTTGTTGCTGTAAATAACCGCCTTCATCAGGTTGGCGGAGTAGTATTTGTCACGAAACGCATGCAGGGCGTCAATGACCGGGCTTCCCGGTTTATCGCTCAGCGTCTCCAGGTTACCGCCCGAGAAACGTGAGCCCGGATGCGCCGGGTTGATGGTCTCGGCGCTGACCTGCGCCATACGCATACCGTCCCGGGTACGGGCCATGGTCAGCTCCGCATTGACGGCATTGCGCTCGCGGTCGGCGTATTTTTTATCCAGCAGCGGCGCGGCGATAGCATCGGCAAGACGATCAACCGCCCCTGCCAGCGCGTCATTTTCGACTTCGAGATAAAAGGCCGTGCGATACGGTGCCGTGCTGGCGTTGTGGCTGCCGCCGTGCATTTTCAGGAATTCAGAAAGGCTATCCGGCTGCGGATATTTTTTAGAGCCCATCAGCGTCATGTGTTCGAGGTAATGCGCCAGCCCCGGATGCGCCTCAGGATCTTCCAGCGATCCAACCGGCACCACTAACGCCGAGAGGGATTTCACCGCCTGCGGATCGGAAACCAGCAGCACGGTCATACCGTTATCAAGGCGGATAGCCTGATACTGACGGGTATCTTTTTCGCTCTTACGGATAGTTTCCTGAACGGGTTGCCAACCGGAGTCTGCGTGAGTGACGGGTGCCCAAAGGGCGACAAACAAAACAAACGCTTTGAACAAGGTGCTGCCTGGCATTACGACCTCTTTATCACGGCTACATCATTAACAAACTGCGTGCTGGACACGCCAACATCTCATTCTTTGGGTACATCAGTCCGTGATAAGAAGTGCATCATAAATGAACAACCCATACTGTGCAATTTTTATACAGCGCTCAGGACTGATTAAACTTAAACAACGGTAACAGGTAGCGCTGTGCCTCTTCCGTAATAGCCTCGAAGTATTCTGGCTCAAGCGTTCGCCATAGACGTTGATACCAGACATCCTCACCTTCACCGCGTACCATCATGTTTCCTTCATAGGCCTGCATAAATTTACTGCGCGCTTTCTGCAGCGAAGCCTCATCCGTTAACATCGCATCATTCTGCGCGTCATAACAGGCTTTTATCCACGCACCGCCACTTTCGGGCAGTAACAGGAGGGGTTTGTTCATTCCCTGAAGATAGCCCTCAATATACAAGGACAGATAGCGTAACGCCTGTTCTGCCTCCATGGGTGGGAAGCGCCATTCGCCCTCTTTGCGCACGAAGATCCGGCTTTCACCTTTATTCCCACCCGCACTGTAGACAAGATGTTCCAGCCAGAGTTGCAATCCTTGTGAAACGCTGAGCAGAGAAGGCCGCCAGCGCAGTAGCCCATCCGGCTGAACCTGGGTTAGCCAGCCCGTGAGCTGTATGCCCTTGCAGCTGAGATCGATTTCGATGCTGTGTCCGGGCTGGCGGTGCTCCCTGACGCGCTCCGCCAGAGCGGTCATCTCCTGGCACTGCGCCTCCCAGACGATTTCCCCAAACGCACCGTAAGGTAGTTGCCCTGCGGCACGGTAGCGGCGGTAAAGTTTGTCTGCATCTTCCTCTTCAACCAGCGCATTAAGCAGTTGGAGGTTTAGCTGATAGCGCTCCAGCCCATCCAGAGTAAAGGGTTCTGCATCAGGAATTTCGCTCTCTTCAGAGCGGAAGTTGACCTGTAATCGCTGCTGGAAGAAGGCGCGCACCGGATGCGCCCAAAACCGCTGAAGCTGTTCGAAAGTCAGAGTGTTAATGGGCAGTGGATCAAGCGGCTGAATAAAATCCGTATGGGCTCTCCCCTCTTTTTTCGCTGCTGGCAGCCATTCGCGGGCATAGCTTTGCTGTTCGCTGACAATATAGTTTACCGGGTCAAACGGCATGCGGCTGTGGATACAGGTAATGTGCGCCTTCACCCGCTGCTCGCTTTCATCGCAGTTAAGCGCCTCATCCCCAGCCAGATAGTGGCTCTGGCCGATATAATCCACCAGTTCCTGCACCAGAACGGAGGGGAAGCGCTCGCTGTTGTCCTGAATGGAACGACCGATATAGCTGATATAGAGCTTACTTTGAGCGGAGATGAGCGCTTCAAGGAAGAGATAGCGGTCATCATCACGACGGCTACGGTCACCCCGCTTTGGATCTGCGTTCATCAAATCGAACCCCAGCGGTGCCAGGGCCCGAGGATAAATACCGTCGTTCATGCCGAGCAGGCAGACCACCTTAAAGGGGATTGAGCGCATTGGCATCAGGGTACAGATATTGATGGGGCCTGCCAGGAAACGCTGGCTGATTCGCTCCTGGTCAAGGCGCTGCGTCAACTCATCTCTCAGCAGCGACAAAGGAATCGCTTCGAGATAGTGTGAATTCACACCCTCGTCAACGATAGCCTGCCACTGCGTTTCAATGAGCGCCATCGCCGCTTCGGTGTCGTTGTCTGGCAGGAAGAAATCATTAAGTAACGCCCTGCACACCGGGAGCCACTCTTCGAGCGGACGCGGCTGCATTAGCTCACGGCGCCAGCGGTTAAGCTGCATCAGCAGAGAAGCTAAATGCCCTACCAGGTCAGCAATCAAACCGCTGGACTCATCGTAAGGCAGCACTTCGTTCCATTCGCCCTGGCTGCTCTCCATGGCGTAGCCCAGCAGCATACGCGTCAGGCCAAACCGCCAGGTATGCTGGCCGGTTGGGGGAAGCTCGAACTCCTGGACGTTATCGTCATCGATGCCCCAGCGAACGCCTGATTCGTTTACCCACTGGCGAAGGTAGCGCAGCCCTTCTTCATTGATGTTGAAGCGGGCTGCCAGCACGGGAACATCCAGTAACGCCAGAACATCTTCGGAGATAAACCGGCTATCCGGCAGTGAAAGCAGGGTGATAAATGCCTGCAATGCCGGGTGCGACTGACGGGCACGACGGTCAGAGATGGCGTAAGGCAGGTATCGCTCACCCGTCGCACTGCCGAAGACGGCCTGAATAAAGGGACTGTAGCTGTCGATGTCCGCCACCATCACCACGATATCGCGCGGCGTCAGTTCAGGGTCGTCCTGCAGCATCGCCAGCAGTCGATCGTGAAGCACTTCGACCTCACGCTGCGGGCTATGACAAACATGGATCGTGATACTGCGATCCTCAGCGTCCAGCTTCCGCTTGCTGTCGCTGCGCTCAAACTCTTTCGCCGTCACGCCCATGACGGCGCGGTTCTCCAGATCCAGAATGTCTAACTGAATATTATGCAGCAGACTATCCGGGGCGATCTCGACAAAGGCGTCAACGTCACCTTCGCCTGATGACGTAATATCGGAGAGCATGTGAATGTAATCACGCCCCAGCTTCCCCCATGAGGCAAGCAGTGGATTGGGCAGGTTCTGGATGCCGTCTTCATCAAAAAGCTGCCCGGCAGTCGAGCCGTCTTTAAACAGCGGGACGGATCGTTCTTCAAAAAGGCGCTTTCGCTGGCGAGTCACCAGCCGCGCAAGCCAACGTTCATCGAGGATATCCCCCCAATACTGTCGGCAAGGGTTGGTGAACAAAATATGAATATCGATATGTTTACCCAGCGCATTCAACGCTTTCAGATAAACAGGCGGTAATGCGGATATCCCACAGATAAAAACGCGTGACGGCAGTCGGGCTGGACGCGCCGACGCATTCTCGAGTATTGAGATAAACCGATCGTACAGGTTGGCACGGTGCCACTTAGGTTGCCCAAGTTTCTCCGTATGCTCGACCAGCGCTTTCCAAAGCGGTGCCTGCCATATTTGCGCCTCCGGTAACCCTTCAACCAGTTCGCCCGCTTCCCAGCGAATTAACCAGTCAGAACGGTAAACAAGGTATTGGTCGTAGAGATCGGCGGTGCGCGACGCCAGCTGGAACAGCTTGCGCTTATCGGTATCGTCATTGAGGTAGTGGCGCAGCATGGCGAATTCATCGTGCTGGAGCATCTCCGGCAGCAGCGCCATCAGCTTCCAGCTCATGCCCTGCTTGTTGAAGGCGCTCTGCTCGGGGATGTCCGGTAACACGCGAACAAACATCTCCCAGATAAAGCTCGCGGGCAGCGGGAAATCAATATTCGCGGCAATGCCAAACTTACGGGAAAGCGACATTTGCAGCCACTGTGCCATACCGGTGCTCTGCACCAGCACCATTTCAGGCTCAAAAGGATCGTCGAGCCGCTCGCGCTCAACGATAAATTCCATCAGTGCTTCCAGCACATCCAGACGATTTGAGTGGTAGACCCTTAACATAGACGCTCCCGACTACTGGCTAACCGGGCAATGCAGACGCGTTATTTCACCGCGTCGCCCCAGAGGAGAAATAAGTGTAACCGTGATGCTGACACATCCTGCGTGCGTTGTCTGCACCCGACTGGCCTGCCAGCCTGCGGGCAGAACATTTGTTGAGAGCTGAGCCTGATTCCAGGCGTGGTGCCAGAGCTGACGATACTGGTTAAACAGCGTAAACCGCGCCGCCAGCGCCCGATGATAGCCGGCCAGTGCCGTGACGATGATGACCAGCAGCAGCATCGCCAGCAGAACCTCAACCATGCTAAATCCTTTTTCTTTGCTTACGGCAGCTGGCATAGCGAACGTTCCTTTAGCGGACAAAAATCACTCCAGCCGTGAGGCGAAAAGCGAATATTACCGTCAATAATCTCTCCTGAACGCCAGAGCAGCAGGTCGTTGGCTCCGGCAATCAGTAAAACAGTGGTCTCACTCAGCCGCCGCAAACACACTTGCCGCGCGAATGCCTTTTTGCACTGGACTTCAGGATCGGGTGACCAGCTCTGAACGCGTCCCCACTCAAGCGCTGACTGTACAGAACCCTGCTGCTGCAGCGAACGGCTCTCACCGCCAACGAGCGCGCTGAACGTTGTCAGCTGCTGGTTAAGGCCGGTGAGGATCAGCGTACCAAGCACCAGTAAAAGTAGAACCAGCGCCAGCGAAGACATACCGCGTTGACGGTTCACAGGTTGTACCCCGTGACCGTATACAAAGCCTGATAAGGCTCTCCTTGATCGCCGTTGCGCAGGGCGGACAGTTCGATATTCAGCTCCGGCGCAAACCCGGTGTGTGTTACTTTCCTCACCACAAAATGCGCGATGGCGAGCCTGTCCGGGTCCGTGAGCTTTTCCCATCCCTGACCTTCACACGAGGTTGCCCCACGAAGCGTTTCCAGCGCGCCCGATTCCAGACGAAAACCGGTGCTGTCGTTTTCTGATGCACTGCGGTCCCAGCGACCATTACTGTTGACATCCCACCGAACAATGACGCAGCTGCCCTGCCTTGCGATCGCCAGCCCTTGCCCCTGGCAGTTCCCCGCACAGTAACCCGCACGCTGAAGCTGTTTGCCGAGAGCAAACAGGCGCTGCCAGACCTCTTCTTCCAGCTCTCTCTGGCCGGATTGCAGTAATACCGCCTGATGCAATCCGGGTAGAAAGCGCGATGCGCCAATCAACAACAGGCTACTGATGGCCGTAGCAATCAGAACTTCTGTCAGCGAGAAACCGCGTTGTCTCATCGACATGAACCTCCTTGTGAGACCTTACACATTCTAATACGCCCTCCGTCTGAGACCAGGATAAGCCATTCTCCGGCACGGCTTTGCAGGCGTATCCGCCCTGCCCATGCCGTATCCCTTAACCCATAGAACCCTAATGACGGTGTGACCTCGCTCACCGCGACCTCTGGCCAGAGTGGAATCAGAACAAAGGGGCTGCCCTTCTCACAGCCTTGTACGGCAGCGCTCACCAGACACTGCTGTCCCCCAACCCGCAGCTGGGTTATGTGATGGTCGCGGTTGTACCTGTTGGCATCATTTCGCAGAAACACCAGATAGTCGCGCACCTGGCCAGCGGTTTGCCACAGCCGCTGCTGCCGCTGCCAGCTGTCCCAGCCGTACAGACCTGAGGCGCTGAGTATGACAACCAGCGAGACTGCCACCAGCGTTTCGATAAGCGTAAAGCCGTTCTCTTTTTTCATGCGGGAAGTGTGGCGATTCGCCGTGGGCGTGGCGAGCGGTGAATAATGGTTTTACGAGGCGTTATCCGAAGTATCAGGAGAGTTGCAGCGCGTTGCACGTTTTCTGGATAACGCCTCGGAAAATGGAATAAAGACGAAAAAAAACCGGCGCTAAACAGCACCGGTTATGTCACGCTTTACCGCATCAGATAGCGACAGGCGCTTTGATGCCAGGGTGCGGGTCGTAGCCCTCAATCTCAAAATCATCAAAGCGGTAATCGAAGATCGATTCCGGTTTGCGTTTGATAATCAGCTTCGGCAGCGCGCGCGGTTCACGAGTGAGCTGAAGATGCGTCTGTTCCATATGATTGCTGTAAAGATGGGTGTCCCCACCTGTCCAGACGAAATCACCCACTTCCAGGTCGCACTGCTGCGCCATCATGTGGACTAACAGAGCATAGCTGGCAATGTTAAACGGCAGGCCGAGGAACACGTCACAGGAGCGCTGGTAGAGCTGGCAGGAGAGCTTGCCGTCTGCGACATAGAACTGGAAGAACGCGTGGCACGGAGCCAGCGCCATTTTATCCAGCTCGCCCACGTTCCAGGCGGAAACGATGATTCGGCGCGAGTCCGGATCGTTTTTCAGCTGGTTCATCACGGTGGTGATCTGGTCAATATGGCGGCCATCAGGCGTTGGCCATGCGCGCCACTGCTTGCCGTAAACCGGGCCCAGGTTGCCGTTTTCATCTGCCCATTCGTCCCAGATGGAGACGTTATTTTCGTGCAGATACGCAACGTTGGTGTCGCCTTGCAGGAACCAGAGCAGTTCATGAATGATCGAGCGCAGGTGGCAGCGCTTCGTCGTCACCAGAGGGAAGCCTTCTTGCAGATTGAAGCGCATCTGGTGGCCAAAAATGGAGAGCGTACCGGTACCGGTACGGTCGTTTTTCGGCGTGCCCTCATCGAGCACTTTTTTCATCAATTCAAGATACTGTTTCATGGTTCCTCAGGAAAGTTGTTGCTGTGGACGACGACGATACGCCCAAATCATCATAATGGCACCCGCGACAATCATCGGAATGGAGAGGATCTGCCCCATGCTGATGTACTGTACCCATTCGCCGGTAAACTGCGCATCCGGCTGGCGGAAGAATTCAACGATGATGCGGAACGCGCCATAGCCAATCAGGAACAGTCCGGAAACAGCTCCCATCGGGCGCGGCTTGCGAATAAACAGGTTGAGGATGATAAACAGCACCACGCCTTCCAGCGCCAGCTCATACAGCTGGGACATATGACGCGGCAGCACGCCGTAGGTATCGAAAATGGACTGCCACTCCGGGTGCGACGGCAGCAGCGCGATATCCTCCGCGCGGGAGCCCGGGAAGAGCATCGTGTACGGCACGCTTGGGTCAACGCGGCCCCACAGCTCACCGTTAATAAAGTTGCCCAGACGACCCGCCCCCAGACCAAACGGGATCAGCGGTGCGATAAAATCTGACACCTGGAAGAAGTTGCGTTTGGTGCGTTTGGCAAAAATCACCATCACCAGGATCACCCCAATCAGGCCGCCGTGGAAGGACATGCCGCCGTCCCAGACGCGGAACAGGTAGAGGGGATCGTTCAGGAACACCGGGAAGTTATAGAACAGTACATACCCAATACGGCCACCGAGGAACACGCCGAGGAAGCCCGCGTACAGCAGGTTTTCAACTTCGTTTTTGGTCCAGCCGCTGCCAGGACGGCTGGCGCGACGGCCCGCGAGCCACATGGCAAAAATAAAGCCCACCAGGTACATCAGACCGTACCAGTGAAGCGAAACAGGTCCTACTGAGAAAATGACCGGATCAAACTCCGGAAAATGCAGATAACCACTGTTCATCTGTCACCACAAGATGTTGTTATTCCGCTGAAAGTGGACAGCGGTAGACATGCGATTCTGCCTTAAGCAGAGGCTCCAAAGTTGCGAATCATAGCATAAGGCGGGCGCGGAGGATGCGCCAGAGATGTAAAAGATGTGTATAGGGTTTTGTGCGCGCTGGCGCCCTCTCCACAAGGAGAGGACGAAAGACGATTAGCGACCACCGCGGATCAGGCCGCCCATACCGCGCCGTTCCATAAATGCCGCCACCTGGTGACGAACCTCTGCGGCCAGCTGCGCCTCAAGGCTGCGCTCAGCCAGCTCGCGGGCATCATTGATGTCGATATGCCGCAACAAATACTTCACGCGCGCTACTGCGCGGCCGTTCATTGACAGATGACGATACCCCAGACCAATCAGGATCGCGACGCACATCGAGTCTCCGGCCATTTCACCGCACAGGCGGAGATCAATACCGTACTGTTCAGCCTCACGGGCAATCATCGCCAGCGCGCGAATGATCGCCGGGTGCAGGCTATCGTAGATACTGGCGACGCGGGTGTTGTTCCGGTCGACGGCCAGAATATATTGCGTCAGGTCGTTGGTACCGACAGAGATAAAATCAACGCGATTTGCCAGCTGCGGCAGCATAAAGACCATAGATGGCACTTCGAGCATGACGCCGATCCGTGGTTTCGGGATCGCATAGCCAATCATCTCTTCCACTTCACGACCAGCACGTTCGATCAGGCGCCGCGCTTCGTCGATTTCATCTATGCTGGTGACCATCGGCAGCAGGATACTGAGATTGCCCGTCGCGGCGTTGGCGCGCAGCATCGCGCGCACCTGGATCAGGAAGATCTCCGGCTGATCGAGCGTAATGCGGATCCCGCGCCAGCCCAGACACGGGTTCTCTTCGCTGATGGGCATATACGGCAGCTGTTTATCCGCCCCGACATCCAGGGTTCGCAGGGTGACAGGCTTGTCGTTGAACATCTGTAACATCCCCTGATACTGCGCCACCTGCTCCTCTTCGGAGGGGAAACCGCTCTGCAGCATGAAGGGGATTTCAGTGCGGTATAAACCGATCCCGTCGATTCGGCTGCCAAGCTTCTCTTCGTGCTCGGGGCTTAAGCCGGCGTTGAGCATGACTTTGATCCGCTCTCCGCTTTTCAGCTGCGCGGGCAGGTTAACGTCATCTTCCGCCAGCTTGCTTAATTCATTCTCTTCGCTGATGAGACGCTGATATTCCTGGAGCAGAACCGGCTCAGGATCGACCAGCAGTTCACCGCGGTAACCATCAACCACCAGCGTGCGGCGGTGCAGCACCGAGGGCTGAATATCCGCCCCCATAACGGTGGGGATACCGAGCGCGCGCACCATAATGGCGGCATGGGAGTTCGCTGCACCATCACGTACGACAACCCCGGCGAGTCTGTCCTGCGGCAGCTCGGCCAGCGTTGTTGCCGAAAGTTCATCGGCCACCAGCACAAACCGTTTTGGCCAGGCATTCGGCCCCTGAATGGTGTCATCGAGGTGGAACAGCAGGCGCTGTCCCAGCGCGCGGAGATCTCCCGCCCGCTCTTTCAGATAACCGTCGGTCAGTGCAGCGAACTGCTCGGCAAATTTTTCGATGACCTTTTTAACCGCCCACTCCGCGACTGCGCCTTTATCAACCTCAGCAAAAAGCTCACGGCGCAGACGCGCGTCGGAAAGCAGGTGCGAGTAGAGGTCGAAGATGGCCGCCGTCTCTTTTTGCGCACCAGCGGCAAAGCGCTTGCTGTAGCGACGGAACTCATTGGCCGCCTCTTCCAGCGCGGCGGTAAGACGCTCGCGCTCCAGCGCTTCATCAAGCGTAGAGGCTTCGTAGACCTGCTCCATCAATGGCAGCGTGGCGTCCATCCAGCCTTCCGCAATCGCCACCCCTGGCGATGCCGGAAGGGCGCGAATGCGCGTATGGCGGTACTGACCAAAGAGCGCAGCAAGCTGAGACTGAGAGAGGATCGCCGCCATCTGTGTCGCCAGCGTGACGAGGAAGGACTCTTCGCTTTCATCATACTGACGCAGCTCGCGCTGCTGGACGACCAGCACACCGAGTAGCTGACGACGCTGAATAATCGGCACACCCAGAAACGCGCGGAAGCGTTCTTCTTTTACGGAAGGGATGTATTTAAAGCTGGGGTGTTTTTGCGCGTCGGCAAGGTTGATAGGTTCAGCCAGCCGCCCAACCAGACCGACGATACCTTCATCAAATGCGAGCGTTACGGTGCGCCCCCGCGGCTTTTTCAAACCGCGGGTCGCCATCAGGTAATAGCAGCGCCGATCGTGGTCGGCCAGATACACCGAACAGACCTCGGTCTCCATCGCAAG
>OKVX01000478.1_pt1 | contig 20861 bp, 30 predicted proteins | sample 1606941 | NCBI WGS metagenome assembly OKVX01 (sample SAMN03281016, study PRJEB24777) | human gut metagenome | isolation source: fecal sample PR161 from 1 month old female Malay infant, caesarean... | reverse complement strand
CTACTCGGAGACTCGGGGGCTGGTTACTACCCAGCCATCGCCGCCATTCGGCTGCTGCGGTCTACCCACTTTAATGCTTCATCTTCTTTCCCTCCGTCAGTCCAGATAGAAATTGTCATTCAGCTGGCGACGATTTCCGCTGCTGGCGTTATGGGGGCAGGCATCCGATGAATGCCCAGCGCCACCGCAATATGAGCAGCGTAGGTTAGCGCGGCGGGAAGAACCGCCCCACGTTTTAGGGCAGTTCGCTACGGTATGCAGTTGTGAGCCGCAGTAGGTACAACGGACATATGCCATCAATAACCTCCATTTATCGCGAGAGCGATTCGCTGGCCAATCCAGCTCATAACGGGTACCGCCATGCTATTGCCAAGGGCTTTATAGCGTGGACCATCTTTCGCCAGACGATAAGCGGTCTCAGCCGTCAGTGTCGGATTGTGGTGGCGAAGGTAAGCATATTCCTCTGCAGTAATCTGCTTACGCTTGCTGACCGGAATCAGTGTGAAATTATCCGGAAAACCCTGTAGCCGCTCACACTCGATGGGGGTCAATCTCCGAACAGAAAGCGGAGTCGCTACGCAAGGCGCTGCATCGCCCTTACCCGTTCCGCCTGATTGAGCGCTTAATGTGTGGCAAATATCTCCCATATCTCCGCGACCGTTCCGGGCTATCCGCTGCTGGAAACCATAAGCAGCTATCGGCGCTTCATGGTTGCACGTGAGCGTCGGTGCAGTCCCATCGGTCTTTATCTCTGCACCGGCCTGACCATGCGCCATAGCGATAATCGGTGTCCCTCGACCGGTACCATCTTCGCTGCCGTCAAAGCCCCTTGCTTTCAGAGTATGTGTAATATCTCCAGCGACACTCACGGGAATGAAATGCCCTGCTGCAGCACCTTCAGGCCGACCACCTGCGCCGCCAGTGAATGAATGCGCAGCGAGCGTACCGACTACCGGCTGCAGGTGTCCTGCTTGCCCTTGGTTGTCGTCTGCGCCACATGTTCCAACGCCGTTTGCAGTAAGGGCGGCAACGACCTGCCCCGCGCGGCGGCTCGGCGCAATATCCCGGCGCACGCCTTCGGACTCAAAAAGTATTTGGGCGGGATCGATATCCCCTCGAGCGCTTGCGACAACAAACACACGGCGGCGTCGTTGGGCCACTCCGAAATATTGGGCATCAAGGATCCGCCACGCGATTGTTCTTTTGGGTCCGCGCACATAACCAGCGTTCGCCCACCGCTTCCCTGGTGGTTGTAAGCGACAGTCTTCGCCGGCCAGCAATCCAAGGAAGGCTCCGAAAGCGTTATCTTTGCTGCTGAGGACTCCGGGGACGTTTTCCCAGACAAAGATGGCTGGCGATTTTCCTTCAGTGGTGCGGCGGTCATCGACTGCATCTGCTAATTCTCCATACGAAATCGTAAGCTGGCCACGCGTTCCAGAAAGGCCGGCGCGGGCGCCAGCAACAGAAAAATCCTGACACGGCGTACCACCCACAATGATGTCTGGTGCGGGAGTTATACCAGCGCGCACGGAAGCTGCGATTTTTGTCATGTCACCCAGGTTAGGCACTTCTGGCCAATGGTGGGCCAGAACGGCGGACGGGAAATCGGGCCCGCGGCTGTAGTCATGCTCCGGATCGAACTGAGCAAACCATTCAGGCTGCCAGCCCAGAAATTCCCACGCCACGCTTGCGGCCTCAATGCCACTACAAACAGAACCGTATATCATCCCAGTCGCTCCCTTGCTGTCTTCCGGCGGTGGCATGGCCAGCACAATGATTCGAGGTTGCTATCGTCATCGGTGCCACCATGGGCTTTCGGGATGATGTGATCCACACTTTCGGCTTTCATGCCTATACCCCGGCGCCGGCAGTCCTGGCAGAGATATTTATCCCGCATCAGAATACGATCGCGGCGTATCTCCCATGGCCTACCATACCCGCGTTCCTGGCGGCTCTTCCCAGGCTGGTAGTTACGCCAACCATCACCGGCGTGCTGCTGCCGGTGGTTATCGCAATATCCTGATGGGTCATTGGTAGCCGTGGAGCATCCTTTGTGTTTACAAGGGCGTTTAGCGCGGGCGGGCATTTTCTTTTTCCTGTGAGGCGAATGCGGTGTGTATCACCTGGGCTACGTTGATAGGCGTTACCATGCGCGTTCGTAGGCTGTGTTGATCAACTCTTCGGTCAGTTCTCCGATGGTATGAGCGATAGCCATTTTCTGTTCACGGCTTAGCGCAGGCCATTGCGCTCGTAAATCTTTACTTAGATGCGCCAACCATGACTCACTACCGTTTAAGTCTTCCCAACCGGTAGGTAGCTGGCAGAGTCCACGCCCATACTTTTCTTCATCAGGTGTAAGTGGTGGCAATGGTTTCGATACCGTGATGCTGCTATCACCCCAATTACCTAGGACGATTCGCCCACCGCTAGCCATATTGACAACTACGCCCTTATCGCTCATCTCGACTGAGAGGTTATCGATATTTCTAGCGATACCAGATACGGACGAGGCATCGTTCACAGCAATGCCCATAGATACTGTATAGGTTGATGCCGTTGTCTCTCCGCCGCTCGCATATTGCTTAACAGTTTGTGAGGGTGCCCGAGCATTTGCTACAGCCCGAGCCAGAGCATTCACAGCATCCCCCATACATAGACGGCCACTTTTCCATACATCGTCAAGAATCTTACCTACATCGATGTTGCTATTACTGGTCTTCGGCTTCGGCGTTTCTGCCGCGTGGATAGTTCCAGAAATAAATGCATCACGGATGAACACTTCGCCATTTACGATTTTGAATTGCGGTGCGCTTAAAGTTTTCATTAAACGCATGTCGCTGCCAGCGGTTATAGATAATGTCGCGAGGTACTCATCTGCATTACTGGACGACACACCTTCAATCCAGTCGCTATTGGTCCAGTCACGACCTGCACCATTTTTATCGATGGGGCGCAGACGAATTTGCAGGCGTTCTCCTGCCTTTAGGCCACCAATAGTGATGCTTTCGCAAGGCCATCCGAGAATTCGTTTCTTGAGATCACCATCTGAATAAAGGCACTGAATTTCAAGATAGGAATGCTGACCACTACCCTCTGGCCATTGCCATTTGACCTGAATGCCATAAGGTTTGGGTGTCGTTAATACTGTCGGAAATTGCATTGGATTATCCTTTTAGGTGTGAGCCTGTCGCACAGCAAAACCGCCCGAGAGCAAGCGGATTGCCCAAGCTCACTACTGAAAGACTCTCTTAGATGTGCGCGTGCGAAGCGCATAAAAAAACCACCCGAAGGTGGCTCATTTCGTTGGGACCATGGTCCCAATCAGGCGGCCTGCTCGCTGGCCACCGGTGGGTAATGCAAAGTGCTGTAGACCGGAAGCTCCATTTTGTACGCATAGTGGTACTCAGCTGTCGCGCCGGATGACGCTTGCCAGCCCGGCAGCATCAGAATGGCATCCGCACAGCGCAGCATCGCAAAACAGATGTCCATGTACTCGCGTTGCTCCATGCCTGCCGGCAACGTGGCGGGGTTCAGTACGATATGGCCATGCTTAGCCAGTCGTTCAGCTTCTTTGTTGAACGCCTCACGGTTGAAATTCTCACGGCCTGTCATGGGGCCAGCGATATAAACTTTCATTCGTCATCCTCAATCAGTGCCGTTAATTTGATGGCAAACATCGGTTCGTAATACGGGTCAATCATTGTCATGAACCAGATCGGAATCCCCGATAGCCAATCGGCAGCATCCAGTGTCCATTCCGGTACCCAATTTCGCGTGGCCACATCCGGGCATTCATTGTTCTGCATATTGACGTAGACCGGGACACACCCCCAGAACAAACCATAATGCGTGAACTGGCGGCATATCTCGGCCTTCGTCATTCTTTTAAAGAACGCCATATTCCCTCTACTTCGGTGGGATACAGCCCGCTTCCAGCGCGGCCATATATCCGGTTAGCTTCCCCATATCACTCTCCGGGATGACGAAATAGCCATCCACATGAGCAATATCAATCGTCGGCTTTTCCGCCGCGCATGGCGCCGCTTTCATTGTCGGTACCAGCTGAGCCGAGTTCTCGCACGCGCCCAAACCTACGCAGATAATCAGCAGGGTTGTCGCGCGCATAATCAATGCGCTTTTGCCGTTCATCTTCACTGTGCGTCTTTACTGCCTGGATGATCATTTCCAGGATAATCGCCAGCACTCTCAATCCTATTTCCACGAAGCTCTCCCCGGTTCTTGGCTGTTTCAACTGCAACGCGGTATTCATCATCCGTGGCGCCAGCGGCTTTTTCCGTATCCGTAACCTGCTTAGCGACTGAGGCATTACGCGCATGCTTGTAATTCGCCGCTACAAAATCCAGGACCATCATCACGACGCTGGGGATCTTGTCCGTTACCGATGGCGGCAGAACGGCACGCAGCTGCGCGATGGCATAGAGCACAATAAAGACCGCCGTTACTCCACCGGCCCAGCCAGCGGGAAGGCTGGAGATCAGCGAGTCAATATCAATGCTATCTGCTGCAAACACCGGGCGAGTGACCATCAGCAGCAGGAAGAACACGCCGTTCATGAGTGCCCAGGCGCGGGTAATGCTTTTTAATTTGTTCATGGGAACCTCACATTCACTGGCCAAGCAACGCATCAACATCAGCGCGGCGACATTTATCGAGATAGTCAGCTGGCGTACCTTTGCCGGCGACGGTGTTGTAGTATTTTTTCCAGTAATCAGCGCGGGCCTCACGCGTGCCGGGAATGGATTCCGGTACCGCCAGGTAGCGCAAACGACAAAACAGCATCGCCATCAGTGGTGATGTGCGAAGCTCCTGGTAAACCGTTCGGCTCAGGTCGATGCCAAACGTGGAAAGAAGAGGGGCCGCATAGCGGCTGTTCCGGTACTTATCGCGCAACCATTCAAACGTACCGATATCGACCTGGGTCAATCCGGTACCGGCGCTTGTTGGTGTCGGATCTTTAAAGTCACCGAGCAGCGTTTCTGCTGCTGCCGTTTCGACACACAGCGAAACTGCGGCGTTATTTTTACCGTGTCCTATCACGTCACAGATAACCGTGGCGTAACGAACCGCGTCCTGTTTGCTAATCAGTCCGTAATTCATCGTTGTTTTCTCCCGCCGAATAAACGGCTGATAGTCCGCGCCGCAAACCGCGTGACCTCGTTGACCGTATGCGGCCAGGCCACCGACGCGAGTCCGGCCAAAGTGATAATTTTTAGAATTGAGATTTCGCCGATCACGCCGTAAGACCAGAGGATGATGGCTACCAGAACGCCACGAAGGACATCACCTACAAGGCGCTTTAAATTGATGGGGTCGGCAGAGAGCAGGGCGCTGGATATTGCTCCTGCTGCGAGCATGAGTAGCACCAGCCAAAGGTCGGGATTTCCGTATTCAATCGCTGTTGTCATAGCTCCGCCATCCCGCGCGGCGGGTAATAAAAAACCCCGCATAGCGGGGTTATTTTTCGGGTTGTATTTTTATATCAATCTGTAAGGTTACGGCTCTGCTTGTCAAAGCTATCCTTATTTGACTGGTTTTGCTCATATGGCCTACCCCCTAAATGGTTAAGTTGATTTAACTAAAGCCAATAGGGGTTTCCCCGTTCAACCACAGCACTTAGGCCGTATCCAGGGGCGTAAATTCGGGCGGGGCACGCCCTATTTGTTCTTTATTATGCTGCCCGTGCAGCGATATTTAAGGCTGCGTTAATATCACGGTGGTGTTCTGTGCCGCATGCCTGGCACTGCCACCGGCGATCTGCCAGCGTCAGTTCTGTATTGACCTCGCCACAGCTGCTACAACGTTTGCTGGAAGGCTCCCATCGGTCAACTTTCAGCAACGCAACGCCGCGCCATGCACATTTGTACTCCAGCTGCCGGAAAAACTCTCCCAGGCTGGCGCTGGCCAGCGAACGTGACAAGCCGCGTTTTCGGCTGGCGCCGTTATGCAGATATGCACCAGGTTTTTCCGGGTCCGGTTTCGGCGCTGGTTTCGCCATCATGCCCCGCACATTCAGATCCTCAACCGCCAGCGCTTGGTTTTCGCAGGTCAGGCGATGAGTAAGTTTGTGCAGAAAATCACGACGAACAGCGCTGATACGCTCGTGCAACTGCGCCACACGGCGCTTCTGCTTAATCCGATTTGCGCTACCCTTCTGTTTACGGGCCAGCTTACGCTGCGCTCGACGCAGTCGTTTCATCTGCCGTTTGTATTCCGCTGGCGCGTAGATAATATCGCCAGTCGACAGGGCGGCGAACTGGTGTGTGAATCCTTCTGTTTTACAACCGACGTCAATACCCAGAGGAGTCAGGCCGGCTTCCGGCTGCACCGGCAAATCGTGGCCGTCATCAATCAGCACGGTGGCGTAATATTTTCCGGTAGGAGTCTGTCTGACAGTGGCGCGTTTGATGCGCCCCTCCCACTCCCTAACGCCGCGGCAGTTCACCCACCCCGCTTTAGGCAGCTTCAGTTGGCGAGGCTGCAGCGCGATACTGGCCGCAGCCGTGGCAGTATAGGTGGCGTCGCCACGATGCTTCGATTTAAAGCGGGGAAAACCAGACGCTTCTCCGTTCTTTACCCGTCGGAAGAAATTTTTATACGCACCATCCAGGTCTTGGCAGGCTTGTTTCAATGCCTGGCTATCTGCCTCTGCGAGCCATGAGTGTTCAATTTTCAGCGCTGGCAAACGTTTTTGCAGGTCATAACCAGACGGACGTGGTGCACCCGTCTCGTGCAGTGCCTGACAGTGCGCCAGCGCCTCGTTGTAAACCCATCGGCAGCAACCGAACGTCCGCGCAAAGAACTCACGCTGCGCGGCGTTCGGATACAGGCGGACACGGATAGCGTAAAGCATCAGCGGCGCGCCCGAGGGATCAGGTTCTCCCACTCGTTACGGTATCGCTCTGCGTCTGCAGACAGGTTTTTGATGGTGATAAGCAGTTGTGCCGCTTCATCGAGATATACCGAACCGCCAGTGCTGCTGATCGTGTGGTGAGCCACACTAGCCAGCGCGTTGATTTGTGCCAGTGCTGATTCCAGCGACTCCGCCAGCCCAAACTCGTTCATCTGCAACTGGTTCATGCGATACCCCCTGCAGCTGGCAGACGGGCCTGAAAGAACAGCACAAATTTTCCGGACAACTGGCGGCGTGCAGCAATCTCGCTGTCTGCAATGGTCGACAGATGATGAATGTGGTTTTTGCGGTCGGTACGGCAGATAGCCGCGAATTTGAATCGAAACATGGCGTGATCCTCGTTTATTTTACGAAGCCATCACCAGAGGTTCCAATCTCTATATGGTGATGGCCCAGGCGGGGTTGGAACTACCGGAAACGAAGAACCGGCCAGCTTTTCAGCTGCCCCACCTGAGCCACCATGATTCGGATATGCGCAGGCGTTACACACAAAAAAACACGCTGGCGCGTGTTGTGCGCTTCATTTTCTCAGGGTTCCAATCCTGGCTGCAGATTTTGCTGCAGCAAGATAAAGATATCCCCAGAGTTAGTCAGCGTCAACAAGAAATAGCCCATTTTCAAGGCACAAAAAAACCGCCATGGAGGCGGTTAGAATAAGCTGGTTACAAAAAACCCAACTTAGAAAAAGTTTAATTTTTTTGTGAAGTTTTTGCAAGCTCCAGATTGGGACCGTGGTCCCAAATTATCCGCGTCGCCACAACACGTCTGGAAAACCCAGCCTATCCGCCATTGATATACCGGGAAAACGATCCATAAAGATATCTGTATTACCCCGCTGATGGGCGCTCTGATCCATTCCCGTACAGGCTGTAGTACTTGCTGCTCTGCTGATATAGCTCAACGTCGATCCGCTTTCGGATGTCCTCGCAATCTTGCGTCATCTCTCCAGCGGCACCCATCAAGTTGATGGCCTCATTCAAATAAATGCTGCCTTCATTACTGTCCAGCGTCCGAAGAACAATCTGAATCAGCGAGTTAAGTTGCTGTAGCTTTAGCGCGAGTAAATCAGAACTGCATGTGTCATCTTTCATCAATTCAACCTCCTGCAACCGGGTTGCCTACTCTGGCAACCAACTATCGTCTTCCCAGACACTCTGTAAGATTCCCATAGCTGCACTGTGTTCATCTGGTGATTTTGTGCCGGTGATCTGCACCGCAGAGCTGCTGCTCTTTGCTATGCGCAAAGTGAATTTTTCAAACTGGGGGGAGAGGCGTAGCTTTACCTGCTCAGACAGAGCAGCCATAACCTTTTCCGAAATCTTAGCTTCTTGATCAATAAGAATTTCTACTCTCACGATGATCCCCTTTCCTTGATAATACTGTTTATTTATACAGTGTAAATAGTGAAAGGGGATCTTCCAAGCTGATTTTGAAAATATTTATCTCATCGATAGTTGTTTGTATCGGATTGTTATCAATCCATATTTTCCAGAACTGATTGCAGCCATGCCTGCGGCCAGAATGTCATCACGGTTTATCGGTAGCCCAGCCGCAAGAATCGGATGCTCTCCAGGGATAAATTCGGCTACACAATGATTCTCTGTCTGCTCGTTATCGATTCGACCTGTTGAGGAATCAACAAAGCCCACACGCCCGACGATAAACCAGATGCGGCTGGCCAGCTGCCAGGGGAACCAGTTTTCCCCAGGACGTGCACGGAAAAGCCATTGAGAATAAACACCCTGCTCAGCCTCTACGCGCGCCTTACGGAAGAAATTTCCCATGCCATTGTGCGGGGTGGCCGCTCGGCTGTCCTCTTTCGAGAATGGCGGGTTGGCATAAAGCGCCGGCAGTACGCCGCGACGTTTTGTTTCAGCCAGCCAGTCCAGCTGCAGGCAATTATCTTCGCGGGTAAAAAACTCCGGCAGAAGATGATTTTCAGCGCTGGCGCACGCATCAACATGGCAAGGGCGCAATAGCTCAAAAAGGCCCGCGGCTATGCGCGGGTCAGTTCTCCAGGTATCTCGATGCTCAGCGGCGGTGTGGCTGCGATGATCTAAGAGCATGCCGCCTCCCGAATGCGATAGCTGTATGGCTTGCCTGGCCCGTTAGAACGGCGCTCAGCTTCACCCGCCTCTACTGCGCTATCGAGCATGCGCCGAATAGTCCTGGTATTCAGGCCAACATCAAACGACAACGTGCCGGTAGAAATGAAACCATCACCGCCGGCAGTGACGCTCGCCATTGTTCGGCGCGTCAATGTGTTTATCAATACGACATTCCGGTCTATCATGCGCCCCCCTGATCTGCGTCGGGTAAACGCTTAATTAGTTCCTGCACATCATTGGCAATTTTCTCAGCCTGCTGGCGAAGGGCGCTTTTCGGAGCAGGGCGATCCCATTCTGCCATCTGGGCGCTTTCTTCTGCAGAATGTGTTGCCAGGCGAGAAAGCTGATCGTGAAGGCTATCAGCTGAACGACATTCGGCGTCACTTTTCCGGCGCTCGCGTAGCTCTACCAATGCAGCCAGCGTACGTTTGAGAAAACCTTCACGCTCAAGCCCCCAAATGAGCGCATCAAGCTCTTTATCGGTTACTGGTGCTTGAGGGTCTGTTAAGTTGGTTGTCATGGTGTGCTCCAATTATCTTCAATGGCCACACCTAACCGGTGCAGCCAATCAGCTAATTTCAACATTGCTTCCCGCTCGCTTAGTCCTTCAGGGAATTCAGTCAATTCCACAAGAGGTTTAAACCGGCCAAAGGCGTCGTTCTCGATCGTCAACTTCTGCTCCAGCGTCGTCTTTTTTACTTTGCTGTGGTGCCTGAGAAGATAGGTTGAGCGAGATTTGTTGCTGTTTGGGTCGAACTCATAGGCGGTGAGAATCATCTGGCTACCGCCTCGATTTATTCCACACCACATTACCCTTCTCCTTCGATAACCTGGATGCCAGCGGCGGCCAGCGCATCACGGTCAGCTTTCCCGCGCGCATTCCATCCAGAACGATAGAACTCTGTGCCGTCGTAACCTGATATTTCAGATTCAGCGGCTCGGTCCTCTGCCAGCTTCACGGTGACGGTGCGGGACTCCAGCAAGGCGATATGTGATTTAGCCTCTTCGTATGCGTGAACATAAACACCCATCGTCCGCTGGAGGTTAAGGCGACCTGCAACTAATTCGGCAATCTGCTTATCCCTGGCTTCCAGCGCGCCTATAAGCATCATGACATTAGCCGGGTTGGCCAGCGCAATGAATGCGGCATCATGTGCCGTGTTCAGCTCGCTTCTCCATTCTGAGCGGAATAATTTGCACAGAACTGCGCGGGCCGGTCCGCCTCTTAGCAAGGCAACTGGCGCCTGAACAATTGAGTTGAACCCGGAGCGCGCACAACTCCACTCGCCTTGAGTCGCTAGACTTGCGGCTAATTTCATCCGTTGAACCAGTTCAGTGATAGCGCTCATTCATTCACCTTCCATTTACGATCACATTCTTCCAACCAACGAGCTAAGTTAGCGCTGGCTATGCCATTCATGGCGGTACCGAAATGATATTTTTCACGATGCCTCCTGCAGCGAATCCATACAGGAAATGCGACTATCCAGAAGATAAGCGGCCAGACAGCGATGCCAGCCAAAGCTACGATAAGAACCACCAACATGAGCGGTAGCTCCCTGACTTCCGTACAAGGGAATTCATAACAGACATCTGCAAGAGCTGAGAAAACGGCATCGTATCTGTCGGCTGTAAAAGCCATGCAGTCCAGATAGTTAAAATCGTACCCGGACGCCGCTGCCCATGTAGGGCGATCGAGGAAGTGTTTAAGCGTTAGCATCCTGCCCACCATTCGGTTGAAATTCATAAAGGTCCTGGTGGCGCTTATCGCGCGTGTTCCAGTTCTTTTTGGCGGCGTTCTCCAGCTGCTCGACGTCGCTATCATCAAACACAACATCGGTGGCCTCTTCGCCATGTGCGCCGCACTCATGACAGAAAACAACGGCGCCGGCATACAGGCCATCCTCGCCATAGTTGGCTGGGTTCCACAGCGGCTTGTACTGGAGGCCATGCAAGTGGTGAACAAACACAGACGGCGGCCCGTAGCAGAACGGGCAGGGGGCTAGTCCGGAATTATCACCGCGGTAAAGGTCAGCACCGTTGTCCGGAAGATGGGGATCGTTGCAAACGCTCTCCAGAACACGGAGAACACGCTGGCAGTCCGCCAGTGAACGGTGAGCTTCAGCGCTGACAGTTACACCCTGCTGAACAACGGCCATCGACAGAGACTGCCGAACAAAGTTTCTATCCTTCATAGAAAGCGCGCCGTACCACTGGCTGTAAGTCTCTTTCGCGTCGATATGGCCGGAATGGATGCGGCTGTACATTTCCAGCATGGCCGCCGGTGCCAGATCGTTATAAAGGCCAGTAATCATGCAGGTCTGAGTAATCAACCGGGCATCAAATTTTGAGTTCCAGGCAAGCCACTTATGGCCGCCAATCGCAGCGACTACCGCCGGATAAACTTCCTGCCAGGATGGGGCATCAGCAACCATTTCGTTGGTGATGTTGTTGATAGCAGTCGCAGCTGTGGGGATAGGGCGGGTCGGCTTAACAAGGGTATCAAGCAGCACATCGCCACGCATATTGATGATCGAGATTTCGATAATCTCATCATTATCTGCCAGTCCGGTTGTTTCCGTATCAATAATACGAAAATCACTTTTAAGCCATGTAGCCATTAACAGCTGTAAAATAGTCTTATGTGCATTATCCATCATTATTTCCATATTCTTTGTTGATATGTCGCTGATTGTCTGGGGCGAAACCTGCTTACTGGCAGATAAACCTGAACATATTTAAGACCTGGCTGAAACGACGCCGTTATTGATACCCGGCGTCCTGATGCTTTGTACTTATTTGCCAGCTCCGTAGCTTCCTGTTCTGTCATTGGCCCCTGCATAAACAGATCCAATGCCATATTTATTCCTGTGGGGTGAGGCTATTTTCTTCCAGATCCTCGCCGATAAACTCTTCCAGCCCGGATAGAATTTGATGTGTGTAGTTAGTCACGAGGTGCATTTCAGCAATCAATGCCTGGGATAAGTCATCACGTTCCATATCATCGTCGTAATCGAACGATTTTAAATGGACGTTGCCATTCGGCGGCATGACAAGGTTGAAGTTCGCTAAGTTTTCAATTTGACCATTATCAGGACGTTTATAAAGGGACATTTCAACTGAACGGGCCGTCATTCCGGAAAGAATATTCCGTGCATCGTCAGTATCATTCGATACGCCATCAAGCGTGATTTTTAAAGACGTGTCTTCACCAGTGAATAACGTTTTCCCATACGGCGAAATAGCCAGCATAGATGGCAGCTTATAGATGCTATTTCCCTCGGTCATATTCTTAGTGACTGCTGTGGAAGTAAAATGTGAATTCCCCCATGGCATCGCATGCAGGCTGCCCAGCGTTTTACGCAAAAATGACAATGCATCCTCGCACTTTGACGCCGTTCCGCCAGAAACCAGCAGAAGACGGCGAGCTGGCCACATAAGGATATAGATCGCTGTGCTGCTGATTGGTGAGTACTTCATCACATCGTTCTCAGCCTGGAAGCGCATCTCTTCCATCAGTTCCGGAGTAACCTCCCGACCGTCTTCGACTACTTCATCGATACGTTCGTTAAGCAGACGCTGAACCGCCAGCTGGTCAGGACGGCGCTTGCTGGCGAAATAACGGAAAAGATACTTACCATCAACAGTAAGCATGCGTTCATCGCCAATTCTGGCCCAGCCTTTACCCTCACGTTCACAATCCGACAGACCATCAAACGCACGTTCGATAAGCAGCTCGTTGATGTTTTCGGGGACTGCTGTTTTGCTGATGTAGGGGAATACGCAACGGAAGTTTTTCATCTTATTTTCCTTTATAACGACGATTAGCATTGGCCCTGGCCTTATCCATGGCTTGCTGACGTTGGCTCTTTGTGTTCGCCTTTGCTACTGGCTGCGCGCTGGGTTCTGCCTGCCGTTTCGCTGGCGGGGGAACGCAACCGCGCAATAAGTAGAAATAGCGCTGAGTGAAATCACCAGAATCTTGATAAGTGCGATTCGTCCCGAAAAGGTTATCTGCCATAATTACCTCATCCGATTTTGGGACCATGGTCCCAATGAGTTAAATATTCATCTTTTTTGCAAGACTTTCATTTTGTTGCTCTGTATAGCGCTTTAACCAAAGTTCCTGAATATGCTGGTCACCTGGTTTATTTGCGCCACACCACTCCGCAATAACGGCATTTCGACACCAGTCAGGATGTGTTCTGAATCCGCAAGATGGACAAAACATCAAATATTCATTGCGTAGCTCAGATCTAACTAATTTAGGTTTTACTGCGTGGTGATGCATTACTTGTTTGCAAAGGCAGGAAGGAATTTCACCGCCTGTTGCTGATATGCTTCTTCCGTAATTGGTCGACATGTATTAACGCCTCCCGATCCATTTGAACACCGCAGGCCAACATGACATCCCAGCGGTTTTTATAATTCTTCCGCCATAGGTCATATTTCACACCACATAGCTGGCTCAATTCTTCCTGGCTGTATTTAAGCTCGCCGCGGTTAATGAAATTTTTTGATTCCTGTAGCGCCAGCCAGGCAAGTGCTTTTAAGTTGGTTTCAGTCTTGCCGTTCATTTTTGGCGATTTGCTTTCAGCCAGGTTAATCAGCAGGGAATGCCAGATATGTGTGGTCAGTATTGTTTGATATTCGAATGAAATTGAATCACCGTAGCAGTAGTTCAACCAGGATCTATACGGCTCAGGCATTTTCAGTAACGCGCTACGCCAGGAAACCTGGCTGAAAATGGCTGGCGATACTGGGATCATGCTCGTATGGTAACGCTTGCCTTCTCTGTAGCTGATTGGCTCGGCATCAATGACAATGACCGTATCGTTATCGATATCAATTTCACGCTGTGGCTTTGCAGTAAAGCGGCTCTGCAGCGGCGCGCGTTCTGCCATCGCGACGATCTGATTGCGGTGCGATTTTGAGAACGACAGCAGCGCGGCAGTCAGTTCGTTGCGAACGAAGTTAAATTGCATGCGCGCCCCCTGCTTTATGGCCCAACGGACTCAGCGCACCAAGTTCGATGTGGTCCGGTTTAATACCGGTGGCCATTTCAATATTCAGGATTTCCCGATAGAGGTATGAGGACAACTCATACAGTCTGTTCTGCAGCTGCTGCAGGGCATGTCGGTCATCACTGCCATCGTATACGCCGTCCTGGGCTGGCGCTGAGTTGGCAAGAACGGCACCGAATTTCACGGTGATCTCGTCAATTTCAGCGTCGACTGAATCAACACGGACACGGTTGTACTTAGGCATGCGGACCCATTGCAGGCCCTGCATCGCTGCCAGTTTCTGAGAGCACTTGTTACGGTACTCTTCAGGCAGGCATGACATCCACGTTAAGACCCAATCAGCCGGCATTGGTGTATTACCGGCCAGAACGCGCTGAGCGCGCTTAATGCAGCGGCTGCGCCAGCGCATGTAATCAGGCACGCTGATTCCTTCAGATCCCATATCAACAAGCCCCTGAACTTCCAGAGCAGGAATCAAGCGCGTTGTAGAGAATTGTGCGACACTGCCGCCGGTTTCATCGAGCATCCGTAAGGTTGCCCGTATAACCACTGATGACATTGTGTCTCGCGATGGACGTTTATTCTGTCCCATAGGTTAGGCATCCTTTTCTTTATGCAGTGTGTAGTCAGATTTGAGTAGGCCATTTGTTTTAACCTCCAGCTCGTACTGTCGAAGCGCGGGGACTTCCTCTCCCCATTTGTAGATCGCAACGCGAGTACAGCCGAGCAGTTCGCAGAGTTTGTTTATGCCGCCGCAGGCGGCTATGGCTTCTTTCGTTTTCATGAAATGATACTAACCAAGCTATACAAGTTTTGTCCAGTACGCTTGTCAAAATTTACACTAATATTCCCTTTAGTCGTGTATAGCTAGCTATACAGATTTGATTTAATATCTCTCTATGGAAAAACGTGGTGATTGGCTGAAGGCTCGCCGTGAAGAGCTGAAGAAGCGAAATAAATCAAAGTTCTCGGTGAGAGCCGTAGCTGAACGCGTCGGTATTACCGGGGCAGGACTTTCACACCTGGAAAATAGCGATGCTATGCCCGCGTTAGATCTGGCTATCAAGCTGGCGCGCGAGCTGGGCCGTCCTGTTGAGTGGATCTTAACTGGTGCCGGCGGCGATGTGTTTCGTGGAGTCCCTGTTATCGGTTCAACCGCAACAGGCCCCAACCTGGAAATGATTAATAGCGGCCTGGCGCAGAACTGCCGGGAATACGTTGATATAAATGTTCAGGATGCGGCTCTGTATGGCCTGATGGTCGATAACGACGTCGCGGCGCCGTATCATATCGGTGAAGTGCTGATCGCAGACCCAAACCGCGAGCCGGTGACCGGGGAAGATGTGGTCGTTGTCACAAAATCAGGTAATGACCCGTTTATTAAGATGTTAGCGTCGAAGCGTGATGGCAAAGTGTTTCTCGACGCGCCGAACGACAGATCCCAGCGTGTGATAATCGATCTTGACGAAATTATTTTGATGCATCCAGTTATCTGCGTGGCTAAATCTATAGCAGTTAAGGCCAGATAGGAAAATTTAGTAACCAAGGTTTGTCAAACACACTTGTCAGAGGCTATTATGTGGCGTGATAGCAAATGACGAGTAGGAACTTGCCCCAGAGGTAATGTGCGGATTGAGCACTTTTTAACCACCTCTGGATTCAGACAAATAAAAAGCCCCGGATGTGGCGTCCAGGGCTTTTCGGTGAAACAGGTCTAGAGTCAGCTCTTGTCGAAATGTGATTGGCGTTCACTAACAAAGATGCTAATCAAGACACAAGTGTGGAGTTGATTGTAGTTCGTTTCACCTGCACTGCGCAACTGCGCAGCGTCTTTTTTTGGGTGAAATAATGAAATTAACGGATTTTTTTCAACACAAATTTAACTCTGACCCGTTTTCGCTGCTTGACGCGGCATCAAATGAATTGAGTGATCTTGCGAGCGCTGCCGGTATTGACTGGCATAAATGCGCTGCCGATATTCAGCTTTCTTCTTCGCGCGGTGCCGCCGAAAAATTCACAAAATATGCACACCATGGCCCTGCTGTTACTGAGCCAAAGCTGAAAGGTAAGGTTGAGATCTACTCCCGCATGGAGTGTTCCCAGGACGGTATCAAATACCCGTTCATCAACTTTGTCTGTAAAGGCGCTGACGCTGGCGTATGGAACGGCTTCCAGTTCCTTATCTCTGAATACCGTCGCTACAAAGAACAGAACGGTGGGACCGTGGTCCCACTATCTGCGCGCGAGATGGAACAGCGTAAACGTGCTGAGGCACGCCGCCAGGAACGTGAGCGCCAGCAGGCTATCTCTGTTTTTATGGAGTCGCAGCGACGCGACGCTGACCTGAACGAGTACCTGCAGTTCTCCGCCGCATTCGCCAACGCACCGGCAGAAGATGGTTCATGGCCATATGCAGTGAAGAAAGGGATTAGCTCCATTTTCTCATACTGCAACGTCAGACGCGTAACCCATTGGGACCATGGTCCCAATTCTAAAGCGGTTAAAAAACAAACTGTTATGGCGATCCCGTTGTCTCATATCGATGACCGTCGGGAAGATAGTGAATCTCGCGTTGGGCCTATTGTTGGCTGGCAGCGAATCACCGAGAGAAGCGACAAGCTGCAGACGCGTGCTGGGGACTCCGGCGACTTCTCCGGGTCGTGTCACCTCATCGGCCAGCTGCGCGGCGCAACCAGGGTCTGCGTCGTTGAAGGCTTCGCGACTGGCGCCAGCGTGTTCGCTGTTGCGAAAAAACGCTTTGATGCGGTTGTTGTGGCTGTATCAGCAAATAACGTTATCAAGGTTGTTGATCAGCTGGTCAGTCTGTACCCAGGCATGGAAATCTGGTGTGCACTGGATAACGACCAGAAGTCGGCCCGTAATGGAAAGGGCAATACCGGGTTAAGAGTCGGCATCGACGTGATGAAGAAATTCCCGCAGGTCCGCTGCACATTCCCGATTTTCGACAGCAGCGAAACTGAATTAAGCGACTTTAACGATCTCCACCTAGCGCGCGGCGCCACCGAAACCAACCGCCAGCTGTTTTCAAAACAGAACCGCCTGCAGCTGCCAGGCAACTCCTTTGATGCTGAAATGTTGTCCCTGGCCGTTGCGCCGGTTTCCGATCGCCGCGCGTTCTCGCGCCAGCTGGTCCGCTGCATTGATGCCGGCATGATGCAATGCCCGTCCAAGTTATCCCCGCAGGAGCTGATCTCGCTGATTAAAATGAAACTGGACCAGCTCGGCGCCGACAAAGCGCTGCACGGTACCGTGTATAACCGAGTGAAACGTGCCTTCAAACAGAAATGTGACAAGGCCCAGGCGTTCCGCTCATTCAGCGAGCGCGTAACGAACCCGGCAATACGCCCCGACCACATCACCTATAAGCGGTTTGAAACACCCCACATGACCAAGGAAGTGCTGGATTACATCAAGGCGCTGAACGGCCCGGTAATCGTCCGCGCTGGCATGGGGTCTGGCAAATCCAAGCACCTGCTGCGCCCTATGATGCACAGCGCGCAGCGCGGCGTTTCTGTTGCGCACCGCGTTTCTCTGATCGGTGGCCTCTGGGACATGATGACGCGTGCCGACGATGGCCGCCGCATGAATTGCGATATCCTGCACTATCAGGACCCTGGCTATCAGGAACTGGCGCCATACGCCAGCAAGCTGACGATCTGCATTAATTCAATCGTGAAAGGCTGCTGGCAGCCGCTGATGCGCAAGCATGATTTCTTTGGCCTGGATGAAGCTACCCAGGGCCTGCGCGCCACGCTTTCCGGTAAAGCGATGGCGCACCCGGTTGATGTATTCAACCGCCTGATCGACTCCATTGCGTACAGCGATGACCACGCGCTGCTGGTTGATGCAGACGCCAGCGACATCCTGGTAGACCTCTGCGAACTGGCGCTGGCCAAACGCGAACAAACAGGCCTGTCGACCTGGACACAGATCCACGTCATCGAGCTGCCGGTTGATGTGAAGTACAAAAAAGTCGACGGAACGCGCGAAGCGCGCCGCGTTCTTTACACCGATACCGACCGCATCATGGTTGAAGTATTGAAAGCCGTGGCCGCTGGCGAAAAATTCCTGCTGGCCACCGACTCAACCAATTTTGCCGAACAGTTGCTGCTGCAGCTGCGCGACCGATGGCCAGAAAAGAAATGGCTGTATGTCAGCCAGGACACAAAACCGGATCAGGAAGTTGTGGCGTTTACCGACGCGCCGAACCAGCGCGCGAAACTCTACGATGGCCTGATTTATAGCCCGGCCATCAGCTCTGGTGTCTCGATCGAAGAGAAACATTTCACCCGCCATTTCGGCTGCTTCTGCGGCCAGGTAGTACCGTCCGATGCCATTCAGATGCTGCGTCGCGACAGAACCGCCACCGAATTTATGGTCGGCCTGAATAAACTGCCTGGCGTACGCGAAGAAAACGCCGACAACATCCGCCGCGGGTTCCTGCAGGCGCTGCTGGAAACCGCCGAGATAAACGAAGAGTTTACCGACGCCATTCTGGATGGAGACCGTCTCTCCCTCGGCCTGGCTGATACCACCTACGTCCGCATGAAATTTAAAGTAGCGGCGATGGAGGCCCAGGCCAGAAACGATTTCGCCAACAACCTGATCTGCATTCTCTACGCCGACGGCTATAACGTCAGCCACCTGGCAGAAGACTCGCTGGCCAGCGAAACCGGAAAAGAGCTGCGTAAGGCATCGAAAGAGCGGGTCTGGGATATGACCGTTCTGCGTCATATGAAAGTGGAAACCCCGGACGAAGACGAACGCGACGAACTGATGGCCAAGCGCTCATTGTCTGAAGATGAGCAGGCGCAGCTGGCGCGCTGGGATATAGAAAAAGAACTGATGCTGGACGTCAGTCCGGACTCTCTGAAATTCCTGCTCGATGGCGGGAAGAAAAAACTGACACTGGCCGAGCTGATGACGATGGACGAAATGACCGCCGCGCGCATTGACCGCGAACAGCAGGCGTTCACGTTTACCTACCAGTTCCGCAAAGGGCCGCGCAATGAATTCGTCACGATCACCGCACTAAACCGCGAAGCCGCTGATGCGCAGTTCGACCGCATGCAGCCAGGAATAACCGGCTACACCGTGCAAAGCCGCCCGGTGATGGAAGTCACCCAGCGTACGTACGCATCGCTGCACCGTAAGGCCGCCAGGGAGTATTTCGCCACCTGTGGCATAGATCCGGATACCGGTACTGGGGAAGCCACCCAAGAGGGGATGAAGGCAGCCATGGAAAAACTGATGGACCCAACCACCGCCGACCGTTTCAACAACGTTCTCCGGTTCGGCGGCTATATCAACCCCAAAGGCCGCCAGAAACGCCCGGAGACGGTTTTCAAACAGGTATGTGAAGCATTCGGTTACTCAACCCAGAAACGCCGCCTACCGCGTTCACAGGGCCTTGGCTACGTGTGGTCAATCGTCCAAGAGTCATGGGAGTTTATTCACGGCATCCTGGCGCGTCGTGCCGAGGCGTCACTGTCGTTTGTCCACATGAAACTGGATGTAGGTGCGCCGGAAGAAGCGGATCTCGATTGCCGATCAACTATAGATTTAAGATCTCAAGTTGGATCTGCTGAGACGGCATTTACTGAGGCAACGCTGACGACGATTGAAGAGGCTATCGCCGCCATGCCGGTGCCATTTGCATGGCTGAGAACCGCACTGACGCCGGAAGAACTGGCACAACTGGCGACTATGCCGCCACGGTTGATACAGGCGACGGTTGCCGGGCTGTTTATGGCTGACAATATAGGCCAACTGTCAGATGGCCAATACAACGAACTGAAGCGCCTGCAGGCGGTTTAAGGAGATATCTATGTCGACTACTGATTTTTTGAACTCACTGGACTATGAGCAGCTGAAGTCCTTCCGTGATGAGATCAACGACCGTATACGGGCCATTCAGGAGGAAGAAAAAAAGGTTGCCTGGGCTGTGACTGATGGCGGGATTAACTTTGGCTGGTTCCGAACTGAGGACTACCCGAAAGCGGTTGAATGTCTTGCTGCAGCAGCTGCTGAACGGTGGTCCGATGCTGATAAAGAGAACCCAGGAACGCGATACGATCTGAATATCGCCATTGAGGGGAATCGTCTTCCGTTGTCGGAGTACAACGCCTTATTTGCAGATGGTCAGTGGGGTTGAACGTGACCTATAAATACGAAAATCTGTGCGAGAAGGGGTTCGTTCGAATCCCTGTAAGCAGAGCTATGCACAACAAGATGCTGCCAAACCGCAAACAACGATTTGGAGCAAAAATCGAGTATTACTTTGAGCCAGAATCTCAGATATTTGAGGCACAGTATTTCACTTCGGCATGGATGAAGGTCTTGCTCATCGTTGTTATGTTTCTTCCTGCGATCGTAATGCAGGGCGTTCCCAAAACTATCCGTGACATTGGCGATTTAATTCACCAACGGGAAAGAGGAAATTTTTTGTCTGATAGATGGTTTTTGAAACATGACAAGACGACAGATGGCGCACTTGAAAGTTATATTGCCCAGAGGTTCGCCCCTACGGGCGGGATAGGTCGGTTTTAAAACCGGGACCGCGGTCCCGGTTATGTGGATTAATTTTCAGGGAAATACGCAAACCATGCCGATTTCATCGCACTGCTGATGTTATCCGCTGCTCCACTCCAAGCATACCGCTGACCCTTGTATTCGAAACGAATCGTCCAGCTGCCGTCGTCACTACGAACGGGCGCTGAGAAGCGTGGACGAGTGTCTACTGGTACTGATTTTTCCTCTTCGGCCTCGGCGGTTACG
>OKVX01000463.1_pt1 | contig 21225 bp, 20 predicted proteins | sample 1606941 | NCBI WGS metagenome assembly OKVX01 (sample SAMN03281016, study PRJEB24777) | human gut metagenome | isolation source: fecal sample PR161 from 1 month old female Malay infant, caesarean... | reverse complement strand
AATTTCAGACGGCTTTCGGAGTGGATAAAGTCCACCAGACCGGCCCCTTTCGGGCACAGCGCGCCGCGGTTGACCGGATGGTCCGGGTCGCCTTCGATATGGAAAATAGACGCTTTGGCGTTTTTCGCACCGTCGCCGAGGCTATACATCAACAGCCCACAGCCGACGGAGCAGTACGTACAGGTGTTACGGGTTTCGCGGGTGCGCAGCAGTTTATACTGCCGCGTTTCCGCCAGCGCTACGCCGGGCGCAAAGCCCAGTGCCGCCGCCGTGGTGCCTGCCATACCGCCAGCGCAGATCTTAAAGAACTGCCTTCTGCTGACCTGCATGGGTCACTCCTTGTTCGACATTGCTTATATATGTAGTTTTAACTTCGCGGTTGAGAATTGACCGCAAAGGAGAAAAATTTGCGTTAATCCCTCATTTCTCCGAGGGATATCATCAGAATACCACAATGTCGGTATACCTGTTCCAACGGCGTTAATACAAAGTGAACGTATTATCACTGTGTTGATTATAAAGTGTGACACTGATCACACTATAAGCTCTGCATGTTAAAGGGGTGTAGCGGGGGCCGGGTTGCACCTCTTCTTAATGAGTAGGACAATGAGTGTCGAAAAGTTGATCCATACTATGCGTAAGGCCTGCGGTTTATGCTGCAATAGCAGGCCTACTTCCGTGGTTGTTCAGGAATACCGCTGTGTCTAAACAAAACCGTGCTACCCGCTCATCGCCACTGCCTGCGGGCATTGTGGAAATGTCGGTACGCAGACCGCCCCACATTACCCATGCCACACCCGATTTTCTGGCTGAAGAAGTGCCCGTTGCCCTCGTTTACAACGGTATTTCGCACGTGGTGATGATGGCCTCACCTAAAGATCTCGATCTGTTCGCCATCGGTTTTTCCCTTTCGGAAGGCATCATTGCGCACCCGCAGGAGATCTACGGCATGGACGTGGTTCAGGCGTGTAACGGTCTTGAAGTGCAAATCGAACTCTCCAGCCGCCGCTTTATGGGGCTGAAAGAGCGCCGCCGCGCGCTGGCCGGGCGTACCGGGTGCGGTGTCTGTGGTGTTGAGCAGCTTAATGATATTGGCAAGCCCGTTGCGCCACTGCCGTTTACCCAGACCTTCAATCTGGCACATCTCGACCGTGCGCTGGAAAATCTCAACGATGTTCAGCCCATCGGCCAACTGAGCGGCTGCACGCACGCGGCGGCGTGGGTATTGCCGTCAGGAGATATTGCTGGAGGGCATGAGGACGTGGGCCGCCACGTCGCGCTCGACAAGCTATTAGGCCGTCGTGCGGGGGAAAGCGATCTCTGGCAGCAGGGCGCGGCGCTTGTTTCCAGCCGCGCCAGCTATGAGATGGTGCAGAAATCCGCGATGTGCGGCGTGGAAATTCTGTTTGCGGTGTCGGCGGCAACCACGCTGGCGGTGGAGGTGGCGGAGCGCTGCAACCTGACGCTGGTGGGGTTCTGCAAGCCGGGCAGGGCGACGATTTATACCCATCCGCAGCGGTTAATGGTTGATCAGTAATTTTGAACGATAATAGCAAATCCTTCCGCTTTTAGTTGTTCAGGATGAGGGCTAGTATTTATCTCATCAAGGCACGGTGCCTTACCTAAACAACTTAATGAAAGGGTTTATATCATGAAAAGCATCAAAACTTTTGTCGCTGTAATCGCTCTGGCTACTTCTTTCGGTTCTTTCGCTGCACAGACAGTGACCGCCTCTGCTTCCACCATTGATAGCGCAGAAGCGAAAATCGCGGCTCAGGCTCAGGAAGCGGGCGCGTCATCCTACAAAATTACCCAGGCGTTCACCGGTAACCGCGTACACATGACCGCTGAACTGAACAAATAATTTCGCTATACCGTCGAAAGAGCGCCCTTGGGGCGCTTTTTTAGTTTATACCCGCCAGACGCAGCAGCGCCGTCACCACCGCCGCCGCGACGATCACCACAATTAACGGCATTTTTCGCCATGCCAGAAACACCGCGAACCCCACGCCCAGCACGCGCGCCATGCCCGCAAAATGTTCCCCTTCATAAAACGTGGTCGCCAGCGCGACGGAGAACAGCAAAACGGTAGCCGCATCGGAAAGCAGCGCCTGTGATCGTTCAGAGAGAGCCAGCCGGTTGCCCAGCTTTGCCCCGCCGAGACGCATCAGGTAGGTTCCGGCAGAAAGGATGGCGATGCCGAGAATAAAAAACGTCATGTTTCCCATTATTTTTTCCTCGCAGCGAGACCGAGTAACGAGAGCAGAACCGGTAAACCCACCGGGGCAAACGGCACGGCAGCCAGTGATAGCGCGGCACCGCTGCAGGCGCGGATCAGCGTGGTACGGTTTTTAAACGCGGGTACCACTAACGCCAGCAGGATCGCCGGAAACACCGCGTCCAGCCCGATGGTCTCCGGGTCCGGCAGCAGTTTACCGACCATGGCACCCAGCAGCGCCCCCACCGGCCAGATAATCGCCACGCCTAAACCGCACAGCCAGTAGGCCGCTTTACGCTGCTCGGGCGTTTTTTGCGACAGGCCAAACACCACGCTTTCATCGTTCATGATGTGACAGCCGAGATAGCTCAAACCCCGTTTGCCCACCAGTTCACGCACCGTCACGCCAAACGGCACATGGCGCGCGTTGACCAGCAAACCGGCGGCCGCTGCCGCCAGCGGGTTACCTCCGCTTGCCACAATGCCGATAAACATAAACTCGGATGCGCCCGCCAGCACCGTGAGGGAAAGCACAAACGGCACCCACAGCGGAAAACCGTAGGCCATCGCCAGGGAGCCGTAAGACATGCCGACCACGCCTACCGCGAGGCAGACCAAAATTATCGCTTTTATCGTGTCGCCTTTCAGGCAAGAGAGGGGATTCTTCATATCATTTTAGCCATATCGAACGTATTTCTATTATAATGAACGCATCAAGATCGTTTTACAAGATGAACGAATCGTTCGTTATAGAGAGACAGAGGCCGTTTTTATGACGCAGCCAATCAGCGTGATCGCCAAAAGCCTGGTGCGGGAACGCCTGCGAACCGGGCTGTCACTGGCGGAAATTGCCCGCCGTGCCGGGATCGCCAAATCTACGCTTTCTCAGCTGGAGTCTGGCAACGGCAATCCTAGCCTGGAAACGCTCTGGTCGCTTTGCGTGGCGCTGGATATTCCGTTTGCCCGGTTACTGGAGCCGCAGCAGCCCGTCACGCAGGTGATCCGCCGCGGCGAGGGCACCAAGGTGGTTGCCGGGCAGGCAAACTACGAGGCGATTTTGCTGGCGGCGTGTCCGCCGGGCGCGCGTCGTGATATCTATCTGCTGCTGACGCAGCCGGGCGCAGACCGTATTTCCCAGCCGCATCCGCCGGGGTCGGTTGAGCATATTATCGTGACCCAGGGGCGGGCGATGGTCGGCCTGATCGACGCGGCGGAAGAACTCGGCCCGGGCGATTACATTTGCTACCCTGCCGACCAGCCGCATATCTTTAAGGCGCTGGAGCCAGACACCCACGCCCTTCTGGTGGCGGAACAAAATTAACGAAGATACGGAAAATCATGTCGCTCAAAGCCATTGCTAAAGAACTGGGGCTGTCCGTCACTACCGTCAGCCGCGCCCTCAACGGGTATGACGATGTGTCTGCTGAGACGCGCGCCCGCGTGGAGGCGGAGGCCCAGCGCCGTGGTTACCGACCTAATACGTTTGCGCGCCGGCTGAAGATGGGCAAAATCGATGCCGTCGGCCTCGTTTTTCCCGTGCATCCTGTTCCACTCAATAATAGCGTTTTTATGGACATGGTCGGCGAAATTAGCCACGAACTGGCGCGACATGAGATCGACCTGCTGCTCATCGCCGACGATGATCTGGCGGATAAGCACAGCTATATGCGCATGGTGCAAAGCCGCCGCGTGGATGCGCTGATTGTGGCCCACACGCTCGATCGCGATCCGCGACTTGAACAGCTGCAGGCCGTCGGTTTCCCTTTTCTGGCGCTTGGCCGCAGTCAGCTGCCGCAGCCGTACGCATGGTTCGACTTTGACAACTATGCTGGCACGTACCAGGCCACCCGCTGGCTGATTGAGAAAGGCCATCAGCGCATCGCCCTGCTGGGCGAAAGCAATAATCAGGCATTCATCACCCAGCGGCGACAGGGCTACCTGGACGCGCTGCGGGAAGCCGGGCTCTCCAGCGAATGGCTGCGCGCTATGCCCCCTTCGCGCCGCGTGGGGTATGCCACCACGAAAGAACTTCTCTCCCTGCCGCAGCCCCCCACGGCCATCATTACCGACTGCAACACCCACGGCGACGGCGCGGCGATGGCGCTGGCGGAACTGGGCCGCCTGACAGGCGAGAACGCCGTTGCGCTGGTGGTTTATGACGGACTTCCACAGGACAGCATCGTTGATGCTGACGTGGCGGCAGTGATCCAGTCCACTCGTCAGGGCGTCGGGAAACAGATTGCCGATATGGTGCGCCAGCTGATTAACGGCGACGACGTCGAACGGCTCCAGGTGCTCTGGCAGCCCGAATTCTTCCCGGGCCAGACGGCCTAAACCGCGTAAATTTCCAAACCCGATCACAGATCCGAAACGTTTTGGTTTGTATCCGAAACGTTTCGGATCAACACTCAAGACATCCCGACGACAGGAGATGTCTGATGCAAGATGCCATTTTACGACTCGAAAGCACCACGGTTGACGTGGTGATAAAAACCCAACCGTTCGCCGAAATTCTCTACTGGGGGCCGCACCTTCAGCACTTTTCGCCGCAGAATGTCGCTACGCTGGCTCGGCCGGTGGCAAACGGCAGGCTGGATGTGGACTCCCCGGTGACGCTGATGGCCGAACTGGGGCACGGGCTGTTTGGCTCGCCCGGTATTGAGGGGCATCGCCAGGGGCTGGACGGTTCCCCGGTGTTTAAAACCACGCAGGTGCAGCAGGACGTAAACACCCTGACGATAACCGCCGAAGATGAATGCGCGGGACTGCGTCTGACCAGCGAGCTGACGCTGGAGGCCAGCGGCGTGCTGGTGGTGCGCCATGGAGTAACCAACCTGAAAGCGCAGGTGTGGCAGGTGGACCGATTCGCCGTCACGCTGCCGGTGGCCGAGCGCGCGCAGGAGGTTATGGCCTTTCACGGACGCTGGATCAGAGAATTTCAGCCGCACCGCGTCACGCTTGAACACGACAGCTTTATCATTGAAAACCGTCGGGGTAAAACGTCCCACGAACATTTTCCGGCGCTGATCGCCGGTACGCCATCGTTCAGCGAAATGCAGGGCGACGTCTGGGGCGTGCATTTGGGCTGGAGCGGCAACCACCGCCTGCGCGCCGAAGCGAAAACCGATGGTCGCCGTTATATACAGGCAGAAGCACTCTACCTGCCGGGTGAAATGGCGATTGAAGAGGGCGAAACGCTCTGGACGCCGCGCCTGTATGCCAGCTACTCCCCGCACGGGCTGAACGGCATGAGCCAGCAGTTCCACCGCTACCTGCGCAACAGCATCATCCGCTTCCCGGAAAACAAACCGCGCCCGGTACACCTCAATACCTGGGAGGGGATCTACTTCAGCCACGATCCGGAGTACATCATGCGCATGGCCGACGAGGCCGCCGCGCTGGGCGTGGAGCGCTTTATCATTGACGACGGCTGGTTCAAAGGCCGCAACGACGACCATGCCGCGCTGGGCGACTGGTACCTGGATGAGAAAAAATACCCGAACGGCCTGACGCCGGTAATCAGTCACGTTAAACGGCTCGGCATGGAGTTTGGCATCTGGATCGAGCCGGAGATGATTAACCCGGATTCCGATCTGTATCGCGCGCATCCTGACTGGGTGCTGGCGCTGCCGGGCTATCCCCAGGCGACCGGGCGGCACCAGCTGGTGCTCAATCTCAACATCCCGCAGGCCTTTGATTACCTGGTGGAGCGCATGAGCTGGCTGCTGGGCGAGCATGCGGTTGATTACGTGAAATGGGACATGAACCGCGAACTGGTGCAGCCCGGGCACAACGGTAAAGCCGCCGCCGACGCGCAGACTCGCCAGTTTTACCGCCTGCTGGACGTGCTGGGCGAGCGTTTTCCGCACATTGAATTTGAATCCTGCTCCTCCGGCGGGGGGCGAATCGATTATGAAGTGCTGACCCGCAGCCACCGTTTCTGGGCTTCCGACAACAACGACGCGCTGGAGCGCAACACGATCCAGCGCGGCATGAGCTACTTCTTCCCGCCGGAGGTGATGGGGGCGCATATCGGTCATCATAAATGTCACGCCACCTTCCGCCAGCATAGCATCGCTTTCCGTGGGCTGACGGCGCTGTTTGGGCATATGGGGCTGGAGCTGGATCCGCTCACCGTCGATGTGCAGGAGCGTGAGGGCTATCGCCATTACGACGCGCTGTATAAGCGGTGGCGCGAGGTGATTCATCACGGTACCCAGTGGCGCGTGGACATGCCGGATGCCACCACGCTGGCGCAGGGTATAGTGAGCGAAGACAAAACGCAGGGGCTGTTTATGGTCAGCCAGCTCGCGATGCCGGATTACACCCTGATGATGCCGCTGCGCATGCCGGGGTTAGACGCCAGCGCGCAGTACCGTATCACGCTGCTGGATCATCCGAACATTCAGATCACGGGCGAGGGGGGGCACACCATGCGCAAGCTGCCAGCGTGGATGGAAGCCCCGCAAACGGCAAGCGGCGAATGGCTGATGCGGGCGGGTATTGCGCTGCCGATTCTGGATCCGGAAACCGCCATTCTGATTGGCGTGGAACGCGTGTAAAGGTGACGGGCCGGGCAACCGGCCCTCCGTTGAGGATAAAAATAATGAACACAACAACCTGTACCCACAAAGACAACCCCAATTTCTGGATCTTCGGGCTGTTCTTCTTTCTCTACTTCTTCATCATGGCCACCTGCTTTCCGTTCCTGCCGATTTGGCTGTCGGACATCATCGGTCTGAACAAAACCCATACCGGGATTGTCTTCTCCTGCATCTCGCTGTCTGCCATCGCGTTCCAGCCGGTGCTGGGCGTCATTTCGGACAAGCTGGGGCTGAAAAAACACCTGCTGTGGATAATCTCGGTGCTGCTGTTTCTGTTCGCACCGTTCTTCCTGTACGTCTTCGCGCCGCTGCTGAAAGCCAATATCTGGCTGGGCGCGCTGAGCGGCGGGCTGTATATCGGCTTTGTTTTTTCAGCCGGATCCGGGGCCATTGAGGCCTACATTGAACGCGTGAGCCGCAACAGCTTCTTTGAGTACGGCAAGGCGCGCATGTTTGGCTGCCTCGGCTGGGGGCTGTGCGCCTCAACGGGCGGCATCCTGTTCGGCATCGATCCGTCGTATGTTTTCTGGATGGGATCGGCGGCGGCACTTTTGCTGATGCTGTTGCTGGTGGTCGCGAAACCGAAGCCCAACCAGACGGCGCAGGTGATGAACGCCCTGGGCGCGAACCAGCCGCAGATCACCGCTAAAACCGTGTTCAACCTGTTCCGCCAGCGCAGAATGTGGATGTTCATCCTGTACGTGATTGGCGTAGCCTGCGTGTATGACGTTTTCGACCAGCAGTTTGCCACCTTCTTTAAAACCTTCTTCGCCACGCCGCAGGAAGGGACCCGCGCCTTTGGTTTTGCCACCACGGCGGGGGAGATTTGTAACGCCATCATCATGTTCTGCTCGCCGTGGATCATTAACCGCATCGGCGCGAAGAACACGTTGCTGATCGCCGGGGTGATTATGGCGACGCGCATTATCGGCTCGTCGTTTGCCACCACCGCCGTGGAGGTCATCGCCCTCAAGATGTTGCACGCCCTGGAAGTCCCGTTCCTGCTGGTGGGGGCATTCAAATACATTACCGGAGTGTTTGATACGCGCCTGTCGGCCACCATCTACCTGATTGGCTTCCAGTTTGCCAAACAGTCGGCAGCGATTTTCCTCTCCGCCTTTGCCGGAAATATGTATGACCGGATCGGCTTCCAGGAGACGTACCTGATGCTGGGCTGTTTCGTGCTGGCGATTACGGTGGTGTCGGCGTTTACGCTGAGCAGCAGGCGGGAGATTGCTACACGAAGTAACACGGTGGAGGCGAACCAGGCATAGGCGCTGTAAAACGACGAAACCCACCAGAGGTGGGTTTCATAAATCGCTTTGCCTATGGTGTACGCAACCAGAACCTATAAAAAGGGGAAGTAGACAGTACAGGCTTTCAGGACCAAATTCTAACGGTTGAAGGATCCACCGTCAACTGTATCTACAGGTCTATGGTATGCTTCGGCACATCGTTCTGGGAGCACGAATAAATGCCGCAAGCTACTAATTATAAACCGATTATTTCATTGATCTCATCAATACGTCTGGACGGATATCGCACAACGTTTCGTCCGAATAATGAATGCGAATTATACGGCATATACATCTGGTCTCAGCATGCAGCAGCGTCCATTTATCCTCTCCTCCAAAACCTTGAGATCTCTTTAAGAAACGCCGTCGACAGAGAAGCCAGGGTGAGATTTGGCGATATGTGGTGGGAAACGATTCACTGCACAAAAGACCGGGATGAGTGTCATTTCTATAAAAACATCGAAAAGGCTAAAGAGTGCCTTACCCGGGAATGGCGCAAAAAAGAGATGAGACGCAGGCGAGGAGCTTATGCTCAGGTGCAACCGGTCCCGGAATGGAGTCACGATCGTATTATTGCCTCAACGGATTTTAGTACCTGGCATTATGTTTTGAATAATGAGTTTAACTCTCCCGCGCCGCGAGATAACCACGGGTATTTATGGCCAAAATCATTGAGTAAAGTATTTAAAAATTACGCCAGAATCAACACGAACCCGCAAAAAGTCAGAAAAACGCTGATCGATCTCATCTTTGAACTGAGAGAGTATCGCAACCGTATTTCCCATCACGAACCTATCTGGGTTAAAGCGCCAAACGTGAATGACGCAAGAACGGCGATTGATACGATAAGAGTCAAGATAAACAAGATTGAACTTATCATCGAAGCCCTTGATATTAATCTGCTTAAGGTGATGAAAAAGGTAGGGCTGTTTGAGAATGCCAGACGCGTTTGTTCACTAGAAGAGCTTAATATCTATCGTTATACGAAACCGTTTTGTGCGTTATCGCCCGAGCAGATTGCCGTTATCGAACAGTACTGTCACGATGCGAAAGAGAGGAACGAAACCATCATCTGGGAGCATGATACGGTAGTTTATGGATTGAGAACCTTGCGCTAAAAGCAGGTGACGCGTGCGTTGCATCACCTGCTTTGCCGTTACGCTAAGTAAAACACCTCTTTCAGTCCCGAACTCACCGGGCTGTTATCCGGGTTCGACGGCATGACGTCAGCCATATATTTCCACCAGCGCTGGCACACGTCGGTATTCGCCACTGCGTTCCAGCGCTCCTCCGACTCAATCTCCACCGTCGCAAAAAGCAGGTTGCGTTCTCTGTCGAGATAAATGGCGTAGTGGTGCGCGCCGTGGGCTTTCAGGACAGCTTCCAGTTCGGGCCAGATCGGATTGTGGCGACGCGCGTACTCCTCGTACGCGTCCGGGTTTATCTGCATCACAAACGCTTTGCGGATCATAATGCCTCCAGGTACAGCTCGCGGACCTCGTCGCGGCTGGCGGTGCGCGGGTTGCACGGCGCGCACGGATCGGCGAGGGCTTTATCCAGCCAGCCTTCGATATCGGCTTTGGTGACGCCGAGCTGGCTGAAGCCGGACGGAATGCCGACGCGGGCGCTCAGGTCGCGAATCGCCTGAATGGCGGACATGCTGGCGGCTTCATCGCTCATCCCGCGGGTATCGACGCCCATTGCCTGCGCCACACGGGCAAAACGCGTGACCGCGTTCGGGCGGTTAAAGTTTTCGATGATCGGCAGCAGAATGGCGTTGCACACGCCATGCGGCAGGTTGTGCGTTGCGCCCGGCTGGTGCGCCAGAGCATGTACCAGCCCCAGCCCGGCGCTGTTAAACGCCATACCTGCCAGGTACTGACCAAACGCCATCTGCTCGCGCGCTTCCAGGTTATGGCCGTCGTCGACCGCTTTCGGCAGCCAGAGGTTAATCAGGCGAATCGCTTCCAGCGCGTTGGCATCGGTCAGCGGGTGCGCGCCAACGGACACGTAGGCTTCAATGGCGTGCGTTAACGCATCCATACCGGTCGCGGCGGTCACCGGGGCGGGAATATCGAGCATCACGCCGGCATCGTCCACGGCAATATCCGGGATGATGTTCGGGTCGATAATCACCTCTTTCACCTGACGCGCGGAGTCGATGATCACCGCGTTGCTGGTCATCTCTGCCGCGGTGCCTGCGGTAGTGTTGATCGCCACCAGCGGCACGCCCGCGTTTTTCACCTTGCCGACGCCGGAATAATCGGTTGACGGACCCGGGTTGGCGGTGAGGATTTTTATCGCTTTGGCGGTATCAATCGGGCTGCCGCCGCCAAAGGCGATGATGTAATCACACTCCGCGTCCCGGTAAGCCGCAAATCCTTTTTGCACCAGCGCTTCCGTCGGGTTCGGAAACACCTCATCGAACAGGTGATATGACATCTGATGGGCGTCCAGCGCGGTAAACAGGCTGTCGAGCAGGCCCAGTTTCACCAGTTGGCCGTCGGTGACAATCAGCGCTTTGCCCCACTGCCTGGTCACCACCAGGGTGACCATATCGCCGATTGCACCCGCGCCATGCAGGCTAATTTTGGGAAGTGCCAACATAAAGCTCATGATAATTCTCCTTAACTATCGCCTGTGGCGTTACGCGTATAAATCCAGGGCCGATTGCATCGGGGTAACGCCAAAACGTTTGCCCAGCGCGATCAGCTCTTCCCGGGTGATGGTCTGCTTCATGCCGCCCATGGAGTAGACCTTCACCAGCACCTCCGCGGATTTCTCGGCGGTGTCGATCAGGCCGAAGGTTTCATCCAGCGTCGGACCGCTGCCGAAGACGCCGTGGAACGGCCACAGCACCAGGGCGTGCTTTTGCATATCCGTCGCGGTCGCCTGGCCGATTTCGTCGGTACCCGGCACCATCCACGGCAGAATACCGACACCGTCCGGGAACACCACCAGGCATTCGGTACTGCCTTCCCACAGCTTGCGGGTAAAGAAATCAGAATTATTTTCCAGCACGTAGGTCAGGGCGATCAGGTTAGTGGCGTGGCAGTGCATGATGACGCGGTCTTTGCCGTCAGTCGCCTTGATGCGTTCGCAGTGGGAGAGGAAGTGCGCCGGCAGTTCAGAGGTCGGCACCGCGTCGTCCGTTAGCCCCCACAGAATGTGGTAGCCCGCGCCGTCGCTGTCTACCCTCACGACGCCGAGGTTGGCTTCCGGGTCCAGTTGAACGTTTCGGAAGAACTTGCCGGAGCCGGTAACGATAAACGGCGTGTTGGCGAGCAGCGGCATCGGCTGACTCAGGGCAATATATCGCGGCTTCTGGTGAAAATCGGCGGCGTACGGCTCGATGTCCGCATCGTCCAGGCGCAGCGTGAGGTTGCCGCCGTTGCGCTCGTCCCAGCCCTTCAGCCAGGCGTCGGAGGTGGCTTTGATCATGCCCTGGACGAACCAGGAGGTGGTGATGGTCTGCATACAGTGTTTCCTTTGAAAATGCCGGGTGGCGTTACGCTTACCCGGCTGCTTTTACCTGTAGGCCCGGCAAGCAACGCGCCGCCGGGCGATATTTTTTACTGACGAGCGGCGAGCACGTCTTTTTCATACGCCCGCACGTTGTCCAGCCACTGGCTGCCCGCCGGGGCATCGTGACGCTGGCAGTACATCTCCCATACCGCCTGCCACGGCAGGGATTTTTGCTCCTCCAGCAGCGCCAGACGTGCGGTGTAGTCGCCGTTTTCTTCAAGCTGTTTCAGCGCAGCAGTCGGCTCCAGCAGAGCGCGCAGCAGCGCTTTTTTCATGTTGCGGGTGCCGATAACCCACGCCGCGATGCGGTTGATGGAGGCGTCGAAGAAGTCGAGCCCGATGTGCACGCGGTCAAACAGATCGTGGCGGATGATTTCGCTGGCAATCGCCTGGGTTTCGTCGTCCAGCAGGACCACGTGGTCGCTGTCCCAGCGCACCGGACGGCTGACGTGCAGCAGCAGGCGCGGCACGTAGAGCATGGCGGCGGAAATTTTGTCGGAGATGACTTCCGTTGGATGGAAGTGGCCAGCATCCAGGCACAGCGCGGTCTGGCGGCTGGTGGCGTAGCCCATGTAGAACTCGTTCGAGCCGACGGTGTAGCTTTCTGCGCCAATGCCGAACAGCTTGCTCTCCACCGCGTCGATATGGTGCGCCGGATCAAGCTTCTCGCTGATGGCTTCATCCAGCGCGGCCAGCAGGCGCTGGCGTGGCGCCAGACGGTCTACGGTGATGTCCTTCATGCCGTCCGGGATCCAGATATTCATCACCGACGGCGTGCCGAGCTGCTCGCCGAAATACGCCGAGACGCGGCGGCTCGCCTTCACGTGGTCGATCCAGAACTGCCGGATTTCGTCGTTGGCGTGTGCAAGGGTAAACCCGTCCGCGCTCAGCGGGTGCGAGAAGCAGGACGGGTTAAAATCCAGTCCCAGCCGGTTGGCCTTTGCCCACTCCACCCAGTTCTTAAAGTGTTCCGGTTTGATTTCGTTACGCGCGACCGGCGCGTCGGATTCGAGATAAATCGCGTGCAGGTTCAGGCGTTTTGGCCCTGGGATCAGGCTCAACGCTATTTCAAGATCCGCACGCAGTTCGGTGGCGTTACGCGCTTTGCCCGGGTAGTTACCCGTTGCCTGAATGCCACCCGTCAGGGAACCGCCCGGATTCTCGAAGCCGGCGACGTCATCACCCTGCCAGCAGTGCATGGAGACGGGCAGACGGTCGAGCTGGCGCAGCGCCTCTTCGACATCCACGCCGACGGCGGCGAAACGCTGTTTAGCCAGGTCCCAGGCTTGTTCAAGTTGAGTGGTCATGCGCAAAGCTCCTTAGTCAGTCGTTTTTGCTGAAACTGCGCCCGGTAGCGGGCAATGTCATGGCAGGGATTGGGGGTGAAGGTGGTCAGGCTGTTATTCGCCGTCACCACCGAACGGAAATCGTCGACGTTTGATAGTTCGTCCAGCGTCATCAACTGAATGCCAATGTTGCCGAGCGTGGAAGCCTCTACGGGGCCTGCCACCACGTTAATGCCGCAGGCATCGGCGCAGAGCTGGTTCAGCAGCTGGTTCTGGCAGCCGCCGCCCACGATGTGCAGCTGGCTGAACGGTTTACCGCGAAGGTCAGCCAGTTCGCTCAGGATGTCGGCATAGAGCAGGGCGAGGCTGTCAAAAATACAGCGCGCCAGCTCGGCGGGGCGGGAAGGTACCGGCTGCCCCGCGTCAAAACAGGCGGCCTGGATCTCAGCGCTCATGTGCACCGGGTTAATAAAGCGGTCGTCGTTCGGGTTAATCAGGAAGGTGCAGGCCTTTAGCTTTTCGGTTTCCGCAATAAGTGCGGGCAGGTCGGTGACGTTCTGCTCTTTCAGCACCCGCTGGAGCAGCCACAGGCCCATAATGTTCTTCAGCACGCGGTAGCGTCCTTCGGCACCGCCTTCGTTGGTGATATTGGCGGCCAGCGCGTTGTCGCTGGTGTAAGGCGTTTTGCTCTCAAAACCCATCAGCGACCAGGTACCGGAGGAGAGATAGGCCGCGTCTTTGCTGGCGAGCGGCGAGGCAATGACCGCGCTTGCGGTGTCGTGACTGGCGACGGCGACAACGGGAATTTCATTCCCCTGCGGGCAAATCCACTGGCCGATCACATTGCCCGGATGGGTTGGCGCGCCGAACCAGGACGGCGAGGCGCCCGTCCATGCCAGCAGGTGTTCATCCCAGTTATCGGTGTTGATATTGACCAGCTGCGTGGTGGTGGCGTTGGTGTATTCCCAGTTCATGTTGCCGGTCAGACGATAGCTTAAGTAGTCCGGGATCAGCAGCGCATGCGCCACCTTTTCAACCAGCTCTGGCTGTTGCTCCACCAGCGCGCGCAGCTGGTACAGCGTGTTAAACGGCAGAAACTGAATGCCGCTGCGACCATAGATGTTCTCTTTGCCAAGCTGCGCGATGGCGTGCGCCATAAGCCCATCGGTGCGGCTGTCGCGGTAGGAGACGGGCAGGCCGACGCGTTCGCCGTGACTGTCCAGCAGCACGTAATCCACGCCCCAGGTATCAATGCCGATACTGTCGATGCGGATACCGTTTTCGCAGACGTTGTGAAGTCCGGTGCGGATCTCCGCCTCCAGCGCATCGATATCCCAGGTCACAAAACCGTCCTGTTTTTGCAGACAATTGGCGAAACGGTGCATTTCGCGAAGCGTAAGGGTGTGCTGGTCACAGTCCCAGGTGGCGAGCATTACACGGCCGCTGGATGCGCCTAAATCGACAGCCACACAATGGCGAAAATTCATGGTCGGGTCCTTTCTTAAGTCATTAGCGATGAGTGTAAGAAAGGGAAGAAATAGCCACCTTCTCGCCACTGACAGCCCAAATCTCGCGCTGGCAAGAAAGCAAAGGTGAACGTGAGGGAGTTCACAGTTTCCAGTAATGACGGGGTTTGCAGGCAGTGTGACGGTGACCGCATTTCCCGATCTTTCCGCCTGTTTCTTGAAAAATCGGCAGCTTTTGCGCGGTTTACTGTCAAAAATTTAAGGTGAGCGTGGAGGGCCTTAATTACTATTTTGAGAACTTTTCTCATTGGTGGGGGCCGTTATGACCGTACTGCACAGCGTCGATTTTTTTCCTTCGGGGGCTTCTCCCGTCGCGATTGAGCCACGGCTTCCTCAGGCTGCGTTCCCGGAGCATCATCATGATTTTCATGAGATTGTGATTGTTGAGCACGGAACGGGCATCCACGTATTCAACGGTCAGCCGTATACCATCAGCGGCGGTACGGTGTGCTTCGTGCGTGACCACGACAGGCACCTGTATGAACATACCGACAACCTGTGTCTGACCAACGTACTCTATCGTTCCCCGGACGCGTTCCAGTTTCTCTCCGGGTTGAATCAGCTGTTGCCGCAGGAGAAGGACGGCCACTACCCGTCGCACTGGCGGGTGAATCAATCCACGTTACAGCAGGTGCGTCAGCTGGTGAGCCAGATGGAGCAGAGCGAGGACGGGCAGGAGACGCACGCGATTGCCACCCGCGAGCTGCTGTTTATGCAGCTGCTGGTGCTGCTGCGCCGAAGCAGCCTGGTGGAAGGGGTGGAAAATAATGACGCACGGCTGAACCAGCTTATGGCCTGGCTGGAAGATCATTTCGCTGAAGATGTCTGCTGGGAAACGCTGGCGGACGACTTTTCGCTCTCGCTGCGCACGCTGCATCGTCAGCTCAAGCAGCATACCGGGCTCACGCCGCAGCGTTACCTTAACCGTCTGCGCCTGATCAAAGCGCGTCACCTTTTACGGCATACCGACGAAAGCGTTACAGAAATTGCTTATCGCTGCGGTTTCGGCGACAGTAACCACTTTTCGACGCTATTTCGCCGGGAATTTAGCTGGTCGCCGCGCGATATTCGTCAGGGGAAAGACGCGTTGCTTCAGTAACGCGAGGGCAGTCACCGTTTTCTGGCCGCAAAAAAGCTAATAATGCCCGGTTATTCGCCGTAGAGGTTGTGGTGTGGCCGCTCAGTTAATTCTTCGCAAAGATGATTTTTTTGCCTCCGCGAGTCAGGCCGTCGCGGTGGCCGACCGTTACCCGCAAAATGTCTTTGCCGAGCACACCCATGAGTTCTGCGAGCTGGTGCTGGTGTGGCGCGGCAACGGCCTTCACGTCCTCAACGACCGGCCCTACCGCATCACGCGCGGGGATCTGTTTTACATTCGCGCCGAAGACAAACACGCCTACGCCTCGGTTAACGATCTGGTGCTGCAGAACGTCATCTACTGCCCTGACAGGCTTAAACTGAATGTCGACTGGGCGAGCAACATTCCGGGCATTCTGAATGCCGGAGGCGAACCGCACTGGCGCTTAAGCAGCAGCGGCATGGCTCAGGTGCGCCAGACGATTTCCCAGCTGGAGCAGGAGAGCCAGAAGAGCGACCCGGTGGCAAACCAGATGTCGGAGCTGCTATTCGCCCAGCTGGTGATGACCCTGAAGCGTCATCGTTACGCCACGGATAATCCCTCCGCCACCACGCAGGAAGCGCTGCTGGATAAGCTGATCGCCCGGCTTGCGGGCAGTCTGAACAAGAGTTTCGTACTGGAAAAATTCTGCGAGCAGGAGCAGTGCAGCGAGCGCGCGCTGCGCCAGCAGTTCCGCACCCAGACGGGGATGACGATAAACCATTACCTGCGCCAGCTGCGCATCTGCCATGCCCAGTATCTGTTACAGCATACGGAGCTGATGGTCAGTGAAGTGGCGATGCGCTGCGGCTTTGAGGACAGTAACTACTTTTCGGTGGTGTTTAACCGTGAGGTGGGGATGACGCCGGTTCAGTGGCGTCATCGCAGTCGAAAAGCAGCGTAATCAGTTCGCCATGCCCAGGCCTACGATATTGGCCGCAATGATAATCACCACGCAGCCCAGGCTCAGTACGCCAACCGGACGACGTCCGGCGTTGTTCCACTCCTTCAGCACCAGCCCAACCAGCCCGCCGCACAGCACGTAGAAGCTCATGTGCAGCATCCAGCTTATGTAGTCGTACTGCGGCGGAATGCTGGCGTGGCCCCAGGCGTAGAAGAAGAACTGCAGATACCACATCAGGCCGCCGAGCGCGGAGAGCAGAACGTTGGTGAGGATCAGCGTTTTTGCCAGCGAGAAGTCGGCTTTTACCGACAGGTTCTTCACTTTTGCCAGACGGATAAAGCAGAAACCGAGGTTTACCAGCGCGCCGCCGCCCATGATCACCACGTAGCTTGGCAGGGCAACATACAGCGGGTCAACGCCCAGCGCCGCGGCGGCGTCGTGCATCGGTTTGGCGGCGTTCATGGCGAACGACATGCCCGCCGAGAAGACCCCGCACATCACCGCCAGCAGCAGCCCTTTCTTCAGGTTGAACTCTTCGGCCCTGATGCCCATCTTGCGTTCTTTTAGCTGGCCTGCGCGGGTGACGATCCCCACGCCGATCACCGCCACCAGCACGCCCAGCAGCGTCATCCGGCCGCCCTGGGTGTTGATCAGCACGTCGAAATGGCCGTTAAGGATTGGCGTCATCAGCGTGCCCACTATCAGCGTAATGCCAATCGCGATGCCGATACCCATCGACATCCCGAGGTAGCGCATGGTCAGGCCGTAGTTGATGTTGCCGATGCCCCACATCGCGCCGAACAGGAATACCGGTAGCAGAGTGGAGGCGTTGAAGGAGTAGAAGTAGCCCCAGAAATCGGGCAGCAGCATGGCGCTGATTGTCCACGGCAAAATCAGCCAGGAGACCGTACCCCCAACGGACCACATGGTTTCCCACGACCAGCCTTTCACCTTTTTGAACGGGGCATAGAAACAGGCTGCACTGGCTGCGCCTATTAAATGCCAGAAGATACCCATCGTAATCGCATGATTCATTTTTACGTCCTCATCGTTTTTATAGCCGGAGGCTTCCCCCCGACTTGATGAGTGTAAAAATTAGGCTGTTCAGGAACCTTCAGAAGGTTGCCGCACTTTTGTTTTGAATGGCAATCAGCACGTTAAGCGCGTGAGCAGACTCACAATTCTTTTATTTCTCAAAAACCGAATAACCATATAAAAACTACGGCATTGATAATCATTTTCAATATCATTTAATTAACTATAATGAACCAACTGCTTACGCGGCATTAACAGCTGTGCCGCCCGACAATAATGGAGAGGATTATGAGTTATACACTGCCATCCCTGCCGTATGCCTACGACGCACTGGAACCGCATTTCGACAAGCAGACGATGGAAATCCATCACACTAAACACCATCAGACCTACGTGAACAACGCGAATGCTGCGCTGGAAAGCCTGCCAGAGTTCGCTAATCTGCCTGTTGAAGAGCTGATCACCAAGCTGGACCAGCTGCCAGCAGACAAGAAAACCGTACTGCGTAACAACGCGGGCGGTCACGCTAACCACAGCCTGTTCTGGAAAGGCCTGAAAACCGGCACCACCCTGCAGGGCGACCTGAAAGCGGCTATCGAGCGCGACTTCGGTTCCGTAGACAACTTCAAAGCGGAATTCGAAAAAGCCGCTGCAACCCGCTTCGGCTCTGGCTGGGCGTGGCTGGTTCTGAAAGGCGACAAGCTGGCAGTGGTTTCTACTGCTAACCAGGACTCCCCGCTGATGGGTGAAGCGATCTCTGGCGCATCCGGTTTCCCAATCCTGGGTCTGGACGTATGGGAACACGCTTACTACCTGAAGTTCCAGAACCGTCGCCCTGACTACATCAAAGCGTTCTGGGATGTCGTGAACTGGGACGAAGCAGCAGCGCGTTTCGCCGCTAAAAAATAAGGTTGCATTGACGCCTGTGAGAAGCGAGTCTGATGACTCGCTTTTTTTGTATCTGCGTAATGGAGGCAGCGATGCATTACCCGGTGAACGTGTTTACAGGCAAGGTAAGGGAGTACGACGGCAGCCGCCCGAGCGCCATCGCCAAAGTGCAGGTCGACGGTGAACTGTCGCTGACCGAGCTCGGGCTTGTGGGCGACCAGCAGGCCGAAAAGAAGATCCACGGCGGGCCCGATCGCGCGCTGTGCCACTATCCGCGCGAGCACTATCAGCACTGGAAAACCGAATTTCCTGAGCAGGCGGACCTCTTCGTCGCGCCCGCGTTTGGCGAAAATCTCTCAACGGAAGGGCTGACGGAAAAGAACGTCTTTATTGGCGATATTTACCGCTGGGGCGATGCCCTGATTCAGGTGACGCAGCCACGCTCGCCGTGCTTCAAGCTCAACTACCATTTCGGGATTCAGGATATGTCGGCCCAGCTGCAAAACGCGGGTAAAACTGGCTGGCTGTACCGCGTGGTGCTTGCAGGACAAGTATCTGCGGATGCCCCGCTTGAGCTCGCGTCGCGTTTGAGCGACGTGTCCGTTTACGACGCCTGCGCGATTGCCTGGCATATGCCTTTCGACGATGAACAGTATCATCGCCTGCTGTCGGCGGCGGGGTTGTCTACCAGCTGGACAAGAACGATGCAGAAGCGGCGTATAAGCGGGAAGATCGAGAGTAGTTCGCGGAGGTTGTGGGGGAAATAGGTTCCGTAGAAAGTAGGCCGGGTAAGGCGAAGCCGCAACCCGGCACATACCGTTACGAACGCTTATACAGCGGTAGCCACAGCGTTAACCGCAGCCCGCCCAGCGGGCTGTCGTCGGCTTTCACCCAGCCGCGGTGCTGCTGCATGGCGGTTTCTACAATCGCCAGCCCCAGCCCCGTGCCGCCGGACTCGCGGTCGCGCGCTTCGTCGGTGCGGTAGAACGGACGGAAAATCTGCTCGCGATCTTCCGGGCTGACGCCTGGACCATCGTCATCGACAATGACGGTGATCCCGTCTTTATCCACCGAAAACGCCACTTCAATCTTCGTGTGCGAGTAGCGCAGGGCGTTACGCACGATATTCTCCAGCGCGCTTTCCAGCGCGTTGGGGTTACCGTACAGCGGCCACGGGCCCGGCGGGAAGTTGACGGTGAATGATTTCCCCATCTGCTCCGCTTCGAACGCCGCGTTGTCCAGCACCTCGTGCCACAGGTGATTGGCTTTCACCGTTTCGCTCACCAGCGCGTTTTTCTGCTGGTTGCGCGACATCACCAGCAGATCGTTAATCATGCTGTCCAGACGGTGCGCTTCCGTTTCAATACGCTCCAGCTCTTTGCTTTCCCCGCTGCGGCGACGCAGCAGGGCGGTGCCCAGCTGTAAGCGCGTGAGCGGGGTGCGCAGCTCGTGTGAGATGTCCGACAGCAGGCGTTGCTGGGCCGTCATCATCCGATCAAGCGCGCTGACCATCTGGTTAAAACTGGTGCCGGCGGCCAGAAACTCCTGCGGCCCGGATTCCAGCTCCGGATGCTGCCTGAGGTTGCCTTGTGCCACTTCGTCCGCCGCATTTTTCAGCTTACGCGCCGGTTTCGCCAGGCTCCACGCCAGCCATAACAGCAGCGGGGAACTGACCAGCATCGTGACGATCAGCAGCAGAAGCGGACGGTCAAACAGCAGGTTGATGAAGTCGGACTGGGAACTGCTCGCAGGGCGAATCAGGTAGAGCTGGTAGTTATCTTCCCCATCCCGTACCGAGAAAGGGCCGACCATCTCTACCCGACCATATTTCTTTTTCTGTGGGTGGTCGGCGTTATCCGCCTGGCCAATAAAGTTGCGGATGATCTGCATTTCATTGCGATCGGCGCCAATCACGCGGCCTTCGCTGGTAACCAGCAAAAGACGTTGTCCTGGCGGCGCCCACTTGTCGATAGCGCGAAACAGCCTGCGCCACCACATTAAATCGTTCGGCGGATCGTTTGCCAGCTCCGCTTCCACGTGCTGCTCGATCATCACGCCCTGACGTTGCTCGCTGTCGAGCAGCTCCGTCATCTGGCGTGAGTCGAGTTTTGGCAACATCAAAACGAGCATTAAAACCAGTGCCAGCGTCAGCCAGAAGATGGCGAAGATGCGGGCGGTTAAGCTGCCTATCATGAAGCAGAAACCATCAGATAACCGCGACCTCGCAGGGTTTTAAACCATGGGTGACCGTCTTTACGCTCCGGCAGCTTGCGGCGCAGGTTAGAGATGTGCATGTCGATGGCGCGGTCAAACGGCGTGAGGCGTTTGCCCAGCACTTCCTGGCTTAAATGTTCACGCGATACCACCTGGCCAAGATGTTGCGCCAGTAGATACAGCAGGGTGAACTCGGTGCCGGTGAGCTCCAGCGTCTGGCCGTCGAAGCTTGCTTCCTGACGGCCCGGGTTCAGGCTCAGGGAGTCCACTTCCAGCGTTGGCGAGCTGTTGTCGGTATTCTGCTGCTGCTCGCTCCAGTGGGAACGGCGCAGGATCGCGCGAATACGGGCCACCAGTTCACGGTCGTTGAACGGCTTCGGTAAATAGTCATCCGCACCCAGCTCAAGGCCGAGAACGCGGTCAAGCTCGCTGCCGCGGGCGGTCAGCATGATAACGGGGGTCTGGTGTGTCTGGCGAAGCTCTTTCAGCGTATCAATACCGTTTTTCTTTGGCATCATTACGTCGAGCAAAAGTAGATCGATGCTGTCGTCAAGGAGACTCAGCGCCTGCTCGCCATCATGGGCAACCAGGACGTTGAAACCTTCCATGTCGA
>OKVX01000454.1_pt1 | contig 21510 bp, 17 predicted proteins | sample 1606941 | NCBI WGS metagenome assembly OKVX01 (sample SAMN03281016, study PRJEB24777) | human gut metagenome | isolation source: fecal sample PR161 from 1 month old female Malay infant, caesarean... | reverse complement strand
CCCGGGAAAGTGAGACGGCTGAATATAGTTAACGAGATGAAAAAGCTGGGAAAAGAGTACAGTAATATGGTCATGGTTGCATGACCATATTACTGGGGATCCCTCAGCCCACAGGGAGAGGGAGAAAACCATCATGTAGGCCGGGTAAGGCGAAGCCGCCACCCGGCAAACAGCATCATCGCTGTTCATCCAGCTGCAACGCCACATACAGCAGCAGTCTGTCGTCAAAACTTCCCAGATCCAGCCCTGTCAGCTCCGAAATCCGGTTGAGCCGATACTCCAGCGTGTTGCGGTGAATGAACAGCGCTTTCGACGTCGCCAGCGGCTGCACGTTATGCCGGAACCACGCCTGTAGCGTCCGGCGCAGCAGGCCATTGTTGTCCATCGCTTTCAGACGCGCGAGCGGACGCGCCAGCTCATTGGCCTGCCAGCCACCGCGCAGGCTGTCGAGCAGTACCGGCAGCATCAGATCCTGATAAAAATAGCTGCGGCTTTCCGGCATTCGCTGTTTACCCACCATCATCGTGGTACGCGCCGTACGCCATGAGCGGGCGATACTGCCAGGCCCGTTAAAGTAATTCCCCAGGGCGACGCGAAAACGCAGCTGACCATTCTCTTTCATACGGGAAATTAACTGCTCCACACGACGACGGTGATCTTCCGCATCCCAGCGACCGAACGCGTTAAGTGCCGGCTTGAGCACCACCATTTCCGTCAGGGATACAATCGCCACCAGGTTGTCGCGCTCCGGCGTTGCCAGCGCGTTTTGTAGCTGCTGCAATTCAGCCATCGCGCTATCGACCCCCAGCTGGCCGCTATCCACCTCAATCACCGCCACGACGCGCGGTTGGTTCAGGTCAATACCCAGACGCTGCGCCCACTCGCTCAGCGCAGGCGTATGCTCCTCTGCCTGAATCAGATTCATCACCAGCTCTTCGCGCAGACGGCTGTCCTGGGCCAGCAGGTGCATCAGGCGCGACTGCTCCAGCATCATCTCCGCCGTCATGCAGACCAGCTCGCCATATTTACGCAGTGATTCGGGTTCACCGGTCAGGCCTATTACGCCAACAATTTCCCCTTCAAGGCGCAGCGGTAAATTGATGCCCTGACGGACGCCGTGCAGGTGTTTCGCCACGGCATCATCGATATCCACGACCCGCCCCTGGGAAAGCACCAGCAGTGCACCTTCGTGCAATTCCCCAATACGCTCGCGATCGCCGCTGCCAATAATGCGCCCGCGGGCATCCATTACGTTGATATTGGTATCAATGATGCGCATGGTGCGCGCCACGATATCCTGCGCCATTTTGGTATCAAGATGCCAGCCAGCCATGTAACCCTCCTGTGAGCAGAGCTCAAGCATAGGGAAGTTCAGCAGCGACTGCATTGTGCGAATGCACAAAGTGAGAGGGGGAAGTATGGAGTTGCGGTAGGCGTCACAGAAACAAGAAAGCCCCTGCGTACAGGGGCTTAAGAGAATTACTGCATCAGCAGGTAAATTGAGGTGTCACCGCGCTGGATATTCAGCGCCAGCACGGACGGTTTGCTGTCGAGAATTTTGCGCAGTTCAGCGATGTTTTTCACCGGTTGCTGGTTAGCCCCCATGATCACATCGCCTTTTTTCAGGCCGATACGGGCAGCAGGTGAATTTGCTTTCACGTTGTTCACCACCACGCCTTTGTCCTGGCCCTTGTTACTCATCTCTGCGCCTTCAATTCCGCTGAAGATGGTGCTGGAGTCCACCTGATTCTGGCTGCTCTGCTGCAGTTCCAGGCTTACGTTAACCGGTTTGCCGTCACGCAGCAGGCCAAGGGTCACTTTGCTGCCAATTGGCATCGAGCCCACTTCCGCACGCAGGGCGGCAAAGCTGCTGATCGGTTTACCGTTCAGAGAGGTGATCACATCACCCGCTTTAATGCCCGCCTTCGCTGCAGAGGAGTTCGGCATAACCTGGCTGACGAACGCACCGCGCTGCGCATCCACCTTCATCGCTTTCGCCAGCTCGGAGTTCAGCTCGGTACCCATAATACCCAGCTCACCGCGTTTCACCTGGCCGTACTGCACCATCTGAGCAGTCAGGTTTTTCACCATGTTGCTCGGGATAGCAAAGCCGATACCGATGTTACCGCCGTCCGGTGCCAGAATAGCGGTGTTGATACCGATCAGCTCGCCGTTCAGGTTCACCAGCGCACCGCCGGAGTTACCGCGGTTGATTGCCGCGTCCGTCTGGATGAAGTTTTCATAGTTTTCCGCATTCAGGCCGCTACGGCCCAGCGCAGAAACAATACCGGAGGTCACGGTTTCACCCAGACCGAACGGGTTACCGATAGCGACGGTGTAATCGCCCACGCGCAGCGCATCGGAGTCGGCAATTTTAATCGCCGTCAGGTTCTTCGGATCCTGAATCTGGATCAGCGCAATGTCGGAGCGCGGATCTTTACCCACCACTTTAGCATCGAATTTACGACCATCGCTCAGCTGAACTTTAATGGTGCTGGCGTTATCCACAACGTGGTTGTTGGTGACCACGTAGCCTTTTGCGGCATCAATAATCACACCGGAACCAAGCGCCATGAATTTCTGTTGCTGGCCGCCGCCCTGGCCGTCATCCCCTGCGCCACCGCCCTGACAGAACGGAGAACTCTGGAATGGCGAACCGTCCTGGCAGAACGGTGAATTGTCACCGAAGAACTGCTGGAAGTTACGCGGCATGCGCGGCGTATTGACGGTCGTGCTGCCCTCAACGTTAATACTCACCACCGATGGCATCACTTTTTCGAGCATCGGTGCCAGGCTTGGCATCTGCTGCGCGGTTGCTGCCGACGACGCGGTCTCGGCTGCAGTAGCAGTCAGAGGAGACAGCGCTAAACCTAAACTCAGAGCCAGTGCACTCATTGCTAATGTGGTTTTTTTCATGTTTCTCAATCTCGATTTACAGGTAACGCAAAATTGCTGTGTAACTCAGATTCATTTTATACCGCTTAGTTCCGGCCATAAGTTTATGGAAAAGGTAAAAATTTATTGGCCTTCTTTACAAAACTCCGGAATTATTCCACGGCCATGAGCTTGCGGTATTCATCCCAGGCATACAAATCGGTCATGCCGCTGATATAGTCCTGGATTAGACGGCAGCGATAATAATATTCCATCACCGGCCATTCCAGAGCGTGGCGATCCAGCTTACCCATCGCTTCGACATACGCCAGCCGATGGCGGGTAGAAAGTTTCTGATAAAGCCGGGATTCGATAGGAATTCGCCGCACGCGTTCTTTTTCCACCAGCTCGCTAAACTCCTCGACGGAGAGCTGAAGCAACGGGGAATAAATTTCCAGTAATCCACTGATTACACGGTATCCCTGCAGTTCCAGCTGCTCGACATCAGGATGGCTGAACACATGCCGCATCGCCACATGTTTATAAAGCTCAAGGAGTTGGCTGAAACTGCTGTCATCTTCCAGCAGCGCGTGATTGAATTCCCCGCTAAAGATTTGCGGCAAATTATCAATAAAGCGCGAGGCGGCATACGGCACCAGTTTATTTAATGTATTGACCCGCAAATACATAAAGAACTGATCTTCCGTACTGCGGCTCAACGTATTTGAGCGCGATTTTTCCCAGGCATTTTCGACAACCTGCGCAAACAGCGATCCTTTTTCATGGGTTCCCCATGCCGCATAAAGATGCTGATAAAGCTCCTCGACGCTAAATATCCTTTTCTCAACGGCATCTTCCAGGTCAGCCACGCAATAGGAAATATCGTCGGCGGCTTCCATAATCCACGTCAATGGGAATCGGCCGTTTGGCGTCAGGGAAAGTTCTTTACGCAGCCGTTCTATATAGGCCTCTTCGGAAAGGTAATAGCCCGGTTTTTTCATTAAATAGCTGTGGGATGCGGGCGTCTCCCCCATCCACCACGCGGGACGCGTATATTTCAAAATGCAGCCAACCTGCGCCCAGGTCAGGTTCATGCGCATCAGGGAGTGCACCAGCCGGATCCCCTGCGCGTTGCCCTCAAAGTGACAGAGATCCTGGCGCACTTTGCGGCGCAGATCGTTCAGCCCTTCTTCGCCTTCACGCAGGCGTAAATCGCGCACGATGCAGCGGTCATCGCTGAGTGGCTGGCTTGCCGCATCCGACGGATAAAGCCGTTGTTTAAACCAGTCATTAATAGCCGCCTCGCCAAAATGGCCAAAAGGCGGGTTGCCGATGTCATGCATCAGGCAGGCCATCTCAACGATGCTCTCGAAAGGCCCCGTCAGCTCATCCAGGCCATAGGTTTCCAGTAAACGCTGCTCTTTGAGGCGGCTTAAAATCTCTTTGGCAATATAACGCCCGACCTGCTGCACTTCCATGGAGTGGGTTAAGCGCGTGCGCACCGCGGCGTTACGCTCCAGCGGGAATACCTGGGTCTTTTGCTGCAGACGCCGGATGGCGGGCGAGTTAATAATCCTGCCGCGATCGCTTTCGAAGATACGCAGGATCTCATGTTCGCTCTTTTCGCCCTGCGGCGAACGGAAACGTCGGTGCCAGTTAATTTTGGTACGAAAATCGATTGGTGACATGTGCTCCCCCGCGTGAGAATGCGTTTCCCCTTAACCGCATGATAGACTATGCCTCTTAACAAGGCACATCGCGAGTAAATCTATGAAAATCGGCATTATTGGTGCAATGGAAGAAGAAGTTACGCTCCTGCGTGACAAAATTGAGAACCGTCAGACCCTCTCTCTCGGGGGTTGTGAGATCTACACCGGGCAGCTGAACGGTGTTGAGGTGGCTCTGCTGAAATCAGGCATCGGTAAAGTGGCTGCTGCGCTGGGTGCGACCCTGCTGCTTGAGCGCTGCAAGCCGGACGTCATCATTAACACGGGCTCAGCAGGCGGTCTGGCACCGACGCTGAAAGTGGGCGATATCGTTGTCTCCGACGAAGCGCGTTACCACGATGCTGACGTCACCGCGTTCGGCTACGAATACGGCCAGCTTCCGGGCTGCCCGGCAGGGTTTAAAGCTGACGATAAACTGATAGCGGCGGCTGAAGCCTGCATTGCTGAGCTCAATCTCAACGCGGTACGCGGCCTGATTGTCAGCGGTGATGCGTTCATCAATGGCTCGGTCGGTCTGGCGAAAATCCGTCATAACTTCCCGCAGGCGGTTGCCGTAGAGATGGAAGCGACCGCGATTGCGCACGTTTGCCACAATTTCAGCGTACCATTCGTGGTGGTTCGCGCCATCTCTGACGTGGCAGACCAGCAGTCTCACATCAGCTTCGACGAGTTCCTGGCCGTTGCGGCAAAACAGTCCACCGTGATGGTGGAACGCCTGGTGCAGAACCTGGCGCGTGGCTAAACGGTCTATCAGGGCGCTGGCCGCCCTGCTGCTGCTTGCACCGGCGTGGCTGTTCGCCGCGCCGCGTGTGATTACCCTCTCTCCCGCTAACACCGAACTGGCGTTTGCCGCCGGGATCACCCCCGTTGGCGTCAGCAGCTTTTCAGATTACCCCCCACAGGCGGCCGGCATTGAACAAGTGGCAACCTGGCAAGGGATGAATCTTGAGCGCATTGTGGCGCTTAAGCCGGATCTCGTGCTGGCCTGGCGCGGCGGTAACGCCGAGCGGCAGGTTAACCAGCTCACCTCGCTTGGCATCAAGGTCATGTGGGTTGACGCGGTAAGTATTGAGCAGGTCGCTCAGGCTCTGCGCGCCCTGGCCCCTTATAGCCCTGCGCCTCAAAAAGCCGTGAGTGCGGCGAACCAGATGCTCAGCGACTATGCCGCGCTGAAAGCCCAATACGATACGCCTGTTAAAAAGCGCATCTTCCTGCAGTTCGGCAGCCAGCCGCTGTTTACCACCGGAAAAGGCTCAATTCAGAACCAGGTGCTGGAAGTGTGCGGCGGTGAAAATATCTTTGCTGCCAGCCGGGTACCGTGGCCTCAGGTGAGCCGTGAGCAGGTCCTGGCGCGCCAGCCGCAGGCTATCGTCGTGGTCGGAAATGCGAGCGAGATTCCTAAAATTAAACAATTCTGGCAGAGCCAGCTAAAAATTCCGGTGATCCCACTCAACGGTGACTGGTTTGAACGCGCCAGCCCGCGTATTATCCTCGCCGCAAAACAGCTCTGTGCCGCCCTGGCAGAGGGTCATTAACATTTGTTCGAGGATTTAACGATGCTCGTTTATTGGCTGGATATTCTTGGTACAGCCGTTTTTGCTATCTCCGGCGTCCTGCTCGCCGGAAAACTACGCATGGATCCGTTTGGCGTGCTGGTGCTTGGCGTGGTGACCGCCGTTGGCGGCGGGACAATCCGCGATATGGCGCTGGCAAATGGCCCGGTGTTTTGGGTGAAAGATCCTACCGATCTTGTGGTCGCGATGGTCACCTGTCTGTTAACCATTGTGCTGGTTCGCCAGCCCCGCCGATTACCCAAATGGATATTGCCGGTACTGGATGCCGTCGGTCTGGCCGTGTTTGTCGGTATTGGCGTCAATAAGGCGTTTAATGCGGGCACCGGCCCGATGGTGGCGATCTGCATGGGCGTGTTAACCGGCGTGGGCGGCGGCATCATTCGCGACATTCTGGCGCGTGAGGTGCCGATGATCCTGCGTACTGAAATTTACGCAACGGCCTGTATTGCGGGCGGCATTGTCCACGCGACCGCGTACTACACGTTTGCAATTCCGCTGGAAAACGCCGCGATGCTGGGGATGGTCGTGACGCTGGTGATACGTTTAGCGGCGATACGCTGGCACCTGAAGCTGCCGACGTTTGCGCTGGATGAAACTTCAAGATAGGCGTCGTTTATAAGCCCGGAGGCGCTTCGCTTACCGGGCCTACAATCCGCATTCAGGCTTAAATGCTGAACGAAGAACCACACCCGCAGGTGCTTGTTGCGTTCGGGTTGGTCACCACAAAACGCGAACCTTCCAGACCTTCGGTGTAATCCACCGAACCGCCCACCAGATACTGCAGGCTCATCGGGTCAACTACCAGCGCGACGCCTTGCTTCTCGATGGTCATATCGCCGTCGTTCACCTGATCGTCAAAGGTAAAACCGTACTGGAAGCCGCTGCAGCCGCCACCGGTAATATAGACACGCAGTTTCAGATCCGGATTGTCTTCGTCGGCAATCAGGGTTTTCACTTTGTTGGCTGCTGCTTCGGTAAATTCCAGCGGCACAGCTACGTCATCACTCATCTTATGCTCCCATGAATACTGCTATTGGGTAAAATTCACCCAATTCTTTTCGTCATTATCTAATACCCTGGTAATTCATTCAAGTATTCTGCGTGGCGGCCCGCTCCGCCTCTTGTTTTGCCAGGGTACGCGCGAGGATGGTGGAGTATAGCGGTTTTCCACCCAGGAATTGGGCTAATAGTGTCGCGCCGAGACAGGTAATGATCATTGGCAAAATGAGCTGGTAATTATCCGTCATCTCCAGCACCAGCACGATGCCGGTTAACGGCGCGCGCAGGGACGCGGCCAGCAGCGCTCCCATCCCGGCCACTGCAAAGGTGCCGGCGTCCAGGTGGTAAGCGGGGAAACCTGCCTCAGCCGCCATACCAAACGCGGTGCCGAGCAGCGTTCCCAGCGCCAGCATCGGGGCAAAAATTCCGCCGGGCGCGCCGGAGGAGAAGCACAGTACCGTCGTAATGACCCTGGAGAAAAACATAAACAGCAGCAAACCCACGCTGAAATTCCCGGCTGCGGCAATGGGAATCAGCCCGAAACCGCCGCCCGCGGCATTCGGTTCAATAAAGCCGAGCACGCCACAAATGCCGCCCAGCAGGCCGCCCATCAGCACCCATTTCGTGGTATTGCCGCCGTGAACGCGCTGGAACATATCCTGAGCGCGTAAGATAAAGGTGTTAAACAGCGGGCCCACCACACCAAAAATCATGCCGAGGATCAGGTATAGCCACAGGGTGTTAACCGGTGCGTTGGTCAGTTTACCGACTTCAATCACCGCCCCTTCGCCATTAAAGATGCGAAAGACGATGCTCGACATAATGACGCCGGTAAACACCGCTTTAATGGAGATCAGGTTGTAGCGGAACTGCGCGCGCATCTCTTCGATGATGAACAAAATACCGGCCAGCGGCGCGTTAAACGCCGCAGAAAGCCCCGCCGCTGCACCGGTGGCCAGCAGCGTATGGCGCGCCTCGGCGCTGCGCATGCGGAACAGATCGCCCACCATGCGGCCGACGTTCCCCCCCAGCTGCACCGTTGGCCCTTCCCGGCCGAGCACCATCCCTGCGCCCAGCGTCCCCATCCCGCCAATAAACTTAACCGGGATCACCCGCCACCAGCGCACCGGGCGCAGCTCCTCCAGCGCGCCTTCAATTTCCGGGATGCCAGACCCGCCCGCCTCCGGGGCGAATTTACGCACCAGAAAATACCCCACCATGGCAAACAGCGCAGACAGGCCGAATGCCGCTACCCAGACCAGCCATTCACGATCGGCAAAACCGGCTACGGTACCCACTCGCCAGTTGAGTACGGCGTTAACCGCTTTTTCAAACGCCACGCCAACCAGCCCTGCAAGGGTACCCACCACGGCAGCAGCCAGCAGGATCGCCAGCGGCGTTTTATCGCGATTGAGCAGCCGCCGAATGCTGATTCGGTGCTGGGCGCGCGTAAACTGTTGTTCTTCAAAAGACGGGGAATCTGATTTCATGTCCTGTTCTTATTCGTCATACAAAAAGCCGCGAAGATTTTACCAGAGACCTTCCCTGCGACGCCTGAAAAATACTTAACAAATCTTAAAGCATTAACAGGCTAAAAATTTCATAACCTTCTGCGGATCACTTAGAATAGTGTGCTTAATCATTTTATACGAACCAGGAACGACGCCATGAGCAAGTCTGAAAACCTCTACAGTGCAGCCCGCGAGCTAATCCCCGGTGGCGTGAACTCGCCAGTACGCGCCTTTACCGGCGTGGGCGGCACGCCGCTGTTTATTGAACGTGCTGACGGCGCGTATCTGTATGATGTCGATGGCAAAGCCTATATCGATTACGTCGGTTCCTGGGGGCCGATGATTCTCGGACATAACCATCCCGCCATTCGTAACGCGGTCATCGAAGCCGCGCAGCGCGGCCTGAGCTTCGGTGCGCCGACCGAGATGGAAGTGAAAATGGCGGAGCTGGTTACCGAACTGGTGCCGACCATGGACATGGTGCGTATGGTGAACTCCGGTACCGAAGCCACCATGAGCGCCATCCGTCTGGCGCGCGGCTTTACTGGTCGCGACAAAATCATCAAATTCGAAGGCTGCTACCACGGCCATGCGGACTGCCTGCTGGTGAAAGCGGGCTCCGGCGCGCTGACCCTCGGCCAGCCAAACTCGCCTGGCGTACCTGCTGATTTCGCGAAGCACACCCTGACCTGCACCTACAACGATCTGAACACCGTTCGCGCGGCGTGCGAGCAGTATCCGCAGGAGATCGCCTGCATTATCGTTGAACCGGTAGCGGGCAACATGAACTGCATCCCGCCGCAGCCTGACTTCCTGCCGGGCCTGCGCGCGCTGTGCGATGAGTTCGGCGCGCTGCTGATCATCGATGAAGTGATGACCGGCTTCCGCGTGGCACTGGCGGGCGCCCAGTCTTATTATGAGGTTGAGCCGGACCTGACCTGCCTCGGCAAAATCATCGGCGGCGGCATGCCGGTCGGTGCTTTCGGCGGTCGTAAGGACGTGATGGAAGCCCTGGCGCCAACCGGCCCGGTTTACCAGGCGGGCACGCTCTCCGGTAACCCAATTGCCATGGCTGCAGGCTTCGCCTGTCTGACCGAAGTGGCGCAGCCGGGTATTCATGAAACCCTGACGGACCGTACCACGCAGCTGGCAAACGGTCTGCTGGAAGCCGCAGAAGAAGCGGGAATTCCGCTGGTTGTTAACCACGTGGGAGGCATGTTCGGGATTTTCTTCACCGATGCGAAAACCGTGACCCGCTATCAGGACGTGGTGAAGTGCGACGTTGAACGCTTCAAGCGCTTCTTCCACCTGATGCTGGAAGAAGGCGTGTACCTGGCACCGTCCGCGTTCGAAGCGGGCTTTATGTCCGTGGCGCACAGCGAAGAAGATATCAATAACACCATCGACGCGGCGCGTAAGGTGTTTGCGAAGCTTTAAGGGCATTGCCGGGTGGCGCTAACGCTTACCCGGCCTACGATGTTCTCCCTCTCCCCGTGGGAGAGGGTATCAGGCCGCACCTGACTACCGACTCTGCTTTCTCAACAGATAGATAAAGTAAGGCGCACCGATAAAGGTCGACAGCAGGCCCGCCGGGATCTGATACGGGAACAGCACCATCCTTCCACACCAGTCGGCAAACACCAGAATGACCCCGCCCGTCAGGGCCGACATCACAATATGTGGCATCGTCCGTCGGAAACCCATCATTCTGGCGATATGCGGCGCCATCAACCCTACAAAGCTTAGTGGACCGATGGTCATGGTGGCGGTTGCCGTCAGACACGCCGCCAGCAGAAGAAGCGCGACGCGCGTTGGCGTCAGCGCTAAGCCAACCGCACGCGCGGTTTCGCCCCCCAGCGGCAGAATGGTCATCCAGCGACGGCACAGCGGTACCATCGCCAGCAGCACGATCATAACGCTTCCGGACCAGGCAACCTGGCTGGCGGTGGCGTTGTACGTTGAGCCGGAAATCCAGGTCAGGATCTTCGCCATGCGCGGATCGCCGCTCGCCTGCAGCATCATCAGCAGCATAGTAAAGGCGGTGCTGAGCGCCATACCGGCCAGCAGCATGCGGTGCGGAGAAAATCCACCGCGGCCAGAGGCAACCAGAATAATCATCAGCGTGGCCGCAGCACCGATACTCCCGGCAGGCATCAGCCAGCCAAACGCATTGCCCGGCACCAGGAAGAGCATCAGCACCACGCCAAAGGCCGCGCCGGAGCTGATCCCCAGCACTTCAGGGCTTGCCATCGGGTTACCGGTCAGACGCTGAATAATACAGCCCGCCACCGCCAGCATCACCCCGGCAATCAGCGCGGAGAGAATACGCGGCCAGCGCCACTGCAGCAGTTCGTTGAGTAAGTCTCCCGTTGCCCAGTGCCAGCCTGCGGCATCGCGCCCAAACGCGAGGGCGGCAAACGAGGCGATAAATAACACCGCCAGACCGGCAAGGCTGAACCACAGCACCGACTGACGTTCAGCGTAGACCTTATCGCCCGCGTCCATCGCTGGGGCGCTGATGCTGCGCAGGCGCGGGAGCAGCCACAGCAGCAGCGGCGCACCGATAAGCGCCGTTGCCGACCCGGTAGACACTTCCATCCAGACGCGCGCCAGCCAGAGAATGATCTGATCGGAAAGCCAGAGGATCAGCGCCCCGATCAGCGGCGCCAGCAGCAGACGTGCCAGAAGGCGACGCGCCCCGAGCATTTTCGCGAGCAGCGGCGCAAAGAGGCCGATAAACCCGATGATGCCAACCGCGTTAACCAGCAGAGCGCTTAACACAATCGCCAGCGTGAGCGCCGCCAGACGAGCCAGCGACAGCGCCAGCCCCAGGTTGCGCGCCACGCCATCATCCAGCCCCATCAGAGTGAGCGGACGCAGCAGCAGCAGCGTGAGCACCACGCCGCCAAACAATTGTGGCCACAGGCGCTGGACGATACTCCAGTCGGTCTGGGTGAGCGTGCCGGTGCTCCACATAAACATGCTTTGCAGCTGGTCGTGGTGAAACAGCACCAGAAGCTGGTTGATCGCGCCGCAGTAGAGGCTGACGACCAGCCCGGCGAGGATCAGCGTGACCGGCGAGAGACGTTTTCCCCAGGCCACGCCAAAGACCAGCGCGCCCACGACGCAGGCACCTGCCAGCGCGGCAAACTGCGAGGTTAATGCCCCCGGCAGCGTCCAGAGGGTGGTGATGGTGATCCCCAGCTGTGCCCCCGTCGCCACGCCCAGCGTGGTTGGCTCCGCCAGCGGGTTACGTAGCACCTGCTGGAACAGCACGCCCACCAGTCCCAGCCCCGCCCCGACCAGCAGGGAGATGCTAAGACGCGGCAGCAGGCTGTAGTGGAACAACATCTGCTGAATATTGTCGATATCCGGAGCGGCAAACGCGGCCGCCCACTGCTCGCGCGGCAGTGCCGTGGAGAGGTTGAACCCGGTTAGCGCCAGCGCCGCCAGAAAAATCAGCCCCAGCAGCAGCGCCGGGAAACGGGCAATACGCGTACTCATGCTTTGCCCCCCATCACGTTGTCCAGCACGCGGGCAAAGTGCATTGCCGACAGCGTCGCGCCGTAAAACCATACCGCAGGGGCGCGCAGGAAGCGCTGCTCGCGCACGAACGGCATCGCCTGCCAGAGCGGGGTCGCCATCAGGGTTTGCATTTCACGCTCGTTGCCGTGGTCAAAGCACAGCACGTCGACGTCGCGAAACGCCGCCAGGCGGTCGATGCCCACGGCGGTGCTTCCCCAGAACGTCATCTCGCCTTCCCAGGCGTTGCGAATGCCGAAGTTGTCGAGCACTTCCTGGAACAGGCAGTTCTTTCCAAAGACCAGCATATGGCGGGCATCCAGCAGCGTCACCATCAGCAAAGGCCGATCGCCACGGCGGGCAAAGCGCGGCTTAAGAGACTCAATCAGCGCGTCAAACTCATCGAGATGCTGTTTTGCTTCCGCTTCCCGGTTGAGGAACTGGGCCATCTCATGGATGGAATTTTTTGCCATGGTCAGCGGCTTTTTACCGTCGCTAAAGGAAAAGCCTCGTCCCGGCGCAATCTTCGCCATGATCTCTTCCGACGGGCCATACCCCGCAGACCAGAATAAATAAGACGGTTTCATCTGCGTGAGAAGCTCAAGGTTTGGCTCCGTGCGCAGACCGATGTCGATGACCGAGTCCGGCAGTTTTGGCTCATTCACCCACAGGGTGTAGTTGGGAATGTCGGCCACGCCGTAGGGCGTGATACCCAGGGCCATCATCAGCTCGACGGGTAACCACTCCAGCGCCACGATGCGGTGCGGATCGATAGCGGCGGCGCGGGCCGGGGCCATCTTCAACAGCAGCGGCGAGAGCGCCATGGCCGTCAGCAGGCGACGGCGGCTAATGTATGTTGAATCCAGCATCAGTAGACAAAGCTCACGGGAGCAGCCCCGGCCGGGTGAGGCAAGATACCCATCGGAATACCGTAAATATGTTCCAGCGTTTCGCTGCGCATCAGCTCAGACGGCGTGCCCTGAGCGATCATTTCACCGCCGCGCAGCGCGACGAGGTAGTCACAGTAGCGTGCCGCCATGTTGATATCGTGCAGGACAGCGATCACCGTCAGGCCGCGCTGCTGGCTTAAGCGATGCACCAGCGCCAGCACGTCGACCTGATGGGCGATATCCAGCGCAGAGGTCGGTTCATCCAGCAGCAGGCAGCGGCTGTCCTGCGCCACCAGCATCGCAATCCACGCCCGCTGACGTTCACCGCCGGACAGACTATCCACCAGGCGATGCGCCAGCGGTTTTAGCCCTACCAGCGCAATCGCCTCTTCTACTTTCTCCCGGTCGGCGACGCCGAAGCGGCCAAGTGCCCCGTGCCACGGATAGCGGCCAATCGCTACCAGCTCACGCACCGTCATCCCTTCCGCCTGCGGCAGCTGCTGCGGCAAGTAGGCCACCTTGCGGGCAAAGGCTTTACTGCTCCAGCCCTCCAGCGGCCGATCGTCCAGCAGAATATCCCCTTCAGAAGGTGGCTGGTGGCGTCCCAGCATCTTGAGCAGCGTGGATTTACCGGAACCGTTGTGGCCAATCAGGCCCGTCACTTTACCGGCAGGAAACGTCAGAGAGAGCGGATGCAGCAGGGTGCGCCCGGGTACGCGAAAGGAGAGATTATTGAGCGTAAAGGTGGTGTCGGATTGCGTTTTATTATCCTGCATGTCAGCCAACTTAAATAAAAAGGGCACGGCGAACCGTGCCCATAAAGAGGTTAGAAGCGGAAGGTCGCGGTGGCGACAACCTGGCGTTCAGCACCCCAGAAGCAACCGTAGGTGTTGAAGCAGCTGGCAACGTACTCACGATCGAACAGGTTGTTCACGTGAAGCGCGACGTTTGATCCGGCCATGCCTACACGCGCCAGATCGTATCTGACCAGTGCATCAACCAGTGTATAGCTTCCAACAGTGAAGCTATTCGCCGGGTCACCTTTGCTGGAGCCGGTATAACGCACACCGGTACCCAGCGTCAGGCCAGACAGTGGGCCGTCAAACATCGTGTAATCACCCCACAGGGATGCCATATGTTTTGGCACCTGCGCCGGCGTGTTGCCTTTGTAGTTGGTGTCGGTGGTGTATTCCGCATCGGTATAGGTATAAGAACCGACAACGTTCACGCTGGCAGATAACGCCGCTTTGGCTTCCAGCTCTACGCCACGGGCGCGGATCTCGCCGCCTTCAACGGAGAAGGGTGAGCCAGTTGGGTCAGCCATCAGGTTGTTGGTTTTGGTCAGCTGATACACTGCACCGGTGATCACGATCGGACGATCGTTAGGCACGTATTTCACGCCCGCTTCGTACTGTTTGCCTTTAGACGGTGAGAATGGTTTACCTTGAGCGTCGGTCAGGGAAGCCGGTTCAAAGGATTCGCTGTAGCTGAAATAAGGAGTTACCCCGTTGTCGAACAGGTAGTTAACGCCGCCACGCCAGGTGAACTGAGTATCATCACGCTTGGCGGTGGTATTTAATACGCGGTTGTAGGACTCCTGATCGGCCCAATCGTAACGGCCGCCCAGTGTCACCAGCACTTTATCCCATTCGATCTGATCCTGAGCGTAAACGCCGGTCTGCTTCTGCTTGTTCAGCACCTGGTAAGCACCAGACGGTCCAGGGTGTGAACCGAAATCGAAATCGCCACGATCGAGATCGTAAATATCGGATGGCGCAACGGAGCCGGCGTAGCCGAACCAGGAGTTAATGTCATTACGCATGCGCATGAAATCAACGCCTGTCAGCAGAGTATGGTCGAGAGCCCCCGTCGCGAACTTGCTTTGAAGCTGCGTATCAACGGTGAAGTTTTGCAGCTTCTCGTCATCGATCACATACTGGCGAGTCAGCGTATGCCCCCATTGTGACTGAGGAATGCTCGCGCAAGGGCTGGATGCCGGATTACTCGAATAGAGCGGATCGGAACACATGCCGTAGCCGTATACGCTGTTTTGCGAGGTTTTGTTCTCGGCAAAGCGCAGATTCTGACGCACGGTGAAAGTGTCGTTGAATTCGTGGTCGAAGCTGTATCCCACCATTTTCTGGTTACGGGAATAGGTGTTGTTCTTCGCGCCTTCATTGAAGTCAGTCGGCAGACGATCGCCGTTTGGCAGCGGGTCAACCGTCCCCTCTTTTGGCAGCCAGCCGTAGTAGCCCGTTTCAGGCTCGTTCTGGAAGTAGGAGAGGAACGTGAAGGTGGTTTTATCATCCGGACGCCAGGAGAAGGATGGCGCGATGGCATAACGCTGCTCGCCCTTATCTTCCTGCTGCGAATTGTTCGAGCGCGCAACGCCCGTCAGGCGGTATGAATAGACACCGTCATCGTCGATCGCATCGCTGAAGTCAAAGCCTGTCTGGAACAGGCTGTCGGTACCCACTTTAAACTGGATCTCTTTCAGCGGCTCGGTTGTTGGGCGCTTACTTACCATGTTCAGCAGGCCGCCCGGGCTGCTTTTACCGTACAGAACGGAAACCGGACCGCGCATGATTTCGGCGCGCTCCAGCATGTACGGGTCTATCACCGCGTCGTTATAGAAGTTGCCCTGCATCTTCATGCCGTCGAGGTAGTTGTTCTGGCTCTGGCCATCGGCCGCGAAACCGCGAATAACCAGATAATCATAGGTGTTGGACGCACCACGCGTGCCCACCGCAACGCCCGGCGTGTAGCTCAGGGCTTCTTTAACCGAACGCGGCTGGTGCAGCGCCATCTCTTCGGCCGTCACCACAGAAATAGACTGTGGAACCTTTTGAATTGGGGTGTCTGTTTTGGTACCGGTCGCAGATTGGCGGGCGGCGATAGTCGCAGCAGGTCCCCAGGCACTTTCCTGTGCAGCAGGTGCAGCGGTAACGGTAATAGTATCTTCTTTTTTCGGGGTTTCGGCAGCGTGAGCAAATGCAGACATGCCAGCAACCGCTGTGGCTACGACAACCGCGACTTTACGCAGCGACGTGTTAATTGGCTGAGCAGTATTGGAAAGCGCCATGTTTATCTCTGATGGAAAAGTGAATGATAACGTAAACGAGAATTATTATTATGACCGCAGAATAATATGCGAAACGCTGGATGCATAGCAAGCAGTAAGCGGCCCTACAAGATTTAAGGGTTTAAGAATTAACCAGATGAAAAGAGAGGGTTAACGAAGTTAGTGAAATGATCCTTAGCCCGCCAGAGCGGGCAGGATGAATCAACGGTAAAAGAGCTCGAACGTCGCGACAGAATCGACTTTGCCGGCTTTTATCTCCCCCGTCCTGACGTAGCGAGCCTTGAGTGGGATCTCGACAGGAACGTTGTCCTGCGTGCCGGTTATCGCCGTATAGTTCCGATCGAACTGCAGTACCGTATCATTCTGGTCAAGGATCTGAATGCCGACGCCTTCAGCGGCGGAATCTCCGGAGGCGATCCCCAAAATATTGCCGTTCGTGACGCCCGTTGATCCCGCGCTGGTAAACTGATAATCCACCTTTGTGCCTGCCGCGCAGTCGGTGATCTCAATCTTAAAGCTGCCGTCCGTGAGGATGTCAGAGTATTGGCCGCTAAAGTCCTGGGTATTGACCGTTTTCAGCGGCACATAGATGTTGCGATCGACCAGGTTACAGGTGTTTGTGGTGATGCGAATAGTGGTGGGAGAGAAGCGCATTTCACCGATCGGCGCGTTGCCCAGGATATCCATTGAGGTTAACCGTGAGGTATCAAGATCGCCCTCCTGGATAGCGCCCGTGACGACCAGCTGGGCAGCGGCGCGAAATACAGATGTACTTTGCGAATAACCGTGGATCGATCCCAGAAATTGCATGGGCCGGACTAAATCCTGTTCAGTGTAACCGGGAAGCCGTTCGGTCGACGACGCCGCGCGGATGCCAATACCAGGCACGTTGGTCTGATAAACCCCGCTCATCACACCTTCGCGCGCATCCGCATCCGTGAGGTACAAATAACCGCGTCGAATTTGCGCGTCACCGCTACAATCCACTGTTACCGCTTTACTCTCGACGCTGGCGTCATAAAGCACGGTGCCGACGGGTGTGTCGGGGGCGACAATAATGACCGGGGGAAGCTGAAACGTCACCACGGCATCCGCGTCAGCGCTGCCGTTGAAGGTACAATCTGCCCGGGCTGAATGGCAAAACGCCCCTGCCAGCACGAGCAGTATCGGTGGCAGGTATGTGTTAACGATACGACGTAGATTCATGAAATACCTCAGTTAAGGCAGTTGACCGTGGTTTTTACGATCCCTGCCGGGCTGTGCGAGGGAAGATCCAGCGTCCCGTGACACTGCCGATCGCGCTCTTCTCCCCACTGCACGCTAAACGTTGTTTTGCCGGACAGCCCGGTCAGGTAAACCTCCCCGTCATCACCCACGATGGCCGTGGTGTTGTCCAGCGCCACCAGGGCACCAAACGGCACGGGCTTACCCGCGTAGAGCAAGGTCACCAGCGCGCGTCGTCCCACGCGCGCGTCGAACGTTGCCGGCACTGCCGCCCCTTTCGTCGGCACGAGATCCAGCGTTGCCGCGTCGATATCAATATCTTCCCGATCCTGCGTATTCACGGTGATGATGTTGTGCCGGTAGGCCGTCAGAGAAGGAACAATCGCGTTACCAAAACGGTCCGTCGTGATACCGCGCCCGTTTTGCACTTTGACGTTATCACCATCTTTAATGTGCACAATGGCGAAGGCGTCGCGTACGGGTTGCCCCAGCGTCACGCCATGCTCGTGAGCAACGATTGACCCCTGAGCGCTGTAGTTCCACTGCCGATTGTTACCACCGTAGCTGTACCCCATCCCTACCTCACCGGAAGCCCCGCGATAACGCCCGGACAGGCTGCCACCGTAGCCCGTATCCTGGTTGGCATAGGTCTGCTGGAGGTTGTAGCTCAGCTTATTGTCCTCGAGAGCAGTACCGCCGAGCCCGACCTGATGCGAGACAAACCCACCGCTGGCGGAGTTCGCGCTATAGGTTGCCCAGGAATTCGGCAGCCACTTTGATAACGGAATGTTGACCGTCAACGCCATTTGCCGGTCGGTATCGGCATCTGGCGTGCGGGTCAGGTTGTAACTTATCGACCAGGTGATGTCGCGCCAGCTGGAGCTGAACCCCGCGCTGACGCTACGCTCATGGCCGTCCATATCCCAGTAGTCCTGCTGATAGCCGTTGAGATAGGCCGAACCCCAGTCAGAAACCCGCTGGGAAAGGTTGAGCTGCATGCGGCTACGGCGGTTATTAGTTCTGCGGTAGGTATAAATGCCGTCATCGATTTCGCTGTCACGCCGATCGATAGCTTCCTGAAAGGTATAGAACCCCGATGTGGAGTAGCGATAGCTGGCAAGCGTGATGGTGGTATCCGTGTCGGGAATACCTTTTGAATACTGCGCCCGCCAGGATAAACCGCTGGCATCGTCACGCCCGTCATCAAACGCGGTACGCGCGGCCGTGAGGTCGACAGAGGCGGAGCCGAAATGCCCCAGATCGGCACCGAGCCCCAGCAGCAGCGCATGATACAGTGATGAACCCAGCGCGCCAGTATACGCCGTGACGCCGTAAGGCAGACCATAGATGGCTGTGCCTTGCGCAAAGGTGGGTTCGTCTTCACCTTCATTACCGCGATAGCGCCCTGCGGCCAGCGAATACTTAAAGCCGCCTTCCCGCTGTAACACCGGCACCGACGCGCTGGCCTGGATGAAGCTATGCTCGCTGCCGTCCGCCTCTTCGACAGTCACTTCCAGATCGGCTCCGGATGTTACCTGGCTTAAATCGCGGATCTCGAACGGCCCCGGTGAGACGTTTGTCTGATAGATGGTGTAGCCGTTTTGCTTGATAGTGACTTTCGCATCGCTATTGGCAATACCGCGCACGACGGGGGCAAAGCCCTGCTGACTAACAGGCAGCATAGAAGTATCCGTTTCCAGCTTCACGCCGGTCATCTGGACGCTGTCAAAAAGTTCACCATTGGTATATGTCTGACCAATCTCAAGCTGGCTTTTCAGCGTTTTGATGTCGCGTTGTAACGTGCTGGCAATGCCCTCCCAGCCGGAAGCGTCGCTCCAGGTGCTGTTATTCCGCAGCCGCCACGCCCCAAGGTTAATCCCCGACTCCAGGCCAAGCCAGGTCGAAGAGGTTTTGCCCGAACTGTAGTGCTGCTGAGAACCGCTGAGTTGATAGCTTGTCCAGGCGGCAGGCGCGCCGTCATCCCAGAATTTTGGATGTATCGCGCCAGCGGCAGCATGGTCGCGATACGCCTGCGGGATGACCAGCTTCAGGGTCTGGTCATCCTGATTGTATTCGTAACGGGCATTTTCAATGAAATGGGAGATATCGCGGACATAAGCGCCGTCATCCAGATCTTTTAAGTCCGGGATCGTGTCGACTTTCACGCCGTAATCGCGCAGATCCGCTTTCGTCAGCTCCGGCAGCAGGCGCTGTTTATCGTCAGACAGCACGAAAGCGATGGGACGTTTATCCACAACGTCCCGATCCCACATAACAGTCGTAAGGTAGCTTCCGGCAAGTAGCCCGTTATCGTTAATGAAGTTTTTTAATGTAGAGGTATTTTCGAGGGGCGTATCCAGCTCAAGGATCCGCAGGTTAAATTCGTCATCAGCACTTGCAGGCTGGATCGCGGCGAGCAGCGTCAGCGCGATCCCGTACAGTACCTGTTTGTGAAGCAGAGATGACGACATAAAATACCAACATGATGATTTAAAGAGCCTGCTTGCGCTGCGGGGTTTGCCCACCGAAATCATTGATTGCTGTCCAGGTCACCGCGCCCTTTGCTGAATTCGGTAACGCGAAACGCTGCTCGCTGAACGGAGCCACCATCATTGAAATGGCGCCTGGCGTGGTTTTGGTCTCTTTCACCGGAACACTTTTCCCACCAACGGCCAGCTCGCCAAACGAGACGTAAAACGGGGTCGGGTTGTTTGCAATTAGCGTGTCGCCCTGACGCTTGAATGTGATTTTTGCGTAGGCTTCCAGGGCATCGCTTTCCTTCAGCTGAGCCGGACGCCAGAAAAGCTTCAGCCGCGTTTTCATTGCAAATTGCAGCGTGTTTTTCTCTTTCAGCTCCGGCGAGAGTGCCGATACGGATTTAACGTTTGCCAGAAACAGAGATTCCCGGTCTACGGGCAAGCTTTTTTTATCGCCGGTAAAAATAACGTGCAAAAGGGTTTGACGATTTTCCTGCAATTTGTAAACAGGGGGAGTAATAATAAACGGCGCTTTCGCATCATTGGGGTAAGTGACCCAGCTCTGCACCAGATAACGTGTATGCGGATCTTTATTTTTAAGTGCTATCTGAACTTCTGATTTATTCGATGGATAAATAATTCGCGTACCACCGAGAACAACACTTGCCTGTACTGAACAGCAGGAAATAATTAAACAACCACATAACAATTTAAATAAAGTCTTCATACAATGTTCCAAAAAGGCAGCCGTTCAGGCTGCCCGTCATTGCTTAGCGATAGACAACCTCGAATGTCGCAGAGGAGGAGTAATGGCCCGCGGTTGGCGCGGTATCCCCCACCTGAATCACTTTCGCGGTGTAGTTAAAGACAGAAGCCGTTGCCCCGGTCGCGTCGTTATTCACATCGGTACCCGTATCCGGTACTGAACCGTCGAAAACAACATCGCCTTTAGCGCCGTTCTCATTGCTGACGATGATGCCAACGTTGGTCGCATTGCCTGCGCCAGTCAGATCGTTCTTCAAGCGCTTGTTAGCGGCGTCTGTTGTCGTGCCGCTAAACTTGAGGTTCAGTTTAGCGACCAGCGGGTCACATTTTTTCACTTCAATCTTAAAGGCTTTTGAGGTGCCAACCGTACCGTCAGCGCCAAAATCCGAAGGATAGGTATCTGCGAAAGTGACGGTGGAAGCGTTAGTTCCTGTGCCATCAACGTTAATTTCACAGGTATCGGCAACAATTTTTCCGGCGAAGTTCACCGTACCGGAATCGTTTGACGCAAATACAGGCAGAGACAGCGCGGCCATAACGCTTCCGGCTAAAAATGTAGCAACAACTTTTTTGTTCATGAAAAATATCCTTATATTTGACAATTGTGGCATCCATTCGCACTACAAATATTTTGAGTCGAAATGTTATCCAGCATGTTACGCATGACTGACTAAATAGGAATATCCTTTAAGCCAGTGAATTTCTTATGGCGATTACATCAGATTATTCTTCATTGTGTCCAGAGAGGATAAAGTTATGTAACATGCAGACAGTTTCAAACATATGTTTTAGGGAAGGTGCGAATAAGCAGGTCATTTCTTCCCAAGCTGACTCGCTGATTAAAATTTCGCGGATCTGGGCCGAT